>ENA-ORMN01004237-ORMN01004237.1-human-gut-metagenome-genome-assembly--contig:-NODE-4237-length-10486-cov-5.159045_pt1 | contig 10486 bp, 8 predicted proteins | sample MGYA00242102_ERZ508993 | MGnify/ENA primary metagenome ERZ508993 (study PRJEB26280, sample SAMEA2338770) | human gut metagenome | biome: human gut; feature: human-associated habitat; material: faeces... | reverse complement strand
CCGGCGGCCCCGTCGTAGCCCCGACATGCGCCTGCCTGGTGATTTCCCCCCTGGCCCCGCACAACCTCACGATGCGCCCCGTGGTCATCCCCGACTCGGCCACGATCACGCTCCGCATCGACGCCCGGCGCTCCGACGCATTCGTCACCCTCGACAGCCGCGTATACGCCATCGGACAGGAGGCGGCATTCACGATAAAACGCGCCGAACAGAAGATTTTTTTGGCCGTACCGCACAATATATCATTTTATGACACGTTACGGAATAAAATGATGTGGGGCATCGACATCCGCAGTTGAAGCCCCTGTCTCAAATCGGTGTAAAGTTGTTCAGTAAAGTAGGTAGATTTTCATTTTAATTCCCTATATTTGTGCCCTAATATGAGCGAGCAGAATCGCATACCGCAACACGTCGCCATCATCATGGACGGCAACGGCCGCTGGGCCGAGCTGCGCGGCAAGGAGCGTTACGAAGGCCATGTTGCAGGTGTGGAACCTGTTCGGGCATCGTTGCGCGCAGCGGCACGCTGGGGAGTCAAGTACCTGACGCTCTATGCGTTCTCGACCGAAAACTGGGGACGGCCCGCGGAGGAAGTGGACTCCCTGATGGAGCTTTTCTGCAAAAGCGTCGTCAACGAAACGCCCGAACTGATCCGCCAGGGCGTCGAGGTGCGCATGATCGGCGACCGGAGCCGTTTTTCGGAGAAGGTCCGCAGCTACCTGGCCATGGCCGAGGAGCAGACTGCGGGAGGACGGACGCTGACGCTGATCCTGGCGCTCAACTATTCGTCGCGGAGCGAAATAACGCACGCCGTGCAGCAGATCGCGCAACGCGTGGAGGCCGGCCAGATCGCCCCGTCGGAGATTTCCGAAGAGACGATCAGCACCGCGCTCTACACGGCCCCCTACCCGAACCCCGACCTGATCGTCCGCACCAGCGGCGAACAGCGGTTGAGCAATTTCCTGCTGTGGCAGGCCTCCTACGCCGAACTGTGGTTCCCCGAAGTGCTGTGGCCCGACTTCACGGAGGAGGAGTTCGACCGCGCGATGGAGGAATACGCACGGCGCGATCGCCGCTTCGGACTGGTTAAATAGATGACTTTAGACTATATTTAATAGATGAATTATTCCGGTAAGATATTCACGGCAGCAGCTGCCCTCGTGCTATGCTGCTCGAATATATTCGCCCAGGAGCAGAATCCGCAGGACACGACGGCGGCTCCGAAGCCTGCGATTTCAGAAAACGCCCCGATGTTCCGAAGCGAGGGCGAACCCAGGCTCTATTACATCCGCGACGTCAACGTCCACGGCGTGCAATACCTCAACCCCGAGATCCTCAAGTCGTCTGCCGGACTGATCGCAGGCGACTCGGTCTACCTGCCGAGCAACTTCATCTCCAACGCCATTTCACGGCTCTGGAGCCAGCGTTTTTTCTCGGACGTGAAGATCGGCGCCGAGATCGAGGGCGACAGCCTCGACCTGGAGGTCTTCCTCAAGGAGCGTCCCCGCGTCTACAACTGGGAGTTCGAGGGCATTTCGAAGGGCAAGAAGAAGGACCTGCTGGAAAAGCTCAAACTCAAGCGCGGAAGCGAACTCTCGGACTACGTCATCGACAAGAACAAGAAGCTCATCCATAACTACTGGGCCGAAAAGGGATTCCGCAATACGGAGGTGGACGTGCGTATCGACAACGACACGCTGCGCCCGGGACAGGCCGTGACGGTGACCTTCCTGATCGACCGCAAGGAGAAAGTGAAGATCGGCAAGATCAACTTCGTCGGCAACGAGCAGTTCAACGACAAGCGCCTGCGCCGCACGTTCAAAAAGACCCACCAGAAGTCGATCAACTTCTTCAAGGGGACCAAACTCAACGAGAACGACTACGAGGCGGACAAGGAGCTGCTGATCGACTTCTACAACTCGCGGGGCTACCGCAATGCCACCATCATACGCGACTCGATCTACCCGATCAACGAAAAACGGCTGGGCATCGACCTCGAAGTGTCGGAAGGCAACAAATACTACATCCGCAACGTCTCGTGGGTGGGCAACTCGGTCTATGAAACCGAAGGGCTGCAACAGATGTTCGGCGTCAAGAAGGGCGACATCTACGATAAGAAGACGATGCACAAGCAGCTGGGCATCGGCAAGGAGACCGATCCCGAAGCGACATCCGTGTCGTCGCTCTATCAGAACGAAGGCTACCTGATGTCGCAGATCGAACCCGCCGAGACGATCATCGCCCCGGACTCGATCGACATCGAAGTCAAGGTCTTCGAAGGCAAGCAGTTCACCATCAACGAAGTCGGCATCACGGGCAATCAGCGCGTCGACGACGAGGTGATCCGCCGCGAGCTGGACACCCGTCCGGGCGAACTCTACAACCGCGCGCTGCTGATGCGCACCATCCGCCTGCTGGGTTCGATGGGGCACTTCAACCCCGAGGCCATCATGCCCGACATCAAGCCCGTTTCGAACGAGCTGGTCAACATCAACTGGCCGCTTGAAGAGCAGGCTTCCGACCAGTTCAACATCGCCGGCGGCTGGGGTTCGGGAACCTTCGTGGGTTCGGTCGGCATCACGCTGAACAACCTCTCGATCAAGAACACCTTCAAGAAAGGCGCATGGCGCCCCTACCCGATGGGCCAGAACCAGCGGCTCTCGCTCTCGGCACAGACCAACGGTACGTATTACAAGGCCTTCGCGTTCAGTTTCACCGACCCCTGGATGGGCGGCAAGAAACCCAACTCGTTCACCCTCTCGGCACACTTCTCGGAGCAGAACAACGCCTATTACGTATGGCAGACCAGTACGCAGTATTTCCGGACCTACGGCGTCGCCGCCGGTCTGGGCAAGCGTCTGAACTGGCCCGATCCCTATTTCACGTTCTACGCCGAAGCCAGCTACGAACGCTACGCGCTGAAAAACTGGTCGTCGTTCGTGATGACGAACGGCGCGGCCAACCTGGCATCGATCAAACTGGTGTTCGGCCGCAATTCGGTCGACCAGCCGATCTACCCGCGCCGCGGTTCGGAGTTCAGCGCCTCGGTGCAGGCCACGCTTCCCTACTCGCTCTGGGACGGCAAGGACTACAAAAAACTGGAGCAGATCGCCAACAGTTCCAACTCGACCTCCGCAGAGGCGGACCGGGCCAACCAGGAGCGCTACCGCTGGGTGGAGTTCCACAAATGGCAGTTCAAGGCGCAGTGGTTCCAGTCGTTCCTGAAAAACTCGAACCTCGTGCTGATGCTCAAGGCCGAAATGGGATACCTCGGCAGCTACAACAAGTATAAGGTTTCGCCTTTCGAACGCTACGAAGTCGGCGGCGACGGCATGTCGGGATACAATATATACGGTATCGACATCATCGCGATGCGCGGTTACGAGGACGGCGCGCTCGACCCCGGCAGCAACTACTCGCGCGGCTACAACAAATACACCGCCGAACTTCGCTACCCGATCATCCTCAAACCCTCGTCGCAGATCTACGTGCTGGGATTCCTCGAAGGCGGTAACGCATTCGACTCGTGGAAGAAGTTCTCGCCCTTCAAGATCAAGCGTTCGGCCGGTTTCGGCGTCCGCCTCTACCTCCCCGTGGTGGGTATGCTCGGTATCGACTGGGGTTACGGATTCGACGCTCCGGCGAACTCCTCGACCAAGAGCGGCAGCCAGTTCCACTTCGTTCTGGGACAACAATTTTAGCATGATCCGAACGGCCGCACCCGCGGACCGGCATTCAAAATCCCCTGAATCCCCCTCGCCAAAGGGAGCTCAAATAAAACGGGGCGTGGCAATAAATTTGAAAGAAAAGAGTTATATTTATAGCAGCAATCCGGGAAACCGGCTGAATATTAACTTAAAAACAACAGGATTATGAAACGGCTGATTTTAATTGCGGCATTCATTCTGACGGCAGGGACACTCGCGGCGCAGAACTACATAATCGTCAACAGCGAGAAAGTGTTCAAATCAATCGACGCCTACAATACGGCTATTTCCGACCTGGATAAGCTCGCCAAGCAGTACCAGGACCAGGTGGACGCCAAGTTTGCCGAAGTCGAGGCGCTTTACAACAATTACGTGAGCCAGAAAACCTCGCTCTCGGCCGCTGCGCGCCAGACCCGCGAAAACGCCATTCTGAACAAGGAGAAAGAGGCGCAGGAGTATCAGGAAAGCCTGTTCGGACAGGAAGGCACGCTGATGAAAAAACGTATCGAGGTGATCTCCCCGATCCAGAAACAGGTCTTCGACGCCATCGAGGCCTACGCCAAGCAGGCGGGCGCCGACCTGGTGCTCGACTCGGCGAACAACCCCACGCTGCTCTACACCAATCCTTCCGTAGAGCGGACGCAGCAGGTGATCGACGCGCTCAAGAAATAACCGACATCAAAACATTAACTGATAAAACTGTATGAAAAAAGCAATCAAACTGACCCTTGCGGTTGTGCTGGTGATGGGCGCCACATCGCTCTTCGCCCAGAAATTCGGACGCATCAACACCCAGGAAATCATCATGGCGATGCCCGAGACCAAGACGATGCAGGAGAACATGGACACCTTCGCCAAGGAGTTGTCGGACAACATCGAGACGATGAACGTCGAATTCAACACCAAGTTGCAGGATTTCCAGAAAAACTACAACACCTTCAGCGACGCCATCAAGGAGGTGAAGGAGAAGGAACTGAACGATATGCAGACCCGCACCCGCGAGTTCCAGGAGCGCGCACAGCAGGATTACCAGAAGAAACAGAACGAACTGCTCGCCCCGATCATCGACAAGGCGAAAAGCGCCATCGACAAGGTAGCGGCCGCAGGCGGATTTCTGGTCGTGTTCGACACGTCGACGGGATCGCTGGCTTACTTCGACGAGGCTACGCTGACGGACGTCGCGCCTGCCGTGAAAAAGGAACTGGGCATCACCGACGCGCCCGCAGCAGCGCCTGCCGCCAAATAAATCTTCATGCGGATCGGTCCGCCGACAGAGCATCGAGCGCCGACCCGTGAGGTCGGCGCTTTCGTTTTCAGAGACCCGCAGGTCGAAAAGCGCGCGGTAGTGTTCATAAGGTTGAAGAATCGAACATTTTGAATGATACCCGACTGATCATTATTATATTTGTCGAAATTTAAGCGAAACTATGAACCAGACGAATTCAGAAATGCCGATATCGAGTTTTACCCTGAACGAACTCATCACAATGGCCGGAGGCGAAAAGCGTCCGGGAATTATGGGCGAATGCATCGCCGCAAACAGCGCATCGGAAATGGAGATATTCCGGTTCCCGAGCCGCCTGAACGCTCTCATTATCGGCGTCGGAACCGAAGGCGAGACTTCACTCACGTCAAACCTTCAGGAATTCCGGCTCAAAAAGGATTCGCTCTTCATCTTCAGCCCCAAGCACATCCTGCAAGTACAATCCAACAACCGTTTCAAGGCCCATCTTATCGTCATCGCCCCGGATTTTCTCAAGCGCATCAACATCGACACCAAACGCATGATGCCGCTTTTCCTGCAATTCGGCTCGCTCCCCTGCATGGAACTCACGCACGCCGAGAGCCAGTCGCTCCGGAGTTTTATCTCGATGGTCGAACAGGAACTGAAAGGCTCCGAGACGGACTTTTCGAGCGAGATCATCGGCGGACTGATCGCCGCGACGATCTACAAGGTCGGGGACATCCTGACCCACTACCTCACGGAGCATCCCGAGGTCGACAGCCCGATACACAACCGTGCGGAGGAGTATTTCAGGCAGTTCACCGAGCTGCTCGGCGAACACTACAAGCACGAACGCAGCGTGGGATTCTACGCCCGGCAGCTATGCATCACGCCCAAATACCTCACCACGCTCATCAAGCGCATCAGCGGCAAATCGGTATCGGAATGGATCGACAACTACGTGATCCTCGAAGCCAAGACGCTGCTCAAATATTCGAACATGAGCGTGCAGGAGATCGCCTATTACCTGAATTTCCCCAACCAGTCGTTCTTCGGCAGTTACTTCAAGCGCAATGCCGGCATGTCGCCGTCGCAGTACAAGGCGAAGAAGTAAAAGCCGAACGTTAAAACGGGTAACCCACGCCGAAGTTGAGCGCCGTGTTCTTCCACTTGAAATTGTGGATCCACCGCTCGCCCGAGGGGTTGTTGGGATTGTGCAGCTGAATACCCCAGTCGAGGCGCAGCACGGCGAACTTGATGTCGAAACGCAGGCCGAGTCCCGTGTTGAATCCCAGTTGTTTGTAGAAACGGTCGAACCGGAACACCGTATCTTCGGACTCACCCGAATAGTGCCGGATATACCAGATGTTGCCCAGATCGAAGAAGGTCGCGCCGTGGATCATGCCCCAGACCGGGAAGCGCAGCTCGAGGTTGGCTTCCAGCTTCACGTCGCCCGTCTGGACCGGAAAATCGTTGTGGGGATTGGCCACCGAACCCTGCCCGAGGGTTCGGGGTGTCCAGCCGCGCATGCCGTTGCTGCCGCCGCAATAGAACTGACGGTCGAAAGGTACGGACGAAGAGTTTCCGTAAGCCATCGCCACACCGCCGTAAAGCCGTCCCACCAGCGCCGTAGCGCCCCCCAGCATGATTTTCCGGCTGACGCTCAAATCGGTGCGGAAATACTGCGAATACTCGATGCCGAAAATCGTATACTGCTCCTTTCCCTTGGCCGGCGAGAAGAAGGCGTGCTCGACGGCGTCGATCAGGTTGCCGGCGGTCTCGGCGTTGAACCGGATGTTCGTGGCGTTTCCGCCGAGGTTCTTGCGCTGGTTGTTATAGCCGTAGCCGAACGAAAGGCCGCCGATGAACTGGGTCTTGAAACTGTTGATCAGGTATTTGTTGGAGGTATTGCCCAGGAATTCGGGATCGACCGGGCGAGTCATGTCGACCACGTTGATGTCGATCGGCCGCAGCGAGAAGGACGAATAGCGGCTGTTGGTCCACATGTAGGTGATGCCGGCGCTCGAAAGCGTACGGGCGTAATAGGGGCGGTCCTGAAAATTGATCGACAGTTCGACCTTGGTCTTCGGCTGGTTCACCGTGCGGAAACGGCCCGTGCGCCAGGGCACGAGGAACCGCGGGAAGGTCAGTCCGGTCGTGACGCCGAATTCGGTGGCCCGTTTGCGCCTGGCGTCGGGAGCCTTCATAAATTCGTAACCCGCCGTGAAGGAGAGGTCGAACGACTCGGCGCCGCGGAAAATATTGCGGTTCTGATAACCGACGGTGGCCTTCAGGCCGTAGAAACTCGACGTGGTGCTGCCTTCGAGATCGACCTTGACGCTCTGCTTGAGCGTCGGCGTGCAGAGAATGTTGCACGTCAGGTAGCCCTCGCGCGTGTAGAGCGTCTGCGTCGAATCGGCCGAAGCGCCGATGAAGGAGACGATGTCGGTAACGTCGGCCGACCGGGGCTGCTCCTCGAAGGCGATTTTTGCGCTCTTGAAATACCCCAGCGCCATCAAGTCGGAATAGGCGCGGTTGACCTGCGACGAGTTGTAGACGTAGTTGGGATAGAGCGGCACGGCCTGACGGAGCACCGGAGGGCGCAGGTTGGGCCGTTTCTCGTAGATGATGTTCAGACCGCGGTAGTAGACCGTATCGAGCCGCGAAAGCAGCGTCGTGTCGGTCCGTGCGACGGTGGGGTCGTAATCGGGGAAAATGTTGATCCGGTCGATACGGTAGACCATGTTGTTGTCCATCACGGGCAGTCCGCGTTCGTCGTAGCCCGTGAGGTACTGTTTGACGATCAGCCGCAGGTCGATCAGCCGCTCCTTCTCGAACATCCGCGCGGCGTAGGAGATGTTGTTGACCGAGAAATTGTAGTACCCCCGCTCCTTGAGGTAGGCGGCGATGCGCTCCCGCTCGGCATCGAGGACCGACACGTCGTAAATATCGCCCGTATGCAGCAGCGTATTGACGGTGTCGGGCAGCACGATCTGTTCGAGGAAGTTGTCCTGGAACTCGTAGGAAACGGAGTCGATGCGGTAAGGCTCGCCCTGGCGCGTGCGGAAAGTGACCGTCGCACGCTTGCGGCGCGAAACGGTGTCGACCTCATAGGTCGCCTGCGAGGAGAAAAAACCCTTCGAGTCCATGTAGACCTTCAGGTTTTCGGCGCTCTTCTGGGTCAGCCCCATGTCCAGCGTCACGGGCGCCTGCCCGATCTTGCGCTTCCAGTTGTTCCAGCGGTTGTCCTTCGCAGGGTCGGCCTGCTCGTAGAGCCAGACGTAGAAATTCGTCCCGAGGAAGCGTTTGTTGGGAGTCTGGCGCACGTACTTCTCCATGTCGGAAGCCGTGATGCGTTCCTTGCGGGGCGTGGACCGGTCGTCCTCGATCTTTACTTTTTGCAGAAAATACTGTCCTTCGGGAATGTGGCGCGTGACGCTGCACGCCGAGCACAGCAGGCCCAGCAGCGCGGCGGCGAGTATGCGACACGATTCCCGCACGGCGTCAGTTGTTGAAGAATCCCTTCTCTTTCAAAAGGGCGAAATAGGACTTCGAGATGGCGAGGTTGTCCTTGCGCACATAACGCCGCTGGGTGAAGACCTGCGCCAGGTTCGGGAGGCCGTTTTCCGCCAGCAGACGTTTGGTAAGCTCCGACTCTTCGCGCTCGGCCCACAGTTCGTCGATCTCGGCGGCCGTGTAATCGGTGTATTTCTCGTAGTGGACCACGGCTTCGAGCGGCAGGCGGTCGGTCAGTTCGGGCGACTCGTCGGGATAACCCAGGACCACGGTGGTGAGCGGAATGACCCCCTTCGGAAGTTCCAGTATCTGCGAAATATCGCCCGCGGTGTAGATCGTCGTGCCGAGGTAGCAGATGCCCAGCCCGTGCATTTCGGCCTCGACGCAGAGGTTCTGCGCGGCCAGCAGGGCGTCGGTCGAAGCGTTCAGGAACCACGCGAAATTGTCGTAGGCAGGGTCGGCGTCGCGCTGCTCGCACCACATCGTGAAACGGTGAATATCGGCGCAGACGGTCACCACGCACGGAGCCTGGCGGACCATCGGCTGGTTGAAATGGCACGGCGCGAGCCGTTCGCGGAGCGTTTCATCGCGGGTCACCACCAGCGAATAGAGCTGCATATTGCCGCACGTCGAAGCGCGCGAGGCAGCTTCGAGACACTCGCGCAGCACCTCCTCGGGAATGGGCGTCGGGCGGAATTTACGTATCGAACGATGCTTGAAAAGCACACTTTTCATAAAGGTCTGTTTTTTGAATCCTGGCATAAACAATACAATCCGCCCGCCGTTGCACGCCCGGGCGGATATTTTTCACAAAATTAGCAAAACTTTTAGAAGTTTTATACTCAGTCAAAATCATCGTTCACATCAATCTATTGTAAATTACTCCAATAGGTTAATAGATTCTACATGCACAATCACTGATATACCGGAAAAAGACAGGCGGGGATTTTATTTCATTAGTTTAGGAGATGAAAAACATATAGCATCTTTTATTGATGAAAAAATAGCATCTATTATGAATGCATACAATATTGACAAATTCAATAAAATTGCTATACTTTTTAGGAACTCCAAAAATGCTCAATATATCAGTCAAGAGTTAAATACTCCTCATAAAATAGTATCACCAACCAAATTAGATATGCAAATTAGTATTTGGGCATCTATCTTTGCATCCATATTACGTTTCATTTTTAATCCAACAAATCGTTTTATTGATATAGTAGAAACTTACTCTTCTTTCGATAGTTTAAGAAATACACAAAAAAGAAGTTTGCAAAAAAGCAACATTGTTTTAAATGGAATTGTAGATCATGGAGAAATCTGCAATAAAGACTTATTTATAGAAACATCCATTAATATAGCTACTATCCTAATGCCTGAAGCACACAATATTAATGATATAAATCTTTTGAAGGAAGTTGTTTTTGATTCCAAACAACTTGATAGCTATAGGTCTGAAGATTCTAATGAGATAAATTTAATGACCCTTCATAAATCAAAAGGTTTAGAGTTTGATGCTGTAATACATGCTGATTTATATGAATGGGGATTACCTTCAAAAAAGGTGGAAAATAATAATTTTAAGGAACCTTTATATCCAAACTGGGAACAGGATTTGAATTTACACTATGTTGGCATTACAAGAGCAAAAAAAGTTTGTATCCTAATTCGTTCTGAAAAAAGGCATAAGTCAAATGGAGAATTAACAAATGCACAAGATTCAGAATTCATTCAACTACACAATGTTCATAATCTTAGGTTTAATCCTGTTAATGCTATCCCATTTCCTACTCAGCGCTACATGAATGAAGTTAAAGAGAAAGAATTTCCAAGATCATAAATTGAATAACAAAATAATTTATTATATTTGCCCTTAGGAATCGTACCCAAGATACAAACTTGTGTTAAACGGTGCAAAGCTGTGAAAACCTTATTCAAGGGATTAACATCGTAGAAAAGATATAACTTATTGAAAAATAGTGTTATACAAACCGACTTTCGGTTGCTGGTGGCACCACTCAAATAAATACTCCCA
>ENA-ORMN01004224-ORMN01004224.1-human-gut-metagenome-genome-assembly--contig:-NODE-4224-length-10509-cov-7.534915_pt1 | contig 10509 bp, 8 predicted proteins | sample MGYA00242102_ERZ508993 | MGnify/ENA primary metagenome ERZ508993 (study PRJEB26280, sample SAMEA2338770) | human gut metagenome | biome: human gut; feature: human-associated habitat; material: faeces... | reverse complement strand
GCCAAATCGCCGCACGGGCCGCATCGGGAGAGCTGGCGCCGGAGGAGATTTCGGAAGGCACGATCAGCGCGGCGCTCGACACGGCGCCCTACCCGAACCCCGATCTGGTCGTCCGCACCAGCGGCGAATGCAGGTTGAGCAATTTCCTGCTCTGGCAGGCATCCTATGCCGAACTTTATTTTCCGGAGGTGCTGTGGCCCGATTTCACCGAAGAGGAGTTCGACCGGGCAATGGAGGAATACGCCCGCCGCGACCGACGTTTCGGGCTGGTTAAATAGATGAAGTAAAGATTAGATTAAAATAGATGAATTATTTCGGTAAGATATTCACGGCAGCCGTGACCTTCGTGTTATGCTGCACGAATATATTCGCCCAGGAACAGAATCCTGCAGACACCGCGGCCTCGTCGAAGCCCGCATTCCCGGAAAACGCCCCCATGATGCGGCAGGATGACCCCCAGAAGCTCTACTACATCCGCGACATCAATATCCACGGTGTGCAGTACCTCAATTCCGACATCCTCAAATCCTCGGCCGGACTGATCGCAGGCGACTCGATCTACCTGCCCAGCAATTTCATCGCCAATGCCATTTCGCGCCTGTGGAGCCAGCGGTTCTTCTCCGACGTGAAGATCGGTGCCCAGATCGAAGGCGACAGCCTCGACCTGGAGGTTTTCCTCAAGGAGCGTCCCCGTGTCAACAACTGGGATTTCGAAGGCATCTCGAAGGGCAAGAAGAAAGACCTGCTGGAGAAGCTCAAACTCAAGCGGGGCAGCGAATTGTCGGATTATATCATCGACAAGAACAAAAAACTCATCAAGGCCTACTGGTCGGAAAAAGCCTTCCGCAATACGGAGGTGGACGTGCGCATCACCAACGACACGCTGCGCCCGCAGATGGTGAACGTCACGTTCCTCATCGACCGCAAGAACAAGGTCAAGATCGGCAAGATCAATTTCACGGGCAACGAACAGTTCAAGGACAAACGTCTGCGCCGTACCTTCAAGAAGACCCACCAGAAGAGCATCAACATTTTCCGCGGGGCGAAGCTCAACGAAAACGATTACGAAGAGGACAAAGACCTCCTGATCGACTTCTACAACTCGCGCGGTTACCGTAACGCCACGATCGTACGCGATTCGATCTACCCGATCAACGACAAGCGGCTGGGCATCGACCTCGAAGTCTCGGAAGGCAACAAATACTACATCCGCAACGTATCGTGGGTCGGCAACTCGGTCTACGAAACCAACGACCTGCAGCAGATGTTCGGCGTGAGCAAGGGCGACACCTACGACAAAAAGTCGATGCACAAACGACTGGGCATCGGCAAGGAAACCGACCCCGAGGCGATGTCCGTCTCGTCGCTCTACCAGAACAACGGCTACCTGATGTCGCAGATCGAACCCGCCGAGACGATCATCGGCCCGGACTCGATCGACATCGAGGTCAAGGTATTCGAGGGCAAGCAGTTCCAGATCAACGAGGTGGGCATCACGGGCAACCAGCGTGTCGACGACGAGGTCATCCGCCGCGAGCTGCGCACCTTTCCGGGCGAACTCTACGACCGCTCGCTGCTGATGCAGACCATCCGCACGCTCGGTTCGATGGGGCATTTCAACCCCGAAACGATCATGCCCGACATCAAACCGGTATCCGACCGGCTTGTCAACGTCAACTGGCCGCTCGAGGAGCAGGCATCCGACCAGTTCAACATCGCGGGCGGCTGGGGTTCCGGTACGTTCGTGGGTTCGGTCGGCATCACGCTCAACAACCTTTCGGTCAAAAATTTCTTCAAAAAAGGCGCATGGCGCCCCTACCCGATGGGACAGAACCAGCGTCTGTCGTTATCGGCCCAGACCAACGGTACCTATTACAAGGCCTTCGCCCTGAGTTTCACCGACCCGTGGCTCGGCGGCAAGAAGCCCAACTCGTTCACGATCTCGGCGCATTTCTCCGAGCAGAACAACGCCTACTACGTCTGGCAGAAGAGTACGCAGTATTTCCGCACGTACGGCGTGGCAGCCGGCCTGGGTAAGCGTCTGAACTGGCCCGACCCCTATTTCACGCTCTACGGCGAGGCCAGCTACGAACGTTTCTCGCTCAAGAACTGGAACACGTTCGGCATGACCAACGGTGCGGCCAACCTGCTTTCGCTCAAACTCGTATTCGCCCGCAACTCGGTCGACCAGCCGATCTATCCGCGCCGCGGTTCGGAGTTCAGCGCTTCGGTGCAGTTCACGCCCCCCTACTCGCTCTGGGACGGCAAGGATTACAAGAAACTCGAACAACTGGCCAACAGCACGAACAGCACGACCGCCGACAAGGCCAACCAGGAGCGTTACCGCTGGGTAGAGTTCCACAAATGGCAGTTCAAGGCTCAGTGGTTCCAGGCGCTGACGAAAAACTCGAACCTGGTGCTGATGCTCAAGGCCGAGATGGGTTACCTGGGCAACTACAATAAACACAAGGTTTCGCCTTTCGAGCGTTTCGAGGTCGGCGGCGACGGTATGTCGGGGTATAATATATACGGTATCGACATCATCTCGATGCGCGGTTACGAAGACGGGGCACTCGACCCCACGAGCGACTATTCAGTCGGCTACAACAAATACACGGCCGAGTTGCGCTACCCGGTCATCCTGAAACCCTCGTCGCAGATCTATGTACTGGGCTTCCTCGAAGGCGGTAATGCGTTCGAATCGTGGAAGAAGTTCTCGCCCTTCAAGATCAAGCGTTCGGCCGGCTTCGGTGTCCGCCTCTACCTGCCGGTGGTGGGTATGCTGGGTATCGACTGGGGCTACGGATTCGACGCCCCGGCAGGTTCGACCAAGAAGAGCGGCAGCCAGTTCCACTTCGTACTGGGCCAGCAGTTCTAAACCGCGGCACGGCGGGGCGGCCAGCGGGAGGGCAACTCCCCAGCCGGCTTTCCGGGCAAACATACGGGAAGCGCAAATAAAGCGCAGTGTGGCAATAAATTTGAAAGAAAATAGTTATATTTATAGCACCGTTCCGGGAAACCGGCTGAATATTAACTTAAAACACAAAGGATTATGAAACGTCTGATTTTAATAGCGGCATTCGTTCTCTCGGCTGGCACACTGGCTGCCCAGAACTACATAATCGTAAACAGCGAAAAGGTCTTCAAGTCCATCGACGCCTACAACACTGCGCTTTCCACGCTGGACAAACTGGCCGAACAATATCAGGATATGGTAGACGCGAAGTTCGCCGAAGTGGAGACGCTCTACAACAATTACATGAACCAGAAAGCCTCGCTCACGGCCGCGACGCGCCAAACTCGGGAAAACGACATCCTGGCCAAAGAAAAAGCGGCACAGGAGTATCAGGAAACACTCTTCGGCAATGACGGCACCCTGATGAAAAAGCGTGTCGAAATGATCGAGCCGATCCAGAAACAGGTATTCTCCGCGATCGAAGCCTATGCCAAGCAGGTAGGTGCCGACGTGGTGCTCGATTCGGCCAATAACCCGACACTGCTCTACTCGAACCCCAGCGTAGACCGTACGCAGCAGGTTATCGACGTCCTCAAAAAATAGAATCATCAAAACATTAACTGATAATTTATGAAAAAAGCAATCAAACTAACCCTTGCGGTTGTATTCGTGATGGGCGCCACATCGCTCTTCGCACAGAAATTCGGGCGCATCAACACCCAGGAAGTTATCTCGGTGATGCCGGAAATGAAGGAGATGCAGACCAACATCGAAGCTTACAGTAAGGATCTTCAGGAGAGCATGGAGAACATTGTCGTCGAATACAATAACAAGTACCAGGAGTTCAACAAGAATTTCTCGACCATGTCGGACGCCGTACGCCAGCTCAAAGAGAAGGAACTGAATGACCTCATCCAGCGCCGCAACGATTTCGAACAGGTTGCACAGCAGGATCTCCAGAAGCGTTACAACGAGTTGCTGGCCCCGATCATCGACAAGGCCAAGGCTGCTATCGACAAGGTCGCAAGCGCTGGCAGCTACCTGGCAGTCTTCGATACCTCGACGGGGTCGCTGGCCTATTTCGATGAGGCCATGCTGACCGACCTCGCCCCGGCCGTGAAGAAGGAGCTGGGTATCACGGACGCCCCGGCAGCCGCGCCTGCCGCAGCCGCTGCTCCTGCTGCACCTGCTGCAAAATAAGGAGAGGCGAATAAACTCCAAAAATAAAGACTTGAAAAATGCCGGAACCCCGGCACTTTTTTCATATCCAGACCGGGCATTGCGACCGGGGAAATACGGAAAGGAGTTTAAATTGTTCATTTCGTTCGAATATCGAACATAATGAACTTAAATTACCATTTTATTGCTATATTTCGCCCGATTATAAAGGATGAAATGAACAGAAACCACACAGAAACTATGATCAACTCATTCACGCTGTCGCAACTCATCGAAATGTCCGGGGACAACCGCCAGGGCCTGATGAGGGAGTGCTTCACGGCCAGCAGCGACAACCGTATGGAAATTTTCCGGTTCCCGTGCCGCATCGACGCCTTCGTCATCGGCGTCGGCACGGAAGGGGAGACCAGCGTATCGCTCAACCTGCACGAATACCGGCTGAAGAAAAATTCGATCTTCATCTTCAGCCCGAAGAATATCCTCCAGGTCAAGTCGGAGGAGTATTTCAGGGCCGACGTAATCGTCGTTTCGCCCGATTTCCTGCGCCGCATCAACATCGACACAAAAAACCTGCTCCAGCTTTTCCTGCAATTCGCGGCCAACCCCTGCCTGACGCTCACGCACGAGGAAAGCCACTCGATACGCAGTTTCATCGCGCAGATCGAGCGTGAAACCCGGGGCAAGGAGACCCATTTCACGCACGACATCATCAACGGGCTGATCGCCGCGACGATCTACAAGGTCGGGGACGTCCTCTACAACTACCTCTCGGAGCATCCCGAAGTACAGAACCCGATACACAACCGGGCCGAGGAGTACTTCAAGCAGTTCACGCACCTGTTGGGCGAGCACTACCGCACCGAACGCAGCGTGGGATTCTATGCCCGCCAACTCTGCATCACGCCCAAATACCTCACGACGCTCATCAAACGGATCAGCGGGCTGTCGGTTTCGGAGTGGATCGACAACTACGTGATCATCGAAGCCAAGACTCTGCTCAAATATTCCCACATGAGCATTCAGGAGATCGCCTACTACCTCAATTTCCCGAACCAATCGTTCTTCGGCAGCTACTTCAAACGCAATACGGGCATGTCGCCCTCGCAGTACAAGGCACAGAACTGACGGCACGGCATTGCCGCAGACAACAAAGCCTCCCCGGCCGTTTGGCCGGGGAGGCTTTATGCGCGTGCCCCGGGGATAATCCTCCGACGGCAAAAAAGGGAAGGAGCGGGAATCAGAAGGGGTACCCCACGCCGAAATTGAGCGCCGTATTTTTCCAGCGCAGGTTGTGTATCCACTTTTCGCCGGAGGGATTGTTCGGATTATGGAGCTGCACGCCCCAGTCGAGGCGGAGCACCGCGAACTTGATGTCCAGCCGCAGGCCGATGCCCGTATTGAACCCCAACTGCTTGTAAAACTTGTCGAAATGAAAGACCGCATCATCGGAGTAGTCGGAGTTCTGCCGGATATACCAGATGTTACCCAGGTCGAAGAAGGTCGCGCCATGCACCATGCCCCATATCGGGAAACGCAGTTCGAGGTTGGCCTCCAGCTTCACATCGCCCGTCTGTATGGGGAAGGAACTGTGGGGGTCGGGCACCGAACCCTGTCCCAGCGTACGGGGCGCCCAGCCGCGCATACCGTTGCTGCCGCCGCAATAGAACTGGCGGTCGAACGGGACGGAGGTCGAATTGCCGTAAGCCATCGCCACGCCGCCATAGATGCGGCCGACGAGCGCCGTGGCTCCCCCCAGCATGATCTTGCGGCTGATGCTCAGGTCGGTACGGAAATACTGCGAGTATTCGATCCCGAAGATCTTGGCCGGGCTTCCGTCTTTGGGACGCGCATAGAACAAGCGGTCTACGGCGTCGATCAGGTTGCCCGCCGTCTCGAAATTGAACCGGATATTGGTCGCATTGCCCCCGAGGTTCTTACGCTGGTTGTTATACGAATAGCCGAACGTCAGCCCGCCGATGAACTGCGTGCGGAAACTCTCGAGCAGGTACTTGTTGGGTGTGAGCTCCTGCTGTCCCGCGGAATCGGTCTTGTTTATCATCAGGAACGATTCGTCGAGGTTTTTGACATCGACCACATTGATGTCGATGGGCCGCAGCGAGAACGTCGAGTAACGGTTGTTCGTCCACTGGTAGGTGATGCCCGCACTGGATAGCGTGCGCCGGTAATAGGGGCGATCCTGGAAATTGACCGACAGCTCAACCTTGGTCTTGGGCTGGTTGACCGAACGGAACCGCCGCGTGCGCCAGGGCATCAGGAAGCGCGGGAAAGTCAACCCGGTCGTGATGCCGAATTCCGTGGCCCGCTTCTTCCTGGCATCGGGCGCCTTCATAAACTCATAGCCGGCAGTGAACGAAACGTCGAACGCCTCGGCACCCCGGAAGATATTACGGTTCTGGTAGCCGACGGTGGCTTTCAGTCCGTAGAAGCTCGACGTGGTGCTTCCTTCCAGATCGACCTTGAAACTCTGTTTCAGGGTCGGGGTACAGAGGATATTGCATTTCAGGTACCCTTCCCGCGTATAGCGGGTCTGCGTGGAATCGGCCGACGCCCCGATAAAGGAGACGTAGTTGGTGACCTCGGCACTCTGGGGCTGCTCCACGAATTCGATCTTGGCGCTCTTGAAATACCCGAGCGACATCAGGTCGGTATAGGCACGGTTCACCTGCGCCGAATTGTAGACATAGTTCGGGTAGAGGGGTACCGCCTGCCGCAGGATCGCGGGTCGCAGGTTGGGGCGTTTCTCATAGACGATATTCAGGCCGCGGTAATAGAGCGTGTCGAGCCGCTGCAGGAACGTCGAATCGGTTCGGGCTACCGTAGGGTCGTAATTGGGGAAGACGTTGATCTGGTCGATACGGTAGACCATGTTGTTGTCCATGACCGGAAGGCCGCGCTCGTTATATCCCGTAAGGTTCTGCTTGACGACCAGTTCGAGCCCGACCTTATGGCCGCCGCCCAGCGTATCGGCCACATACTCGATATTGTTGACCGTAAAGTTGTAATAACCCCGCTCCTTGAGGTAGGCCGCAATACGCTCGCGCTCGCGGTCGAGTACCGTGATGTCGAAGATGCCGCCCTTGCGGAGCAGCGTATTGGCGGTATCGGGCAGGATGATCTGTTCGAGGAACTTGTCCTGGAACTCATAGGACACGGAGTCGATCCGGTAAGGCTCGCCCTGCCGGGTTCGGTAAGTGACCCTGGCGCGTTTGCGCCGCGAGGTGGTGTCCACCTCGAAGGTCACCTGCGATGCGCGGAAGCCCTTCGAATCCATAAAGATCTTCAGGTTCTGGGCACTCCGATCCGTCAGGCCCATGTCCAGCAACACGGGCTCCTGCCCGATCCTGCGCTTCCAGTTGTTCCACCAGTTCTGCTTGCCGGGGTTGGCCTGCTCGTAGAGCCAGACATAGAAATTGGTACCCAGAAAGCGTTTGTTCGGGGTCTGACGCACATATTTCTCGAAATCGGCCGCAGTGATGCGCTCCTTGCGGGGCGTCGACTTGTCGGCGTCGATCTTCACCTTCTGCAGCAGGTACTGGCCTTCGGGGATTTTGCGTGTGACGCTGCATGCCGAGCAGATCAGGCCCAGCATGGCGGCAACGAATATACGACAGGCCCCCCGCACCCCAGCGTCAGTTGTTAAAGAACCCTTTTTCCTTCAACAGCGCGAAATAGGAGTTCGAAATCGCGAGGTTGTCCTTGCGAACGTAGCGGCGCCGGGTGAAGACCTGCGCCAGGTTGGGCAGTCCGTTCTCCTCGAGGAGGCGTTTGGTGAGCTCCGACTCTTCGCGCTCGGCCCACAACTCGTCGATCTCGGCGGCCGTATAGTCGGTATATTTCTCATAGTGCACCACGCCTTCGAGCGGCAGGCGGTCGGTCAGTTCGGGCGACTCGTCGGGATACCCCACCACGACGGTCGTCAGCGGAATGACTCCCTTGGGCAGTTCGAGGATGTCGGCAATCTCGCCGGCAGTATAGATCGTCGTTCCGAGATAGCAAATGCCCAGCCCCTTCAGTTCAGCCTCGACGCACAGGTTCTGGGCGGCGAGCAGGGCATCGGTCGCGGCATTGAGGAACCACGCGAAATTGTCATAGGCCGGATCGGCATCACGCTGCCGGCACCACATCGAGAACCGGTGCACATCGGCGCAGACCGTCACCACGCACGGGGCCTGCGTTACCATCGGCTGGTTGAAGTGGCACGGGGCGAGCCTCCCGCGCAAAGCGGCATCGCGGGTCACGACCAGTGAATAGAGCTGCATGTTGCCGCATGTCGAAGCACGCGATGCCGCTTCGAGTATCTCGTGCAGCACATCCTCGGGAATAGGGGTGGAACGGAACTTACGTATCGAACGATGCTTGAAAAGCACACTTTTCATGGGAATTGTATTTATAGGTTTTCTGTAAAAACAATACGGGCGCCTGCCGGTACCGGCGAATACGCATATTTTCCACAAAAGTAGTAAAACTTTTAGAAGTTTTATTATTTTTGCGATGATATAACCACTATCGGAAGTGCTGGTAAAATTCGTCAAATACGAGGGGGCAGGCAACGATTTCATCCTGATCGACGACCGCGGAGAGGTATTCCGGCCGGGTGCCAGGCGTATCGCCGCCCTATGCGACCGTCATTTCGGCATCGGTGCCGACGGGCTGATGACCCTGCGCCGCAGCGCCGAGCTGGACTGCTCGATGCGTTACTACAACGCCGATGGGTCGGCAGGGGAGATGTGCGGCAACGGCGCCCGCTGCTTCGTGCTCTTCGCCGAACATCTGGGCATCGGCGGGGAAACCAAATATTTCGACGCGACGGACGGCGTGCATACGGCACACATCCGGCGTGCGCAGGGCCCCGAGGGCGAAATCGAGTTGGGCATGATAAATGTATCGGAAATCCGCAGCGGCGACGGCTGGTGGTTCCTCAATACGGGGGTTCCCCACTACGTGGAAATGGTGCATGATGTCGACGGCATCGACGTAAACGGGCGCGGCAGGGGTATCCGTTATGATACGGGGCGGTTCCCGCAGGGTACGAACGTCAATTTCGTCGAGGTCACGGGCAACGGGGCGATCCGTATGCGCACCTATGAACGGGGCGTCGAGCACGAGACGCTGGCCTGCGGCACGGGTGCCACGGCTGCGGCGATCATAACCAACTATGCTTTGCAGCACGGAACGACAAAATACCGGATACAGGTTCCCGGCGGAGAGCTGATCGTGGGCTTCACGCACGAGGCCGGGACACAGAATTATACGAATATCAGGCTCACGGGCCCTGCCCGCAGGGTTTTCAGCGGGGTATTCGAAACCGACAATTTCTAAAACCAATCCTCTCCCACCCATGAAAACACCCAAGGGAATCCGCGAACACGACGCGGACGAACTTCGAAAGGCAAAACGCCTCGATCCGATACGCAAGAGCGGCAAAGAGCGGCACTCGCTCTACCGTTCGATCGACGAAGAGGACGACGAGGATCTCCTCGGCACGACGCGGCGCGAATCCGTACTCGACTACCTCGACGAAGGGGATGACGAGGAGGAATAATTCCCGGAACATGACCGAAAAATTTATAATGGCAGGGTCTACGGCCCTGCATGTCTGCGATTCGCAGGTCGGTGACAAGTGTGTCGTGCTGCTGCACGGCTATCTCGAATCGGCATTGGTATGGGAGGATTTCGTCCCCTACCTATATAAAGAGGTACGCGTAGTGACGCTCGACCTGCCGGGTCACGGCATTTCGGTCGTCACAGGCGAAGTGCATACGATGGATTTCCTGGCCGACACGGTAGCCGACGCCCTCACGGCTCTGGGCATCGGGCGCTGTACGCTCGTAGGGCACTCCATGGGAGGCTACGTGGCACTGGCATTCTGCGAGCGTCATCCCGGGATGCTCGACGGGCTCGTCCTGCTCAGTTCCACCCCCAACCCCGACACTCCCGAAAAGGCCGAAAACCGCCGCAGGGAGATCGCCCTCGTAAAGGCAGGCAAGAAGGACATGCTCGCCCGGGTAGCTCCGGCAGCAGGCTTTGCCGAGGAGAACCGCACGCGGATGCAAGCGTATATCGAAGACCTGACCGAGCAGGTTTTCCTTACCGAAGACGAAGGGATCGTCGCACTGCTGGGAGGCATGGTCACCCGCAAAGACCAGAACGCGATGTTGCGCTCGTCGGATGTTCCGCAACTGTTCATCCTCGGAAAAAAGGATGGCTACATCCCGCCCGAGGCCGCCGAAAAGATGGTTGCCGAGCATCCCCAGGCCGGGGTCGTGTGGCTCGAACACTCGGGACACATGGGCTTCCTCGAAGAGCCGGAAACCACGGCCCGGGCGATCCTCGATTTCGTAAAATCGGAAAAA
>ENA-ORMN01004221-ORMN01004221.1-human-gut-metagenome-genome-assembly--contig:-NODE-4221-length-10518-cov-2.354487_pt1 | contig 10518 bp, 8 predicted proteins | sample MGYA00242102_ERZ508993 | MGnify/ENA primary metagenome ERZ508993 (study PRJEB26280, sample SAMEA2338770) | human gut metagenome | biome: human gut; feature: human-associated habitat; material: faeces... | reverse complement strand
TAAAGAGGAGATTCTAAAAAGGCCTATCTCATCTAAAAGCTTACTAGTTGCGTGTCTTTGAAATGCAAGTATGGCATCATCATGATCCATCCCACATCCATTATCAATTACCCTAATTAGTTTTGTTCCAGCCTCTTTTACCTCAATTTTTATTTCATCAGAACCTGCATCTACACTGTTTTCGGTTAACTCTTTAACTACCGATGCACATTTTTCAACGACTTCTCCTGCTGCTATTTTGTTAGCTAAAATATCATCCATTACTTTTATTTTGCTCAATTTTAATTATTTCTCATTCTTATCAGTCTTTTCACGCATTTTGGAAAGTGGGTTGGCGTTTACGGCTTCCTCCATTTGCTTGCTGGAGGTGTGCGTGTAGATCTCTGTAGTGCCGAGATTTTCGTGGCCCAGAATATCCTGCAAAACGCGAATATCCACGTTGCCGTATTGGTACATCAGCGTCGCCGCCGTGTGCCGCAACTTGTGTACGGAGTATCCCGCGCCGCCAAGACCAATTTTCGTGAGGTATTTATTGACCATGGCCTGTACGGTCTTAGGACTGATGCGTGTGCCGCGGTTGCTGATGAACAACGCATTTTTATCCTTCACGTCGTCCTTTGGGCGCACACGCACGTAGGCATCGATAGAAGCTAAGCATGCGTCATTTAAGTATACGATGCGTTCTTTGCTGCCTTTACCGACGATGCGCAGGGTGGAGTTGTTGTGGATCACGTCGCTCATGTTGATGGAAACAAGCTCGGAAAGGCGCATGCCGCAGTTTAAAAACAGCGTCAAAATGCAGTAGTCACGCTCCTTATCCGACCCGTCCACGGCGTTTAAAAGCTCGCGGCTTTGCTCTAACGTGAGGTAGCGGGGAAGGGTTTTGGCTTTTTTCGGCGGGGTCAGGTTCTCTGTGGGGTTAGAATCCAAAAGACCCTCGTGCACGGTCAGGTAGTTAAAAAAGCTTTTGAGACTCGAAGATTTTCGCTGACGCGTGGAGCTCATGTTGCTGCGTCCGTCGGCAGCGTAGTTCATGAATTCAAAAATGTCCATCGTCGTGATGGAACGGATAAATTCAAGGTCAATATCGTCGATTGGGATTTCTTCCATAGGCGTATCTTGTGAAACATATCCGCGAAAATGTTTCATGAAGCGAAAGAATGTCCGCAGGTCAGAGCAGTATTCGTTTACAGTCTTCGGCGCGCGGCCTTTGATGTTGCGGTAATATAAAGCATATTGCCGCACAATCTCCGGCATTTCAGGCAAAATATCCATAACGGGTACACCTCACAAATTTTGAATTTTAAAGCCGCAGCTTGGTGTTCGGCTCCGTTGGCTTCAAAGCTTTCGAATTTGGCCTAATCGGTACTTGAATTTACTCTTGGATTATCATTATAATTCGGAACGAGACGTATAGATATGCTGCGGTACTTAAACCGACAGCAGAGAAAACGGAGCCGAGGTTATTAAAAACAATCTTATTGAGAAACGCACGGATCTCCGCAGCCGAGATTTACAAAGAATCAACGCACACAATCACAATTCATAATGAATGCGTTTATTTAAGTAAGCTGAAACCGCAAAACATTGGGTTGGGCTAATCGTAAAATGCTGCTCCCCAAATTATACAAAATATCTATTTTGTATAATTCTAATTTTTTTTAGATTCAAGCCCCTTTGTATGCTTCCGTGTGAATCTGTTTTGAAATGTGCGTGTTTGGGTGCTTGTACATGAATACACAGGCGTATAGAATTAAGAATTATGCATCAAGCTCCATCAGCGGTAAAATGCCGCCGATGTCGATCATCTGGTTTTGTGTCAGCTCAATGTACTGTACGCAGTGCTTTTCGAGAAACGCACGAATCTCCGCCGCGCACTCTAAAGAATCGAGCTTGCCTGTGAACGCCAACACATTTTTGTCGATCAGGCCACAGCAGCCGCCTAAGAAGCCGTAATCGTAGCCATCCAAAAAAACATTTTCTTCGTGCACAAGCAGCACGTCGATGCCTAAAAACTGCGCCAGTGCGCGAATGCCGAGATCCATCGTGATGATCGCGTCTTTCGCCACAACAGCCGTCGCACAGCGCGTGTAGCCTTGGTTGACATGCCTCATTTTAAGGCCGGCGTCTTCCAGACAGGTGTAAATGTTCGGATCCATAACACCGAGGTTTGCAAGCACTGTGCCGTTCAGGTTTAACATGTTGCAAAGAACATCTTTCGGATATTTCGGCTCAGGAGTCATGGCAGTCTCCGCTACCTGATAGCCGATATCCGTAAGCTGCTTTTTGAGTGCCTCTTCTCCGCGCAGAACAAACGTGCGTCCATTATCCAAATGAAACATCTGCATATCTGCATGGTACGCGATCGGATCCGGCAGACGCGTGTCAAACTCCGTTGTGACGCACCGAATACCATGCGCCTTTAAAGCTTCCAAAATCTCCGGATATGCGCCGGAGACCGCCGCTGTCGTGACCTTGCTTTCCGGCAGATTCGGCTTTTCAACAAATCGTTCTTTTACTGCACACATGCGTCAAATGCCTCCCTCACGTTGTGGACACCAATGAGCTCTACCCCGCTGAATCTTTTTAAATCAATGCTCTTCATGCTGTGGTACGGCAGTACACAGCGCGTGAATCCCAGTCGATATGCTTCCGAAACGCGGGACTCGATATGACTGACCGACCGCAGCTCGCCTGCAAGACCAATCTCGCCGAACACGACGGTATCATCGCGGATTGGCGTGTCTTTCAGGCTTGATACGAGTGCCATTGCAACGGCCAGATCGACCGCCGGCTCATCGATGCGCAGGCCGCCGACGACGTTCAAATACGCGTCTAAATTGGAAAAATAGAAACCTGCACGCTTTTCCAGAACGGCCAAAATCAGCGCCATGCGCGCATAATCAAAGCCCGTGGACATGCGGCGCGGCGTACCGAAGCCGCTTGTCGTTGCAAGACCCTGAATCTCCGCGAGCAGCGGACGTGTACCCTCCATTACGGCGGTTACGCATGTGCCGGAAGCGTTCGTCGGGCGGCCGGAAAGCATCGCCTGCGAGGGGTTTTCGATCTGCCGCAGCCCCGCTTCCCCCATATCGAATACGCCAATCTCGTTTGTGGAGCCATAGCGGTTTTTTACGGCGCGCAGAATGCGGTACGTCATCTGGCGGTCGCCCTCGAAGTACAGCACGGCGTCCACAATGTGCTCCAACACCTTTGGACCCGCGATGGCGCCGTCTTTGTTGACGTGACCGACGAGAATCGCCGGAATATCGAGCGACTTGGAGCAGCGCATGATCGCGTTCGTGCATTCGCGCACCTGTGTGACGCTGCCAGGCGACGAATTGAGATCGGTAAAGTTCATCGTTTGGATGGAGTCGATCATTACGATATCCGGTTTTTCGGTGCGAATGTGCTCCACCACAAGCTGCACGTCCGTTTCCGCCAAAATGCGCAGGTTGGGGCTGGAAACACCGAGACGCCCTGCGCGCAGCTTGATTTGCCGTGCAGATTCTTCGCCGGAAACATATAAAATACGCAGCTTTTGCCCGAGGTATTCGCAGATCTGCAAAAGAATGGTTGATTTGCCGATACCCGGGTCGCCGCTGATGAGCACGAGCGAGCCTTTTACAAGGCCGCCGCCAAGCACGCGGTCAAGCTCCGAAAGTCCGGTGTGATAACGATGCTCGTCCTCCGTATCGATCTCTGAAATTGCAAGCGGGCGCGTCAGCAGCGTAGAAGCTGAAGAAGAATACCCGGAAGCGGCGGATTTTGCGGAAACAGCCGTTTTGACTGATTCCTCCATGGTGTTCCACTCGCCGCAATCCGGGCACTTTCCTGCCCACTTTGCGGATTCAAACCCGCAGTTTGAGCAGATGTAGACGATTTTATTTTTAGCCGCCATAACGCGCACCGCCCTTATTTTGTATAATTCTAAACCTATTTTACCACGGAACAGATGTTTTGTAAAGAGTTATTCCGCTTTGCAAAAGGCGATAATGCCATCCGCGATAGCCGCCGCCAATTTCTTTTGGTAGTTTTCGTCGCACAGCTTTTCAGCTTCTTCCGGGTTTGAGAGGAACCCGCATTCCGCAAACACGGCGGGTACGTCTACATGGCTCAAAATATACACGCGGCTTTCTGCCTGCTTGCAGGCGCGTGTGTTATCCGGCTGCACCTGCTCGATGACTGCACGGCGGATGGTTTCGGCAAGGTCGGCGCTTTTAGCATTATTTGCTGAGTAAAACATCTGTGCGCCGCTGTATTGACTTTGCTCAAAAAAGTTTTGATGGATGCTCACAAAAATACAGTTCTCAGTTTCGTTTACGATCTGTGTGCGGTATAAAATATCAGACCGCTTTCGTTCGTTTAATGTGCTCAGTGTGGTATCGCCGACGGCGGTGTCCGTTTCGCGAATCATTTTCACGGGGTAGCCCGCAGCTTCGAGCTTTTTCCGCACAAACAGCGCAATGGCAAGGTTTACCGTTTTCTCTTCCACACCGTTTACGCCTACGGCCCCGCCGTCTTCCCCACCGTGCCCTGCGTCTAGAACGATCACGGGGCGGTTTTCGGTCTGTGCTGCGGCCACAGATACCGCATGTACCGCACCCAAAACAGAGCACACAAAAAATGTCAGAGCACCGAGAAAAAACACCACAGGAATATACGCGATTTTAAAAGACAAATACCGTTTCAAGCCGCATCACCCATAGATTTTTATGCATTGAAGCTGCCGGAAATACCCTATAAAAAGCAAAAAGCTGCCCGCCGAAGCGAACAGCTTTTTTAGCTTTTATGAAATTACTTGAAGAACAGCGGGAGCGGCTCCAGATAGATGATATCCGTACGATCCTTTGCATCGCCCTCGGCGAGCACAGCCGCCTTGCCGACGACATTACCGCCGATCTCATGCACGAGATCTTCCAACGCGCTCAGCGATTCACCGGTGCTGATGACGTCGTCTACGATGAGAATACGCTTACCCTTCAGCATTGCGCAGTCTTCTTCGGAGAGGTACAGCGTCTGGATGTGGTCGGTCGTGATGGATTTCACCTCGACCTTGATCGGATTCGTCATGTACGCCTTGATGCCCTTACGTGCAACAACGTACTGACGGCAGCCGATGCGCGCCATCTCGTAAGCCAGCGGAATGCCCTTAGACTCCGCTGTGATGATGATGTCGTGCTCCGGGCACTTTTCCATCAGCGCTTTTGCGGCCTTCTCGGTGATCTCTACATCGCCGAACATAACAAAACCGGCAATATCCAGCGTGTCGCTGATCGGGCAGATCGGCAGCTCGCGTTCGCAGCCGGCGATCGTCATCTTATAAACTTCACCCATTGTAAAAACCTACCTTCAAAAATTATCGATTTTCGTTATATGCGGGGAATCAGCCCGGAGGCCACGCCATAGAGCGTCCGCCGAGCAGGTGGAAATGCAGGTGCTTTACGGTCTGTCCGCCGTCTTCGCCGCAGTTGTTGACGATGCGATAGCCGTTCGTGAGACCTTCTGCCGCCGCAATTTTCTTTGCGACCGTGAAGATATGTGCGACGATCTGCGCGTTTTCTTCCGTAAGGTCATCTGCGGAAGCGATGTGCTCCTTTGGAATCATCAGAATGTGCACCGGCGCCTGCGGGTCGAGGTCGCGGAATGCGAGCATTTTGTCGTCTTCGTAGACCTTCGTACTCGGGATCTCGCCGTTGGCAATCTTGCAAAAAATGCAGTCCATTTGCCTTTCTCCTTTCTTGAGATTTTATATAGAACGTTATATAGAACGTATAGAGAGAACTTAGATCTGTTCGCTGAGAATCTTTTCAACGGCTGCAAGGGCTTCGTCAATCTTCGTCTGGTCCTTGACGCCTGCCATAGCGAAGTCCGGCTTACCGCCGCCGTTGCCGCCGGTGAGCTGTGCAACTGCCTTTACAAGCACGCCGGCTTTGACGCCCTTTGCCTGTGCCGCTTTCGTTGCGGTCGCTGCAAGCGTTGCCTTTCCGTCCAGAACGCCTGCGAGCACGGCTACAATGGCCGTATCGCTCTTTTCGTCGCGGATCTTATCGCACATGGTGCGCAGTGCGTCGCTGCCTGTGCCGGAGAGCATCGCCGTAACGATCTTGACACCCTTAACTTCCACGGCGTTATCCAGAATGGAGCCGAGGTTCATGGATGCAATCTTGGAGCGCAGTGATTCGATCTCTCTGTCCTTCTCCTTGAGGTCGGCGTTGACCTGTGCAGCCTTTGCCGGGAGGTCGGACGGGTTATTGACTTTCATCGCAACAGCGGTATCCTTGAGCAGTGTGTTCGTTGCGTAGATCATCTTAATGACGTTGAGACCTGTGACCGCTTCGATACGGCGCACACCGGCTGCAACGGAGGATTCGCTGACGAGCTTGAAGAGACCGAGCTTAGCGGTGGAATCGATATGCGTACCGCCGCAGAATTCCTTAGAGAATTCGCCTACCGTTACAACGCGCACGACGTCGCCGTATTTTTCGCCGAACAACGCCATAGCACCGAGCTTCTTTGCTTCTTCGATCGGCATTTCGCGGCACTCAACCTTGATGTCTTCGAGGATCTTCTCGTTGACGAGGTTCTCAACCGCGAGCAGCTCTTCATCCGTCAGGGCGGAGAAGTGCGTGAAGTCGAAACGAACGGCATTCTCGTTGACGAGCTGACCGGCCTGCTCAACATGGTCGCCGAGCACGGAGCGCAGTGCAGCCTGCAGGAGGTGAGCTGCCGTGTGGTTGCGCATGATCGCTCTGCGTCTCTCAACATCTACAACAGCCTCAACGGTGTCGCCTTCGCGGAGGAAGCCTTCCTCCACAACAGCCTTGTGGATAAACACACCCGCTGCATTCTTCGTGGTATCCAGAACGCGGATGGTGCAGGAATCGTTCGTGATGACGCCGGTATCGCCGACCTGACCGCCGCTTTCCGCATAGAAAGAGGTGCGGTCGAGTGTGAACACGATGTCGTCGCCGGTCTCGACAGCTTCAACGCGTGCGCCATCTTTCACGATAGCCGTGACCTTTGCGGTTACCTTCATATCGGTGTAGCCGACAAACTCGGTCTTGGCAATGTCGTCAAGCACATCGGAGTCGCCTGCCCATGCGTCTGCACCGGCATTCTTGCGGCTTGCACGAGCCGTCTCACGCTGCTGGAGTACCAGTGCGCGGAAGCGGTCTTCGTCAACGCTCATGCCTTTTTCGGAAAGGATTTCCTTGGTCAGGTCAATCGGGAAGCCGAACGTATCGCTGAGCAGGAACGCGTCTTCGCCGGAAAGCACCTTTGCATCGGTGCGGTCGATGATGTCGTTGAGCAGCGCGAAGCCCTTATCAATGGTCTTATAGAAGTTTTCTTCCTCAAACGCGATGACCTTTTTGATCATAGCGCTCTTTTCACGCAGCTCCGGGTAAGCGCATTCGTTCTCGTGAATGACAGTATCTACAACGTCCGCGAGGAACGGGTGGTTGATGCCGAGAAGTCTGCCATGGCGTGCCGCGCGGCGGAGCAGACGGCGGAGCACATAGCCGCGGCCTTCGTTGGACGGCATAACACCATCGCTGATCATAAACGTCGTGCTGCGGATGTGGTCCGTAATGACGCGCAGAGAAACATCGGACTTTTCGTCCGCACCGTACTGCACATTTGCAATGCGGGAGATATGCTTCATGATGTTCTGCACGGTATCGACAAGGAACAGGTTGTCCACGCCTTGCATCACACATGCCAAACGTTCAAGACCCATGCCGGTATCGATGTTCGGGTGGTCAAGCGGCGTGTAGTTGTTGTTGCCGTCATTCTCAAACTGTGTGAAAACGAGGTTCCAAACCTCAACGTAACGGTCGCAGTCACAACCCACGCCGCAGGTGGGCTTGCCGCAGCCGTACTTTTCGCCGCGGTCAAAATAAATTTCGGAACACGGACCGCACGGACCGGAGCCATGCTCCCAGAAGTTATCTTCTCTGCCAAGGCGTACCATGTGCGACGGGTCTACGCCGTTTTGCTTTGTCCAGATGTCAAACGCTTCATCGTCGTCCTGATAAATGGAGATATAAAGCCTATCTGCCGGCATCTCGAGAACCTTTGTAAAGAACTCCCAAGCCCAGGCGGTCGCTTCCTTTTTGAAGTAATCGCCAAAGGAGAAGTTGCCAAGCATCTCGAAGAATGTACCGTGGCGTGCCGTGATGCCTACGCGCTCGATATCCGGGGTACGGATGCACTTCTGGCAGGTGGTAACGCGCTTTCTCGGCGGGGTCACTTCACCCGTAAAATACTTTTTCATCGGGGCCATGCCGGAGTTGATCAGAAGAAGGCTATTGTCATCCTTCGGAATCAGCGGGAAGCTCGGCAGGCGCAGGTGTCCCTTAGACTCAAAGAAAGAAAGATACTTTTCTCTGAGATCATTTAATCCTGTCCACTGCATTGTATTCACCATTCCTTCTATAATTTGCAGATAGAATAATATAAAAAGCCTAAGCTCAGTCTAAAACATAAGCCTCAAGCAGCTTTAACGTATTTTCGACGCCTTCAATGTGGGAGCGCTCGTAGCCGTGTGAAGCGTAAACGCCTGCGCCGATGAGGCCGTGACGCACGTCCCAGCCGGAACGCAGCGACGCCTCTACGTCGGAGCCGTAGTGCGGATAAACGTCCACGGCATACTTTGCACCGACGGACTTCGCCGCTTCCACAAGCGCGGTTGTCACAGCATAATTGTACGGGCCGCCGGAATCCTTCGCGCAGATGGAAACTTCGCGCTCCGTGCAGGTGAGCCCGTCGCCCACACAGCCCATGTCTACGCTGATGAGCTCTTCGGCATCGCTCGGCACGGAAGCGGAAGCACCGTGGCCGACCTCCTCATACACCGTAAAGTGCAGATAGACCTTGCGCTTCAAAGTGCGGTTGTTGTCTTTGATCTCCTTTGCGAGCGCAAGCAGCATGGCGGCGCTGAGCTTATCATCGAGGAAACGGCTCTTGATATAGCCGCTTTCCGTGATGACGGTGCGCGGGTCAAAGCAGACGAAATTGCCCGCTTCAATGCCAAGTGCGCGCACATCATCGGCGGATTTTACCGGCTCGTCGAGCACGACCTCGGTCGTTTCAAATGTGCGTAGCTTTTCACCGTAGGAGCCGTTCACGTGGATCGACGCATTGCAAAGCTGCAAGGTGCCGCTGTAAACGCCGGAGAAGCGCGAGTAAATGCGGCAGTTCTCCGCTTCGCAGTTTTCGGCGCGCAGGCCGCCGATCGGCGTGATCGTGATGCGGCCGTTCGGCTTGATTGTGGAAATCATGCCGCCGAGCGTGTCTACGTGTGCCATCAGCACAAGCGGGCTGCCCTCGCCGCCGAGGCAGCAGAAAACGCCGCCCTTTCTTGTTTTTTCCGGAGCGTAGCCGAGTGCTGTCAGTTCACCGATAAGATAGTCCGCCGCTTTATCCGTAAAGCCGGACGGAGAATCGATGGAAAGCAGGGCTTTGAGCTCAGAAAGGCAATAGTCCATATTCATGTTTTGCCACTCCTTACAAAAAAATAAGAACTGTCCTCCGCAATGGGACGGACAGTTCCGTGGTACCACCCAAATTCGCGCAGACGGTCTGCGCGCACTCGCGACCCTTTAACGGCGGTCAGCCGTCCGCGCCTTTCCTCGCGGCCGCTCCCGGGCGAACCAAGCGACACTCCACAGACCGGCTTCCAGCCGCTGACCGGTCCTCTCTGCGCGAAGCAAGCTCGCTATTTTCCCGTTCTCTGCGTTTCTCTGACAGTTATTTATAGCACACGACGCGCAAAGTTTCAAGTGCTTTCGCACTTTTTCTTCACAGCTTTGTCCGAAATGTTTGCATTCCCGCGCGAAATGGCTTATAATGCACCATGCTTTACCTCATTTTTTCGGAAGAAGGTGGAAAGAAAAGAATGACTCCCTTTATGGAATGGAATCTGAACTGCCTGCGCGCCATCGCCGAGCTGCGCACTCCGCTGCTCGACACGCTCATGCAGGGCGTGACGGAGCTCGGCGGCGAGACGCTGTTCATGCTCTTTATGCTGGTGGTCTTCTGGTGCGTGGACAAAAACAAGGGCTATTTTCTCATGCTCCTGTGCTTCACCGGCACGGCGGTCAACCAGATGCTGAAGATCACGTTCTGCATCCCGCGGCCCTGGGTGCTCGACCCCTCGTTCGAGATCGTCGAGTCCGCCCGCGCGGGCGCGACGGGCTTCTCCTTCCCCTCGGGCCACACGCAGAACGCCGTCGCCGCCTACGGCGGGATGTTCTGCATCACAAAAAAGCTTTGGGTGCGCGTGGTGTGCATGGCGCTGGCGCTGCTCATTCCCTTTTCGCGGCTGTATCTCGGCGTCCACACGCCGCTCGACGTCGGCGTATCATTCCTGATCGGCTGGCTGCTGGTGCTGGCGTTCTATCCTCTGCTCGAGGAGATCGGCCACCGCGGCGAGGTGCTCGAACGCATCTGGCTCATCCTGCTCGTACCGGCGGCGCTGTTCCTGCTTTATGCGCTTCGCGTCCGCGCGGGCGC
>ENA-ORMN01004216-ORMN01004216.1-human-gut-metagenome-genome-assembly--contig:-NODE-4216-length-10525-cov-3.591977_pt1 | contig 10525 bp, 6 predicted proteins | sample MGYA00242102_ERZ508993 | MGnify/ENA primary metagenome ERZ508993 (study PRJEB26280, sample SAMEA2338770) | human gut metagenome | biome: human gut; feature: human-associated habitat; material: faeces... | reverse complement strand
TGATGAGTGGGATGGTAGTGCAGGAAAAATGGAATGCGTCCGTCTATTAAGAAACAAAACTTATAAAACATATAAGATATATTAATTTCATTTATAAAGATAAATATGCTATTCTGTAAGTAACGAAAGATTGTCCCGTTTTTAGGGGACTATGATTCAGACAAATGGAGGATAAAAATGAGTACAGTCAGACGCGTTTATGTGGAGAAAAAGCCGGAATTTGCGATTAAGGCGAAAGATCTGAAGCATGAAATCAAGCACTATCTGAACATCCAGACCGTAACCAACGTACGGGAGCTGATCCGGTACGATGTAGAAAATATCAGTGATGAGACATATGAGAAAGCATGTAAAGTAGTCTTTGCAGAGCCGCCGGTTGATATCTGCTATCAGGAAGATTTCCCGCGTGCAGAAGGTGCGAGAGTATTTTCCGTAGAATTCCTTCCGGGACAGTTTGATCAGAGAGCCGATTCTGCCGTACAGTGCGTGCAGTTCTTAAAAGAAGACGAGCAGCCGATCATCCGCTCCGCCGTTACGTATGTTATCGAAGGAGAGATGACTGATGAGCAGTTTGACGCAGTCAAAGCACACTGCATCAATCCGGTAGACTCCAGAGAGACAGGACTTGAAAAACCGGAAACCCTCGTGACAAAATTTGAAGAGCCGGCAGACGTCAAAATCTTCGACGGATTCATCGACATGCCGGAGGCAGAATTAAAAGCCCTGTATGATTCCCTCGGCCTTGCCATGACCTTCAAAGACTTCCTGCATATCCAGAACTACTTCCGCGGCGAAGAAAAACGAAATCCATCCATGACCGAGATCCGCGTACTCGATACCTACTGGTCCGATCACTGCCGCCATACCACCTTTTCCACCGAGCTTACCAACGTGACCTTCGGCGAAGGCGACTACTACGAGCCGATGAAAAAAAGCTACGACCGCTACTTAAGCGACCGTGAGGTACTCTACAAAGGCCGTGACGACAAATTCATCTGCCTTATGGACCTTGCCCTTCTGGCAATGAAAAAACTGAAATCCGAAGGAAAACTCGCAGATCAGGAAGAGTCTGATGAAATCAACGCATGCTCCATCGTCGTACCGGTAGATGTAGACGGAAAAGACGAAGAGTGGCTGATCAACTTCAAAAACGAGACCCACAACCACCCGACCGAGATCGAGCCGTTCGGTGGTGCAGCAACCTGCCTTGGCGGTGCAATCCGTGACCCGCTTTCCGGCAGAACCTATGTATATCAGGCAATGCGTGTGACCGGAGCCGCAGATCCGACCCGTCCGCAGAGCGAGACACTCGAAGGAAAACTTCCGCAGAAAAAACTTGTAAGAGAAGCAGCACATGGCTACAGCTCCTATGGAAACCAGATCGGTCTTGCAACCGGCTATGTCAAAGAAGTTTACCATCCGGACTACGTGGCAAAACGTATGGAGATCGGAGCTGTCCTTGGAGCAGCACCGCGCCGTGCCGTTGTCCGTGAAAATTCCGATCCGGGCGATATCATCATCCTGCTCGGCGGCCGTACTGGAAGAGACGGCTGCGGCGGTGCAACCGGTTCCTCCAAAGTACATACGACAGAATCCATCGAGACCTGCGGTGCAGAGGTACAGAAAGGAAACGCACCGACTGAGCGTAAACTGCAGAGACTGTTCCGCCGCGAGGAAGTCAGCCTTCTGATTAAAAAATGCAACGACTTCGGTGCAGGCGGAGTTTCCGTTGCCATCGGTGAGCTGGCACCGGGCCTTAAGATCAATCTGGACAAAGTACCGAAAAAATATGCAGGTCTTGACGGAACAGAGATTGCAATTTCTGAATCCCAGGAGCGTATGGCTGTTGTGGTAGATCCGAAGGATGTAGATGAATTCCTTGGCTATGCAAAAGAAGAGAATCTGGAGGCGGTAAAGGTTGCAGTTGTTACCGAAGATCCGAGACTTGTTCTTTCATGGAGAGGAAAAGAGATTGTAAATATTTCCCGTGCCTTCCTGAACACCAACGGTGCACACCAGGAGACAACGGTTAAAGTTGATATTCCTTCAAGAGAAGATACCATCCTTAAGAAACAGGTTGAGGTTGGCGATGTAAAAGAAAAATGGCTGGATACTCTGAAAGATCTGAATGTATGCTCGCAGAAAGGTCTGGTTGAGATGTTCGACGGATCCATCGGAGCAGGCTCGGTTTTCATGCCTCATGGTGGAAAATACCAGATGACAGAGACGCAGAGTATGGTTGCAAAGCTTCCGGTTATGCATGGTAAATGCGATACCGTTACGATGATGAGTTATGGATTTGATCCGTATCTGTCAAGCTGGAGTCCGTATCACGGAGCTGTCTATGCTGTCACAGAGTCTATGGCTAAGATCGTGGCTTGTGGTGGAGATTACAGCAAGATCCGTTTTACATTCCAGGAATATTTCCGCAGAATGACAGAGGATCCGGAAAGATGGAGTCAGCCATTTGCAGCACTGCTTGGTGCATATAAGGCACAGATTGCTTACGGACTTCCGTCAATCGGAGGAAAGGACAGCATGTCCGGAACATTTGAACATATCGATGTACCGCCGACACTGGTATCCTTTGCAGTTGACATTGCCAAAGAAGGAGATATCATTACTCCGGAACTGAAAAAAGCAGGTAATAAACTTGTATGGATGAAGATTGAAAAAGATGAATATGAGCTTCCGGTATATGAACAGGTAATGGATCAGTACGGTAAGTTCGCTGATGATATCCACAACGGAAAGATCGTATCGGCTTACGCACTTGACCGCCATGGAGTGATCGCGGCTGTCAGTAAGATGGCATTCGGTAACGGAATGGGTGTGAAGATCGAACACAGCATGGATGCAAGAGAACTTTTTGCACCTGCATTCGGTGACATCGTAGCAGAAGTTCCGGCAGACAAGGTTGGAGAACTCTCCATTTCTTACACTGTGATCGGTGAAGTGACAGATGATGCGAAATTCGCATTTGGAAATACAGAAATCACACTGAAAGAAGCAGAAGATGCATGGACAGGAACTCTGGAACAGGTATTCCGTACGGTATCTGACGAAGCTTCTGACGAAAAGGTAGAATCTCCGCTGTATGATACAAAAGACATTGTAATCTGCGGACACAAGATTGCACAGCCGACTGTATTTATTCCGGTATTCCCGGGAACAAACTGTGAGTATGACAGTGCAAAAGCATTTGAAAGAGCAGGTGCAAAGGTCATCACAAAAGTATTCCGTAACATGGATGCAGCAGATATCGTAGATTCTGTGAATACATTTGAAAAAGAAATTGCAAAATCCCAGATCATCATGTTCCCGGGCGGATTCTCAGCTGGTGACGAACCAGATGGTTCAGCAAAATTCTTTGCAACTGCATTCCAGAATGCAAAACTCAAAGAAGCAGTAGAAAAACTTCTGAACGAAAGAGATGGTCTTGTACTTGGTATCTGTAACGGATTCCAGACACTGGTTAAACTTGGTCTGGTTCCTTACGGAGAAGTTGTGGGACAGACACCGGATTCTCCGACACTGACCTACAATACCATCGGACGCCATATTTCCAAGATGGTTTACACGAAGGTTGTGACCAACAAATCCCCATGGCTGGCAGGCGCCGAGCTTGGCGGTGTTTACACCAACCCGGCATCCCACGGAGAGGGACGTTTCGTAGCATCGAAAGAGTGGATCGACAAGCTGATGGCAAACGGCCAGATTGCAACCCGCTACTGCGATGTCAACGGAAACCTGACCAACGACGAGTACTGGAATGTCAACGGTTCCTACTGCGGAATCGAGGGTATCACCAGCCCGGACGGCCGTGTCTTTGGTAAGATGGCACACGCAGAGCGCCGCGACAACGGCGTAGCAGTCAACATCTACGGAGAGCAGGATCTGAAGATCTTTGAGTCCGGTGTTGCTTACTTTAAATAAAATAAAACCAAAATAGAAGATTCCCGCAGAGAGGAAGAAAGCTCCTTTCTGCGGGAATTTTTTGTCAGAAACAGTAATTTCTGATTTCGAAAAAAAAATTTGATTATGCGCCGCGGTGCAGTTATAACGCAATATTTTGCTTTATTAACAAAAGTAATAAGGTCAAATAGTAGAAATATTCTGAAAAAACGAAAGATTTCGATAGTCTCAACACATTACATATATGACGGACCCGGAAGAGAAGGACAGCGAAATAACAGGAGGGAGAAAGAAGTGTATGAGACAAGAGAAGGAACGATTTTTTCAGATCATATTCGAGGAAAACAGTCATGTGCTGTTCCGTTATATCTGCGGTCAGTTGAACAATGACCGGGAGACGGCGAAGGATGTGCTGAACGATGTATGGGAGGTATTGGTGGTAAAATTTGAAACCGTTGCCGATCTCGAAGGAGAAGAGATGACGAAATGGCTGTTCTGTGTGGCAAAAAACAAGATCAAGAATCAGCGCAGAAAACATTATTATCAGAATGAAGTTTCCTATACACAGTATCAGAAAGAGAACAGAAATGAAGGGGAGGCGGCCGCGACAGCCGAGATTGAGGAACGAATGGTGATGCAGAACTGCATCCAGAATCTGAATCCGATGGATCAGCGCATTTTCTGGGGGAGAGCATATGGATTCAGCTACAAAGAGCTCAGCGGATTCTGCAAGAAAAGCGAGCAGGCGCTGCAGTGCCAGTACAGCCGCGCAATCAAGAAACTGCAGGGAATGATGAGTCAGGAAATCAGTCTGACGAGAGCGTAGAAAATGGAAATGGTATGCAGCGGAAACCTCAACTCTTACAATCTAAAAACAATAGAAATATCTAAAAAATTCTCTGCAGGAGAATATCCTGTGTCTAAAAATAAAGTGTTACCGTTTACATATCAAAAATCCGTTTTCCTCGTTGTCGTGGCGCGGAAATTGTGTTAAAATATTTTTAGAAAATTCACACGATGTGCGAGAAGGCAGAAAGGATGAAAACAACATGAAGGATGAGTACGTAGCCTATGTAGGCACTTATACCCATGGAAGCAGCATTGGTATTCATTTATATGATGTAAATGTAGAAGAAGGCACTCTGACAGAGCGAAAAGTCATACCGGTCAACAACTCTTCCCACATTGCCCGTTCCTTAAACGGCAAATACCTGTATTCGATTGCAGATGAAGGCGTTGCAGTGTTTGCAGTGGAGGATGACGGAGACCTGACCCCGATCAACAAAGTAGACATTGACGGCATGCGCGGCTGCTATCTGTCGGTGGACAAAACCGGAAGATACCTGTTCGTGGCAGGCTATCATGACGGAAAAGTAACCGTTGTACATACCCATAAGGACGGCCGCCTCGGAAGTCTGATGGACGGCGTGTTCCACAAGGGCCTTGGCAGTGTGGCAGAGCGTAACTTCCGCCCGCATGTCAGCTGTGTCGTTCCTACACCGGACAACAAATATGTCTGCGCAGTCGACAACGGCATTGACCAGATCAAAATGTACAAGCTGAACACACAGCGTGACCGCCTGAAACTGGTGGATATCCTGCGCTGTGAGCGTGAATCCGGCCCGAGAGAGATCGTTTTCAGTGAATCCGGAAAATACGCGTATGTCATTTACGAGCTGATGAACAAAGTCGATGTATTCAGCTACCGTGATACGGGAAACGGACCGGAATTTGAAAAACTGCAGTCGATCAGCACCACATCCGCGAACGTGGACCAGGCGCACGACGCTGCATCCGGCATGTGCCTTTCCCCGGATCACCACTACCTGTTTACTTCTACAGCCGGAGACAATACCGTAGCAATGTTCCATATCGACCCGGAGACCGGCTGCCTGGAGAAGAAGTTTGCACTTCCGATCAGCGGCGAATATCCAAAGGATATTGCAATGTTCCCGGACGGAAAACATATCGCAGTGGCAAACCATGAGTCCAACACGATCACAACATTTACCGTTGATTATGAGAAAAACGTGCTGGTTCAGAAAGGCCGCCCGATGAAAGTGGAGACGCCGAACTGTATTCTGATTACGAAAAAAGGCGTTCACTAAAAAAATAACGCAAAAATGCCTGCAGGAAGAACTGTATCCCGCAGGCATTTTTTGTGTTGAAGCCAGAAAGAAGCAGTCCGGCCTTTATTTCTCGTCCAGAGCCCAGACTTTCTTTACATTGTCCAGTTTGGCGCTCATGCCGACGAGCAGTGCGTCCGCAAGGACAAGAGCGGTCATGCATTCCACGACAACAACGGCGCGTGCAACGATGATCGGGTCGTGGCGGCCTTTGATTTCGATGGCAATATTTTCGCCGTCTTTGTTGATGGTCTGCTGGGAAGCAGCAACGGACGGGGTCGGTTTGAAACCAGCCCGGACAACGATATCGCTTCCGTCGCTGATACCGCCTAAAATACCGCCGGCGTGGTTGGTCAGCTTGACAATGGAGCCGTCCGCATTTACATGGAAGGCATCGTTATTGGTAAGCCCGGTAGCTGTGCAGACCGAGAAACCGTCTCCGATTTCCACGCCTTTTACGGCGCCGATGGAGACGAGTGCTTTTGCAAGGTTGGCATCGAGCTTTTCAAACACCGGATCGCCGACACCGGCCGGCATATGGTGAACGACACATTCGACCACACCGCCGACGGAATTTTTTTCCGCCATGGCTTTTGTTAAAAGCTCGGAAGCCTTTTCGGCAGCCTCTGCATCCGGCATATTCAGGGCGTTATTCGCGATTTCAGCGGTATCAAAAGACTGGATTTCCACGTCACCGATGGAGCGGGTGTAGGCGGAAACGGTGATGCCAAGCTCAGAGAGCATTTTTAAGGCAATGGCACCTGCAGCCACGCGTGCGATCGTCTCGCGTCCTGAGGAGCGTCCGCCGCCGCGGTAGTCGCGGAAACCGTATTTTGCATCAAACGTATAGTCGGCGTGGCCCGGTCTGTAATAGGAAGCAATGTCGCTGTAATCTTTGGAATGCTGATCCTCATTCCATACCACCATGGAAATCGGGGTACCGGTCGTTTTTCCTTCGAAAGTGCCGGATAAAATCTGAACGGTATCGGATTCTTTCCGTTTTGTGGTAAAGCGGTTCTGTCCCGGCTTCCTGCGGTCGAGGTAAACCTGAATATCCTCCTCGGAAAGCGAAAGGCCGGCCGGCACTCCGTCCACAACAACGCCCACGCCTTTTCCATGAGACTCTCCCCAGGTGGTCAGTCTGAAGATGGTACCAAATGATGATCCTGCCATATATAAAGTCCTCCTGAATTTTTTCGTATATTTATAAAATAACTGGAAAAGATTTCTAATAAATTATACCGGAAAGTAAAACATTCGTAAAGCTCTTTTTCAGAGACGAAATTCACCGTTATACCGTTTGACAAACGAAAAGGCAGCACGTATAATGAGAATGTATTTTCGGGCAGTGAAAGCCGGTAAAATAAAACAAACAAAAAGGAAGAGTGTGCATGAATTTTTTAGACAAAATGGAGCGAAAATATGGGAGATACGCGTTAAGCCATCTGACGATGTACATTATCGTAACGTACATTGCGGGCTATATCATTCAGCTTGCGGCCCCCATTATGAGACAGTATCTGACACTGGAACCATATTATATTCTGCACGGACAGATCTGGCGTCTGGTGAGCTGGATTCTGATTCCGCCGAGCAGCCTTGATATCTTTACGATCATCATGCTGTTTTTCTATTACTCAATCGGAACAAGCCTTGAGAGAGCCTGGGGAGATTTCAAGTATAATGTTTACATCTTTTCCGGCATTCTGATGACCATTATCGGTTCCTTCCTGCTGTATGGAATCTTATATGCAGTCAACGGATATCCGTCGCTGATGGGAACGGCATTCAGCACTTACTACATCAGCCTCTCGATTTTCCTTGGCTTTGCGATCAGCTTCCCGGATATGCAGGTACTGCTGTATTTCATTATTCCGATCAAAATCAAATGGCTGGCATACCTTGACGTAGCGCTTCTCGCCTACAGCATGATTACCAGCATCATGAGCGGAAACTGGGCAGGATGTGTTGTTATTCTTTGTTCCCTTGCAAACGTCCTTGTGTTCTTCCTGATGACAAGAAAAGGAAAACGCGGCTCTTTCCAGCAGAACAGACGCCGGAAGGAATTCAAAAAGGCCGTTTCAAGAGGCGAAGCCGAATACCGCAATCCGAACGGGATCACAAAACACAAATGTGCGATCTGTGGCCGGACCGAAAAAGATGATCCGAATCTGGAGTTCCGTTTCTGTTCCCGATGCAACGGAAACTATGAATACTGCCAGGATCACCTGTTTACGCATGAACATGTAAAATAAAGAAGGAGAGAAAGTATGAGAAGAACGAAAATTGTCTGCACCATGGGACCAAATACCAACTCCCGTGACCTGATGAAAAAACTGATTGAAACCGGAATGGATGTTGCTCGTTTTAATTTTTCTCATGGAGACCACGATGAGCAGAAAATGCGTATGGATATGCTGAAAGAGCTTCGAAAAGAGCTGAAAACTCCTGTGGCAATCCTTCTGGATACCAAAGGACCGGAAATTCGTACCGGTGTTTTAAAAGATGGAAAAAAAGTAAATCTGGTAACCGGACAGACCTTCACCCTGACAACCGTTCAGGAGACCGGAGATGAAAATCACTGTTCTGTCAGCTACACAGGCCTTACGGAAGATATCAAAGAGGGAGACACAATTCTGATCGATGATGGTCTGATCGGCCTGCGCGTAGAAAAAGTAAATGCACCGGAAATTGTCTGTACCGTAGTAAACGGCGGCGAGCTCGGAGAAAAAAAGGGCGTGAATGTACCGAACGTTTCGATCAATCTTCCGAACCTGACGGAGAAAGACAAAGGAGATCTTCTTTTTGGTATTGAACAGGATATTGATTTTGTTGCAGCTTCCTTTATCCGGAATGCAGAGGCAATTAACGAAATCCGTGAGTTCCTTGTGGCAAACGGAGGAGAGCATATTGATATCATTGCCAAGATCGAAAATGCGGAGGGTGTGCAGAACATCGACAGCATCATCGATGCGGCAGATGGTGTGATGGTTGCAAGGGGAGATCTTGGTGTAGAGATTCCGGCGTGCCAAGTACCGCATGTACAGAAAATCATCATTGAAAAATGCAATCATAAATACAAACCGGTTATCACAGCAACCCAGATGCTGGATTCCATGATCCGGAACCCGCGTCCGACCCGTGCAGAGGTAGCCGATGTTGCGAATGCAATTTATGATGGAACGGACGCGATCATGCTCTCCGGCGAAACAGCAGCCGGAAAATATCCGATCGAGGCAGTTACCATGATGGGAGAGATTGCCGAGCAGACAGAGCGCTATCTGAAATTCGAAGATTACCGCGATGGAAAAGCGTTGGAAGGAAAGCTGAATGTTTCCGCAGCAGTCGGAAGTGCAGCCGTTTCTATGGTAGAACACATCAAAGCAGCCTGCATTGTGACCCCGACGATGTCCGGTCAGACCGCAAGACTGATTTCCAACCTTCGTCCGAGCGTACCGATTTACGGCGTTACCCCATATGAATGGGCAAGAAGAAAAATGCAGCTCTACTGGGGCGTTCGTCCGGTGACCGGATACGAGGAAGATTCTACGGAGAACATCATTTCCCATGCTATGTATATGGTGCGCCGTGAGGAGCTTGTAGAACGTGGCGATATGGTTATTTTTACGGCCGGAGACCCTGCTACTAACGAGGTGACGGGTGAAGGATATATGACAAACATGCTTCACATTATTCAGGCAAAATAAGCAGAAGAAGGAGACAAAAGAGAATGACGAAGAAGCCTTTTGTAACAAAAGAAAAACTGGAAGAAATCGCAGCAGCAGTACCAACTCCGTTTCACATTTACGATGAAAAAGGAATTCGTGAGAATGCGAAAGCGGTAAAGGAAGCTTTTTCCTGGAATCCGGGATTTCGTGAGTATTTTGCTGTAAAAGCGAATCCAAACCCGACACTGATCAAAATGCTGGGTGAATATGACTGCGGATGCGACTGCTCTTCTTACACGGAGCTGATGCTTTCCGGTTTCGGCGCAGATATCTGCTCTGACGGACTGACTGCAACGATCACACCAGGAAACGAGCTGTATGCACAGCAGATTTTTGTCCCCGGCGATATCTCTTCCGCAGCTTATTTCCTGGCAGCAGGTCTTTTGGTCCCTGGCTCTGAGCTTCTGATCCGCAATGTCGGCATCAATCCGACCCGTGACGGCATGCTGCGTGTCGTCCGCGCGATGGGCGGCGATGTCACTCTCATAAATAAAAACACCGGCGGCGCAGAGCCATGTGCCGATCTGCTGATCCGTTCCTCTTCTTTGCATGCCACAACGATAGAGGGGGAGCTGATCCCGACCCTGATCGACGAGCTTCCGGTCATTGCCGTGCTCGCCGCCTTTGCAGAAGGGACAACCGTCATAAAGGACGCTGCCGAGCTCAAGGTCAAGGAGTCTGACCGTATTGCTGTCATGACCGAAAATCTGAAGCGTATGGGCGCAGATGTCGAACCGACTGACGACGGAATGATTA
>ENA-ORMN01004215-ORMN01004215.1-human-gut-metagenome-genome-assembly--contig:-NODE-4215-length-10526-cov-2.890555_pt1 | contig 10526 bp, 16 predicted proteins | sample MGYA00242102_ERZ508993 | MGnify/ENA primary metagenome ERZ508993 (study PRJEB26280, sample SAMEA2338770) | human gut metagenome | biome: human gut; feature: human-associated habitat; material: faeces... | reverse complement strand
TCCAAACTAGATAAGAATCTATTTACCTTATTATATTCATGAGATTAACTGCATTATGAGACCCATCGATTCAAACCTATCACTCCTTTCAAACCTGGAATATCGTATGATATTGACTCTTGGTGTCGAAATAACAAGTAGTTCGCATATCTCTTTCGAACCTGTTAGTTCCAAAACGTGATAATATTTCGCATATGCAAAAATTGAATACCACCAAAGAAAGAAACTAAGACTAAACCATGAAGATTTCTGTAGTTTGTTGATGCTATGAGGTGATAGGATAGATGAAAGGAGGTGCCTGGAAGAACTCTGAAGATGAGATTCTAAAGGCAGCTGTAATGAAGTATGGAAAGACGGAATGGGCTAGAGTTGCTTCTCTTCTTCCTCGGAAATCGGCAAAGCATTGTAAAGCTCGTTGGGAAGAATGGCTTGATCCTCGAATCAAAAAGACTGAATGGACACGTGAAGAAGACGAAAAACTAATGCATTTGTCCAAAGTCCTATCAGGTCAATGGCGAACTATTTGTAGTTGTTTTGAATTGGAATGATTGGCTAGCATCTATTATGGATCGTACTGCATTTCAGTGTTGTGAAAGATATGAAAAGCTTCTTGACATGGCTTCTCGAGAAGAAGGTCAAGAGGAGGATGATGATGATGATCCTCGTCTTCTGCGATCTGGAGAAATCGATCCACATCCGGAAAGTCGTCCTGCACGTCCTGATCCGATCGACATGGACGAGGATGAAAAGGAGATGTTGCAGGAAGCTCGTGCTCGTCTAGGCAATACACGTGGAAAGAAGGCAAAGAGAAAGATGCGAGAACGTGAAATGGAGTTGTCTCGACGTCTTAGCAACACTCAGAAGCGTCGTGAATTGAAGGCAGCCGGAATTGAATATATTCGCAAGCGTTTGCAGCTCGATGGGTAGACTTGGGGAGAGGAGATGAAATGTAGTGAAATGGATTACAATGCGGAGATTCCCTTCCAGAAGGAGATTCCTGCCGGATATTACGATATTTCGAATGAGATTCGTGACACATCAGTAAACAAACACTTCACTTCAGAGCAGGTGCATATTGTAGAACACAACGAGCGGGTAGCAGCAGAGGAGAAACGACGGAAGGCAGATATTCGTCGGTTCAATCAATTGACTCAGGAGGATTTGCCTGCTGCCATGATGCAACTAAATCGACTGGAGAACCGAACAGGCGTTACAACGAAGCGTGGAAAGTTGAATCTTCCTGCTCCTGTAGTGAGTGAACAGGAGATTAATGCGATTGTGTAAGTGAGATTTGGAAGAGTGATGGATAGAAGTGGGAATGCAGCATTAGAGGCTGTGGAGGCCTCACGGGATGGTTCTCTGACAAGCAATCTACTGACAGCTACTCCTGCCACACCTAATACGATGGCTCGAACTCCATTACCTCGAGTAAGTAATGAAGAGAAATATGAATTCTAGAACGTGGTAATGGAAGAAGCTTACAATCAACGTGTCCTGAAGGAGATGCCAACTCCACTTGCTGGAGGTGAGAGTATGCTTCATGAGACCAAGCTGTTTGCTGGCACAGGATATGCTGGAGTCACTCCTTCGACAGGAGCCATGAGTAGGAGTTGAGAGAGGTTCTGATGGATAGATACACCTTCCACTCCATTCACACCTTCTACTCCAGGGTTGCTACATGCAACACCGAAGGCCATTACCCATGTGGATCCTTCAGTGATCCGTCAGCAGCTGGCTTCATTACCTGCTCCACAGAATGAGTATGAGGCAAGTCTCCCTGAAGAAGAACTGACAATGGAATCGGATGTTACTACCGTGGAGGATGCAGAGGAGATCGAACGTCAGATTCGGGAAGAAGAGGCTGCATTGGAGAGAGAAGAATTGGCTCGTCGTAGTGAGGTAATGAAACGAGATCTTCCCCGTGGAAGTATGATTGCATCTCGCTTCATGGTAGATGTGGAAGGAGCTGAGAGACTGTTACGAGAGGAAATGAATGCGATTATGCGATATGAAGACTATAAGTATCCTACTGTGGACAGTTCAACCAAGTACACCAAGGAGGTGAGTTTGGATGTGTTATCTCGTGAAGACCGTATGGCTGCAGAGATGATGATTTTGGAGGAGGCAGAGGACTTGAAGAGTGCAGTAGCTGAACGAACAGCAGATCAGCTGGAAGAGGAGTATGGAGATGTGTGGGAGAATCTCCAGCGGGATCTGGCTTATGATCCTGAGGAAAAGAGAGTGATTCATTTGAAAGATGTGGGTGAGGTAAGACAGAAGTGTGAGAATGAGAGATAGAGTGACCGAGTGCGTTGTCTGCAACATGCGTTCAAGAGTTTGGAGAAGCTATTAAGCAAGCAAACGAAACTGGTTCAAAAGAGTGAGAAGAAGGTGAATGTGTTGCTTGGAGGCTATATAACACGACAGAAGAATCTATTATCTCGCTTGCAGCAATTGCATCGAGATACAGATATGAGTCGAATCAACTTCCTCTGCTTCTCCAAACTCGCTCGTCATGAACAGAAAAGTGAGGTTGAAGAATGGTTGTGATGAATAGTGTTGGCCTTGAGAATGAAAATGGCAAAAGAGTCATTGAAGAAGGAAAAAGAGCGACACTCCCTTCTGCAGAAGAGATATAAAGAACTGTTGTCACAACTAGAATGAGATAATTGAATTGGTCTTTTGAATTGTTTGTGATATTCAGTTGTATCAAGAGTGGGTATTCGTAGTTTAAGCGTTACTGATAATCCATTTCAGGTTTTGAAAGCAGAGAGGAAAGAAATCAACTGGAAGGAGGGCATGGCGCAACGGTAGCGCGTTTGATTCCAGATCAAAAGGTTGGGTGTTCGAATCACCCTGTCCTCAACTTTTCTTTTTCTTGGTTCCTTCTCTTTGTACAGGATTCTTGTTTTGAGAATACTTATCAAATGGACGATAAAAAGAGAGTACATGAAGATTCGGAGGGAAAGACTTCGGATATCCCTTCAAATCAATCTGTATTGGTGTAGAATAGTATATGATGTAGAAACCGAAAGAGAATCAGTCCCTCTCTCCATCTGTAGAGAATCCTGATTTAACGGTATTAATGACTGAAAGAGATGATTTATAGTTGAGTGATGATGAAACTTCGGTTGTAAACAGGATCTTTCAACTAGAGAACCCAGTTCTTTATGAAAATATGCTTCCTTATCTTTTTGAGGTTTGTGTATGTTAATAGGATGAATTCTAGAGAAATCACTTGAATCGTTACCTGGAGTATCTTATCAAGGACTATATCCGAAAGGATGAGTCTATCGGAGACGGATCAGAATTCACGGATGAACGATGTGAAAAGGTGGATGTAGGTGTTGTTGTCCTAGTCAACTGCAGGAATTCCTCACATCGAATACAAGTCATTTGAAATCTCTATTAGTCAATACAAATGGTTATATTGTGAAGGTGGTATTTCATGTGTTCATATACAATAACCGCTTTCATACAGCGAATATCTATGAACTGAGCTTATTCTTGCGTTATTTACTTGTCAAACTTCCAGATGAAGTGTTTCCTTTCATTCGAGGAGATGATGTGATAGAAGAGGGTTGAATTGATATCTAGATCTGTACAATGATAATGCAGTTGAAATCAAATCGAGCTGTTTATGACATTTTGGTGTTACTGTTGAGTTATCCAGAGAAACGTGAGAATCTGGAAGTGGAGAAGTTGCATGTTGATGAAGATGAAGAAGATGACAAGACAACAGATGTAACAGATTGTTACAATGTCAGCATGAATGATAAGATTGATGGATAGATATCTGTGAATGTTCTCCGTAAGCATATTCGATTATTGTATCAGATTCATATCTTACCTACAATTATTGTTGTGATAACGTACGAATAGAAAGAGAATGGAATGATAGTGATGATGAGACTGACAATGAAGTGCGAGATCTGTTATGTAATTTACTGATGGATACTCTCTATAAATACAGTTATAATGAGAAATATCTTCATTTGATTCGAGTATAATATTAGAAGTGATTCTAATTCACAGGAACTGAAGAATGAAGATTTGATTCATCGACTAATCACATTTATCAAAACACATCCTAATCCTTATGTAATGAAGTTGATTGAAGTAGATTTCATGATATTTTTGTATTGTAGCGTATTCTCTATCTTATCTCTGTTTCAGAGATTGCTGTGGCTCCTGACAACTATATTCGATTCGGTCTATTGGTTGATGATTTTGTACTTATGAAGAGAGATTTTCATTTTAGATCGAGAATGAATTCTTGCAATTTGCTCCTGAGTTATATGACACAGTCTCTATCTATGTCATGTTCCTCTTGAAGCAGCTCTATCGTCATCTTCCTTCTCCAGGTCAATTAGTTTCAGTACTTGAAGAACGATTTCATCTAATTGAGTCTTTCCAATTAGGAGATATTAACCGTGTGAATAGTCTAAGACCGAATGGTGAAATGACAATAGGCACTTGTCCGGTCCATCTGCTTCGAATCATTTATTACATTGTATTGGGATTCAGTTGTATGGTATCTCAGAGATATCTTATTTAGGTCAACATGAAGAGAATCTTGGTATTATTCATGATATTCCCGTGGTATTCTGGAATCTCCTTTATGCCTTACCATTCATCTATCCTCATATGAACATCATGTGTAGAATCATTTGGTTCTACTGATGTGTAGAGTTATCCGTCAGTATCATGCTCTCTTTATCTTCAATCATGTGAACTCAGTATTGATTGTGAGGGAATAGAATGAAGGTGATGTGTAGCATGTTCTCAAGAATACTCCATTCACTCAGTATTGCTATGAAGAGTATATTCGACCTACTTCGTATCTTCGTTTCTTGTCTTATCATGCTAGTTGTCTTCGAAGCCATATCAGTTTCATCATTCATCAACTGAGACTTCGCTTTGATCAGATCCATCAACACGATGAAATCAGTACTGAAGATGTCAAATTGGGAGAACTGCTGGAGAAGGATTATTACTATCAGAAATTGCTTCCATTAGTGATTTGTGATTCTGTGAAGTGTGTGTATCTCAAGCAACATAAGAAGGTTCTCCAGAATGGTGTGATGACCCATGTTCTGGATGTGAGTGCAAGATGTAGGAGTTATGATTAGTGTACTGAAGAGACTTTGGTGACTGAAGCACACAAGAGCAAATGTCTTGATTTTGGGTATTAATGGATTCTGGAAGTGAATGAATAGATCGGAATTTGCTAATAAGCTTGGTTTCCAGTACTACTATTGAGAATCCCACTTCTTTCTGGTTTTATGTATCATAGATGCCTTGGATGTGGTAATTCCTTCTCTATATGTTATTGTTTGTTTGAAGTTCTCTATTCCAAGAAATCCTATTTTGTTCTTTGTATTCTTTCACATCATATGGTGTTTCAGTATCTTAAAATGATCATTACACCTGATTCTCCATTTCATTCATTCTTTCTTATTAGACATCACTATTTCTGTGATATGCTGTAGATACAGCCAGTATGTATTTGGAGAATTGTGGTTGGAAGTTGTGATTGCGTGTTCTGGTGGAACTCATTGAACAGAAGTACTGTTTCCTGTTCAGAGGAGACCATCAGTAGATTAATAACGCACTCGCTAGTGTTTCAATCTGTCTGTGGTTTTGACATTAGAAGTGTAGTAACAATGTGTAGATCAATGACATGATGATAGAAGGTGAGTAGAAGTGAAAGTAGTTGGAAGCTTTTGCCAGTATTCCGAATTGTTGTGTGGAATTGCTGTTTTGCTTCCTAAACGTGTGGGATGAGGGAACGGACATGCTGTGTGTTTGTTCGATTTCAGATTCTCGGATATGTGTCTAACTGTATTTAGGTTTGTAAATGTAGTAGATAGAATTGGACGCTGATGTCAAATCGCTTCCTATGCTGTTAGCAGTGTGAGGAAACAGTTCTGCAATTCTGAGTCCAAGTGTTTCATAATTGTTCTCAGTTTAATGATTTTTAGATAGTTGGATGTGTTTGTTCCAATTCCGTTTGAAAACAAATCATTGAAGGTTCAATCACCATCGATCATCCTCTTCTAAAGTTACAGGGGACTCAAAATCAAGCTGGTCTGGGGAAGGAGTATCAAAGAGTTGCTTGCGGATCTTGTCTTGCAACTTCTCCAGTTTCATCTTCTTTGGAGGGATCACAATCGAAGAATCTGCATATTTCTCATTGAAGAAATGTTTTCCTGGATAAAGGAATTGATTGTCAATATAGAATTGACGTCCGTTCTCATAACTAACAAAAGTACCATGAATCAGACCATGACCAGCAGTTGAACGTCTAGCAACCACATCATTCTGGTGATAAATCCATATTCACTCTTACGATGAGTGTTCGAAGATTAGCCAATAGTTCGGTTTCTGGTTGACTCACCTATTCATCAACACTCTTTTCTTGGGATACTAATCCGATTGTATTCACAATAGCATAGCTCTTTCCTGTCTCATAGGACACAGTGGGTTGTTGGAACTTCTAAACTCATTCAACACCACAGATTCTACTTGAATAGCTTCTTCAATGTGTTCAGTGGCTGTCCCTAGTTTGGTAGAAGGCATTAGACGTTTGGGTCCAAGTATCTACATAACACTTCTCCACAACCAATACAGGAGCAATAGGAACTAGCTTGGAAACAAGGTCAGGAGTTGTAAAAATAGCATCCATAAGTAAATCTCCAGCTTCAGCCTGTTTAGTGAGGGATGAGACAGTCATCACTGTTGCCCCTAGAGAAGGATCAAATTGTTTGTTTTTATCTTCTGAAACAACTACAACCTTTCTCCGTTCTCCAATGGGAAAAGGGAGCTGTCTATTCGCAAAAACACTCAAATAACCCACTTTCACAGTTCCTTGAATAGTACACACTGACTTAGGCAATGTAGAGTTGATTGCAATGGTTACAATACAATGTTTCGTTACATGGGGATAGGCAGAATTCACAACACATTGAATAGCCTGCATTGGAGAATAGAACTATGTATAACATGCTGAATAATCAAGATCAACAATTCTTTCCTCATTTCGAGTTGCCAAACATCGAATTCCTTTCAGATACTTTGGAACTCTATTCTATGAATCCAAAAACCATAACTCATTCATCCGAAATGATAAGAAAGAGAACATGATTGTTTCCAAGAAACAAGTGAATCAACTATTACAAGAATCTAAAAGCTGTTTCATTTCTGGGATCTCATTCTGCATTTGTGTCTTTATCTATGGATCCTTTTGACTCCATACACCTACTTGCTGAACTAGTTTCCGATTTGACTCCAATAGACATTCAATTGTTTGTTGCTTCTGTTCGATTCTATCCAACTCTGAAACAATGGAAGCTCCTTCTCTCAGACACTTCATCACACCTTCTAGTTTATCTTCTATCTCTGGAATCAATTCAATAAGTGGTTCTGATTCAAGAACTCTTTCATATGTTGCTGAAACATCACTTTCTGGACTCAGAGTGTTCGTTCGAGAAGACATTTCATTCATCAGAGGAGAGAACACTTGGGACACACGCTACAATGTGAGTGGAGGATAACAACAAACTTCAAGGGAAGTCGAAAGCACACTTGTCTTCTGAACAAGTTCTGAAAGCATTCCTTGAAGAGAAGAGATTCGTTCGTCTAGAGGAATAGTACACCATGCAGTTCCAGCAAGTTTGTTTTGAAGAAGAAAGAAGGATTGCTCGATTTCAAGGAGTTTGCTTGACAGATACTGGAGGTCAGGGACCGAAGCATGAGTTGAAACACCAACACCAAGACCCAGAGAAGAACAAGTCGGATTGGAATTTGTATCAACAGAGTGACTCGATGGTTCTTCAGTGAACTGATCGAACACAGTAGACAAGGATTGTCGCATCTCTTGGATACTAGAACGAAGAGAATCGATCTCATTATCAATAACTAGAGGTCATTGAACACAGAGAATATGACATAAACGAAAGGGAGAGTGAGACTCAAAGACTTGAACGATTTTGGCTTCAAATCGATTCAAAACCTTTTCAATTGAGTAAATAGATTCAATTAGATCAGATCGAGTGTCTTCTAGTAATGACTACAAACAAGAACAATTGACTGATTCTTGTTTTGGAATTCATCTTTTCAGGTTTTGAATTTCCTGATGACAAAACGATATCTGGATTTGTTTCAATCTACACTCTAAGAGAAGAAAACACAATTTTAACTTGTCGAATAACTTCCTGATTTGTTGATGATGGTTCTATCACAAAAACAGACTCTTCATTCATTTCAACTGAACCCTTCATTGAAACTACTATTTGAATGAACTTTGTGATTACTAATTGGAATGAATCATTCTATTTTGACTCAAGTCGTTTCAAGAAGTCATTTCCTTTCCAATTTCAATGGATTTCGTATTTGAGAATGAAGATACAAATAGAATAGTTAAGATATCAGTCTTGAATAGCAATCTGAGTAATAGTCGTTATCATTTCAATTTCTACTTCTTGATCCTTCATAATATCAAATTGGTTTTTCAAACTAAGAATTGTTTCCCAATAAAAGAGAAATGAATCGAAATCGAAGTGAATTCCATCGTGGATTGATCGATACCATAAGTGAAGAATAGATGGAATGAATCGTCGAAACGTAGTAGTATCCCACTACCGAATCTGTGATACCATTTGGTTGTTGTTCAATTTCTCTCAAATCCATTGAGTTGTATTCCAGTTAGTAAGACTAATGTTGTCTACCGTCTTCGAAGCTGCTGTTTCTGACCTTTGCCCATCATCTGCCCCTTTCTTTGGGTTCATGGGTGTAGCTGCATCTATTATTTTTGCCAGTAGGATAAATGGGTGTGAAATTGATTGTTTTAGATCTTGGTTCTGCTTATGGAACTGCTAAGGCTGGAGTTGGTGTATGCTCGATGGGAGTGTTCAAGCCTGAAGCTGTGATGCGTAACATGCTTCCTGTGATTATGGCTGGTATTCTGGGTATTTATGGATTGATTGCTTCGATCATTATGGTGTATGCTAGTATGAATTTGAAGTGATGTTAATTGTTTAGTTAAGGCTCCTACTGGTGGTGTGACTCATTATTCTAGTTTCAATGGTTATGGTCATCTTGCTGCTGGACTTAGTTGTGGTCTGTCTTGTCTGGCTGCTGGTTTGTCCATTGGTATTGCCGGAGATGCCGGTAAGTGTATTTGTGAGTTTGAGTGAGTGTAGGTGTCCGCGCTTGTGGTCAACAGGAGAAGATCTTTGTGGGTATGATTCTTATGTTGATTTTCGGTGAGGCTCTTGCCCTTTACGGTTTGATTGTGGCAATTGTGATTGTTACTGTCACTACTTATTCATGTTAAACAAGCGCTATTTTTTAGGGTGTTTTTTGGACATACTTTTTTCGGTTTCTATTGTTAGTTTAGCCTAATCTTCAATTTGTCATTATTCTTTTGAGAACATGGCAATTCGTGTTCAATTTGAGGGTAGTAACGATATTGGTGTGTTCTCTAAACTCACTAACAAGTATTGTCTTGTTTGTCGTGGAGGCTCGGAGAATTTCTATGGAGCCTTTGAAACGGAGTTAGCAGACCATATACCTGTGATTCATACATCCGTTGCTGGATGTCGTTTTGTTGGACGTGTGACTGTTGGTACGATCTTATATTCTCTTATGATATCCAGGAAACAAGAATGGATTACTTCTTCCTACATCAACTACTGGTATTAATATTACCTTTGTTTTTTATTACATAGATGTTGAACTGCAGCATATCCGTAATTCTCTTCCTGATGAAGTTGTTGTGCAGCGCATTGATGAACGTTTATCTTCTTTGGGAAACCTCATCACTTGCAATGACCATGTGGCTCTTCTCCATACAGACCTAGATAGAGTAGTATCGTTTTCGAAGTGTTATTCTAGGAAACGGAGGAGATCGTATCTGATGTATTGGGAGTAGAGGTATTCCGGCAATCAATTGCTGGAAATGCATTAGTTGGAAGCTACTGTGTTTTCACCAACCAAGGAGGACTTGTACATCCAAACACGTCGATGGCTGAAAAAGAAGAACTTTCCTCTCTCTTACAAGTCCCTCTTGTTGCAGGAACTGTTAATCGTGGATCTGATGTTATTGGGGCTGGTCTAGTGGCCAATGATTGGACAGCATTCTGTGGGTTGGATACAACTTCAACAGAAATTACCGTGATTGAAGAAATTTTCAAGTTAGGAGGAAATCAGATCAATGCTATTGATTCGATGAAGAATTATCTCTTTGAGGATTTGTATTAGTCTTTTAGCGTTTCAGTCTTTTTGTTTGTTATGGTATGCTATTAGTGAAGTTGTTATTGACAGCCAAAACGACTGAAACTGAAGAACCAAGTGGTGGCTGAGATGGCTGAAGCCATCCGATTTTCGTTGCTATCACCTAATATTACATATTCAGACTCGATGGTATCAATAATGGAGGAGAATAGCAAGGCCATTATCAAATACTCTTCTACTGTACAGATTATCGGATTGAAACAATTTGTAGAAGTGTTCAGAATGCAATA
>ENA-ORMN01004214-ORMN01004214.1-human-gut-metagenome-genome-assembly--contig:-NODE-4214-length-10526-cov-3.510171_pt1 | contig 10526 bp, 8 predicted proteins | sample MGYA00242102_ERZ508993 | MGnify/ENA primary metagenome ERZ508993 (study PRJEB26280, sample SAMEA2338770) | human gut metagenome | biome: human gut; feature: human-associated habitat; material: faeces... | reverse complement strand
GCACAGGAACCTGCGAAATCATGGAATCCCATCTGGCTGATAAATCCACCGCCCCAGATCCAGTGTCCGGATACCGGATATACAACAAGACTGATCATAAGGCTGTAGATGCAATAGGAAAGGAACTTGGTACGTTCTGCCATTGCACCGGAAACAATTGTTGCGGATGTTGCACAGAATACTGTCTGGAAGATTAAGAATGCCCAGAAAGGAACTCCGTCAGGAAGCATTCCTGAACCATAGTGTGCTTCTGTTGCAATACCACCGATCTTTCCGATAAATCCATTACCTGCACCGAACATCAGACCGAAGCCGACCAGCCAGAAGACCGGGGTTCCGATACAGAAGTCCATCAGGTTTTTCATAATAATGTTACCTGCGTTTTTGGCTCGTGTGAAGCCTGTTTCTACCATTGCGAATCCGGCCTGCATAAAGAAGACCAGCGCGGCGCCGACCAGCACCCATATTGTGTTTACTGCGGAAAATTCCATAATAATATTCCTCCCTCATAAAAATTTCCTCATATTTTATAAAATGCAAAAAGCGCAATGCCTGGAAATGTAGCCAGTTCATCGCGCTTTTGCGAATATAAAATCCATATTTATAGTGTATTGCATAACTGATGTAATAGAAAAGACATTTCGTATGACTGTATGCAATGCAGTTTAAAATCAAAATTATATGTAAAACAGGGGAATATCAAAATATCGTGTGATTAATGGATGAGGAAATCGATAATGAATTATGAAGTAGAGTTCATAAAGATATTCCCCTGTTATTACCTGTTAATTAAACGGAAAACAGAAGCTTGTCATATGTAGGATATGGAAGCAGTGCATCCGGAATCAGAGTTTCTGCTGCATCTACAGACTTTCTGAGTTCATCCATATCAGAAAGAACAACTGTCTGGTATGCTTTTGCATTAGCCAGAGGATCTTCTGTAGCAAGCGCTTTGGCAGTGTCTGCTTTTAAGGTCTCAAGACCTGTGGAAATCTCATCAGCAAGCTGTGACAGCTCTTTGATCAGTTTTCCTTCAGAAGCTGTGCTGACATCTGAAACAACTGATTTTTTAGCAACAGCAGTAGCTGCAACTTTGTCGATATATGCGAATACAGATGGAAGGAAATCCTTCTGTACCATTTCAACCATAGTATTGGACTCAATGTTAAGAATCTTGGAATAGGATTCCAGCCAGATCTCATAACGGGATTCAATTTCTTCTTTTGTGAAGATATGATATTTGGTAAAGAGTTCAATATTCTTATCTGCGATCCACTGAGGAAGAGCATCCGGTGTAGATTTCAGGTTGAAGAGACCACGTTTCGTAGCTTCTTCGATCCATTCGTCTGTATAACCGTTTCCATTAAAGATAACACGTTTATGATCAATAATTGTCTTCTTGATCAGTTCGTGGATTGCATCCTCCATCTTGTCTTCCGGTACATCTTTTAACTGCTCTGCAAACTGGTGAACACACTCAGCAACAGCAGTGTTTAAGATAATGTTCGGGTTTGCAACAGAAGCTTCGGAACCAAGCATACGGAATTCGAATTTGTTACCTGTAAATGCGAATGGTGAAGTACGGTTTCTGTCAGTTGCATCCTTTGCAAAATCCGGGAGCGTACTTACACCGGTATGTAATTTGCCGCCTTTTAAGCTGTGTGCAGCTTCTCCGGTATCAATAAGCTGTGCAAGCACGTCTTCAAGCTGTTCTCCGAGGTATGCGGAAATAATTGCCGGCGGTGCTTCATTTGCTCCAAGTCTGTGATCGTTTCCTACGTCAGAAGCAGATTCACGGAGCAGGTCTGCATGCAGGTCTACTGCACGGAGAATACAGGTCAGAACCAGAAGGAACTGAATATTATCATGAGGTGTCTTTCCCGGATCCAGAATGTTGATCCCATCATCTGTAACCAGTGACCAGTTATTATGCTTTCCGGAACCATTTACACCTTCAAACGGCTTTTCGTGTAACAGGCATTGAAGATTATGGCGATATGCCACTTTCTTCAGCGTCTCCATGATCAGCTGATTATGGTCAACTGCTACGTTGCACTGTGCATAGATCGGCGCAAGCTCATGCTGTCCAGGTGCCACTTCGTTGTGCTGTGTCTTTGCAGCTACACCCATCTTCCAGAGTTCTTCATTGACATCAGTCATAAATGCTGCAATTCTCTCACGGATCGCACCAAAATAATGATCATCCAGTTCCTGTCCCTTCGGAGGATTTGCTCCGAATAATGTACGTCCTGTAAATACAAGATCCTTTCTCTTAAGATATTTTTCTCTGTCTACCAGGAAATATTCCTGCTCAACTCCAACAGATGGTGTAACCTTTTGGGACGTTGTGTTTCCAAAAAGACGCAGAAGACGGATGGATTGTTTGTTGATTGCTTCCATAGAGCGAAGAAGAGGTGTCTTCTGATCCAGTGCTTCTCCGGTATAGGAACAAAATGCCGTCGGTATATATAAAATCGATCTTTTCCCATCCGGACTCTTTTTAACAAATGCAGGCGATGTACAATCCCACGCTGTATAACCTCTTGCTTCAAATGTAGAACGCAGTCCTCCTGACGGGAAGGAAGATGCATCCGGTTCTCCTTTGATCAGCTCTTTTCCCGAAAACTCCATCAGGATCTTTCCATCTGACTTCGGTGCTGAAATAAACGAATCATGCTTTTCAGCTGTTGCTCCTGTAAGAGGCTGGAACCAGTGCGAATAGTGAGTGGCACCCTTTTCAATCGCCCACTCTTTCATCTCATGTGCAATAACGTCTGCTGTTGCAGCCTGAAGCTCTTTACCTTCTTCAATCGTCTTTTTCAGCTCTTTGTAAGTCTTCTTCGGAAGTCTTTCCTGCATAACAGCATCATTGAAGACGTTTTCTCCAAATATTTCTGCTACACTAATCCATTCGCTCATCCCATGTACCTCTCTTTTCTACTACTCATTTTCTACTACTTATACAAAACGGTCGTTTTTTGATTCAAATAAAGGAGTCTTGCACTTACGCAAAACTCCTTTTATACCGTTTTCTTCGGACGCCTTGTCCATGATATTATCAAAAATCAGACTATTCAGCTTTTCCGTCAGAACCAAACAGAATCATTTTCTCTTTTACTTTTTCAACGATTGCATCTGCACCCGGTTTCAGAAGTTTACGTGGATCGTATCCTTTTCCTTCAAGATCCTTTCCTGCTTCAATGTATTTGCGGGTAGCTTCTGCGAATACCAGCTGACATTCTGTATTAACATTGATCTTAGAAACTCCAAGGTCAATTGCTTTCTTAATCATATCATCCGGAATTCCTGTACCTCCGTGAAGTACGAGCGGAAGTTCTCCTGTGAGCTCCTGAACTGCTGCAAGAGTCTCAAAGCTGAGTCCTTTCCAGTTTGCCGGATATTTTCCATGAATGTTACCGATACCTGCTGCAAGGAAATCAACGCCAAGGTCTGCAATCATCTTACATTCCTTAGGATCTGCGCATTCGCCCATTCCTACAACACCGTCTTCTTCTCCACCGATAGAACCAACTTCTGCTTCGATAGAAAGTCCTTTTCCATGGCAAAGTTTAACAAGTTCTGTAGTCTTCTCAATGTTTTCTTCGATCGGATAATGCGATCCGTCAAACATAACTGATGAGAATCCTGCATCTATACATTTCAGGCAGCCTTCATAGCTACCATGATCAAGATGAAGTGCAACCGGAACCGAAATGTCCATTTCTTTGATCATTCCATTTACCATTCCTACAACTGTTCTGTATCCAGCCATGTACTTTCCTGCGCCTTCAGACACACCAAGAATAACCGGTGATCTTAATTCCTCAGCTGCAGTCAGAACTGCTTTGGTCCATTCAAGATCGTTGATATTAAACTGTCCTACTGCATAATGACCTGCTTTTGCTTTTTTTAACATCTCTGTTGCTGAAACTAACATTTTGTATTCCTCCACTTCTCTGTTAAAGGCTTTTATAGGCTGACCCCCAGGGGAATCGAACCCCTGATTCGACCGTGAGAGGGTCGCGTCTTGACCGCTTGACCAGGGGGCCAGATGTATGTTCATTAGCTGTCTGGCTAACTCACTTGCTTAGTATAACGTACTTCTTTTCATTTGACAAGACCTTTTTTTATTTTTTTACTGTTCCTCTTCCGGAACTACGATTTTAAGCGCCTGTTTCGCGTTCTTGATGCAGACACTATCGTGTTCCCCACCGAACTCTCCATCCAGCGTCCATGGGATCTCTTCCACTGATTCAAAATGGATCTCACCTGTCTTAAATGAATAAATGTGCTTCGTATTGATCTGGCTGCTCAGAAGCGCCCCAATGATCTCCTGAAGCGCGAGCGGGTTCTTCGGTGTCCGGATCAGGGTAACCTCAAATTCTCCGTCATCAAAAACCACATTCTTCCCGATCATATTACGGAAACCGCCAACAGATCTGGAATTCGTCACCATACCATAAATAAATTCGTCCTCAATCGTTTCTCCGTCATGTGTCACTTTTAATTTATATGACGGGATATCAAAAATTCTGGTTGCTCCTTCCAGCACATATGCCAGATGTCCCAGAACATTCTTCATTTCCTGCTTTGTCTCATAAGATACATCCGTGAAGAGTCCGAATGCTGCAATGTACACGAACACATCTCCGTTAAACCGTCCGATATCACAGGGAAATTCTTTTCCCCCTGCAGCTGTACTTGCCGCCTGGAGAAGATTCTTCGGGATATGGAGACTGCTCGCAAAGTCGTTGGTCGTTCCTGTCGGGATGTAACCGACCGGAATCTTTTTTTCTCTCTTCATCATTCCGGTTACGACCTCATCAAGTGTTCCGTCACCACCACTGCAGATCACACGGTCATACTCCTCTGTAAATGTCTTTACTTTATAATAAGCGTCTTTATATTTCTGCGTCGGATATACAACCACTTCATATCCTGCTTTTACAATAATGTCAATAATATCAGAAAGCTTCGGTTTTAAAAGTCCCTTTCCTGCATTCGGATTATAAATAAACAATGCTTTTTTCATACGTCCGTCCTCCTGTTATCTATTCTTTTCTCTATAAGGGCTGTCCCCACAGCTCCTTACGGATACATGCATTATAGCATAAAGAGCCTGCTTTCGGCAGACTCTTCAAAGTTTTATGCAATTATCTGTTCTTAACGTTCACAAGAAACCTTTCGATACCAGCTGCTGCTTCCTTTTCATCTGTTCCGTTCGCAACAACGGTGATTTCCTCTCCCGGCATCAGTGTCAGACTCATCATCCCCATAATGCTCTTTGCATTGACTTGCTTCTGGTCAACTTCGATATATACCGAACTTGAATACTGACTAGCTTCCTGAACAAGAAGTGCAATCGGTCTGGCGTCTAATCCCTCGGACAATTGAATCTTAACAGGTTTTTTGATCATAATGTTCCTCCTTGCTTAGCCCTTATCTCTTCCGCCATTTCACTTAACTTGCGCAATCTGTGGTTCACTCCGGACTTGCCTACCGGATTTTGCAGAAGTGCGCCTAACTCTTTTAAAGATGCCTCCGGATATGTAAGTCTTGTAAGGGCCATGTCCTTCAATCCTTCCGGCAGCTTATCGAGTCCTTTTGTTTCCTCAATATACCTTATATCGTCGATCTGCTTTACAGCAGCGGAAACCGTTTTATTGATATTCGCAGTCTCGCAGTTCACTTTTCGATTCACCGTATTCCTCATATCTTTCAATATACGGATATTCTCCAACTCCATCAGTGACTGATGTGCCTCCATCACATTCAGCACATCCACGATCTGAGCTCCTTCTTTCAGATAAACCACAAATGATTTCTTCCTTGATACAATCTTTGCGTCCAGAGCAAAGCATCTCATTATCTTCTGAATCTGCTGCGCTTTTCCCATCGACGCACAGACAATTTCAAAATGATAGGACTTCTCCGGGTCGCTCATGGATCCCGATGCAAGAAAAACGCCACGCAGGAAAGACCGCTTACAGCAAGTCTCCTGAATCACGACATTCTTTACTACAGAAAGCTCTTCTTCCACGTCTCCATAAGGATTGAGCAGTTTTGCCGCCTGAAGCACCCTGATAGCATCTTCGTGTTTTTTTACAACTATATAATAGTAGCTGCTGCCTTTTTCCCGGTTCACCCGAATAGCGATATCAACCACTATATTAAACGTTCTTCTCAATAAAGTAAAGCTTTTTCTTGCAACTGCCAGATTTTCCGTATGAATCTTAAGTGCTGCATGACCTCTGCTGTCGATCATGACAGCCCCGCACATGCTGATGATCGCTGCAAGTTCTGCAATCTGGCAATGTCTTGCAGGACTTAGCTGACGCGATATTTCTTCTTTAATATTTCCAGAAAAAGACATACTATCACCTATTTTGCTTTCGTAATTGCATCTTTCTCGATATCACGATGCTCTTTTCTTACACCATACTCTTTCTCTGCCACAGACAGCCGTTCATACAACTCATTGGCAAGTGTCACGGAGCGGTGTTTTCCGCCGGTACATCCGATTGCGATCACAAGCTGGTTCTTTCCTTCTGCAACATAGTTCGGAATCAGGAACTCAACCATGTCGACCAGCTTCTTCAGGAATTCTTTTGAAATATCGTTATTCATCACGTAATCCCTGACCGGCTTGTCATTGCCACTCTGCGGGCGAAGTTCATCAATATAATACGGATTCGGAAGAAATCTGACATCAAATACCAGGTCTGCATCACTCGGAATTCCATATTTAAATCCGAAAGATAACACAGTAATGTACAGATTCTTGTATTCTTTATTCTCGGCAAAAATACGGTTCAGTTCACTGCGCAGCTCCCTGGTCAGCATCCGGCTTGTATCCAGGATATAATCTGCCCTTTCTTTTAAAAAGGCAATTTTCTTACGTTCTTTGGCAATCCCGTTCTCAATTCTGCCGCCCTTTGAGAGTGGGTGGTTCCTTCTTGTCTCTTTATATCTTTTCACCAGTGTATCATCATTCGATTCAAGGAAAAGAATCTCCAGTGGTATCTTGGCTTTTTCAAGTTCGTCCAGAACCTGGTCCAGTGCACGTAGATTCTGTCCACTGCGAATATCAAGTCCCAGAGCGATTTTCGTGATCTCACCATTTGGAACGATCAAAAGTTCTGTCAGTTTTGTCATTAAAGGAATCGGCATATTATCCACACAGAAATATCCCATGTCTTCCATCATTTTCAAAGTTGTACTTTTCCCTGCTCCGGACATTCCCGTTACAATTACGAATCTCATCCCTAAAATTCTCCTATTTGTTTCACTTCCGGTTCCATCGTAACACCGGTATCTTCTTTCACTTTCGCTGTTACCTGCCGGATCAGCTCCATCACATCAGCCGCCGTCGCATTTCCTTTATTGATCACAAATCCACTGTGCTTTTCAGAAACCTGTGCTCCACCTACTGTAAATCCTTTCAGACCACTGTCCTGGATCAGTTTTCCTGCAAAATATCCTTCCGGACGCTTAAAGGTGCTGCCTGCACTCGGATACTCCAGCGGCTGCTTCGATACACGCTTCTGACGGAGGTCATCCATCTGCGCTTTTATTTCTTCTTTTTTGCCTTCTGTAAGCGAAATCACGGCACCCAAAACGATATATCTTTTCTCCGGGATAATGCTTGTACGGTATCCGAGTCCCAGTTCTTCTGCCGGAAGCTCCATGATCTCGCCCTCTTCTGTCATAACCCTGACACTCGTCAGTACATCCTTCATCTCTCCGCCATACGCGCCGGCGTTCATCACAACCGCTCCGCCAAGCGTTCCCGGAATACCTGCTGCGAACTCAAATCCGGTCAGTGCTGCATCAAGTGCTGCATTTGCAATCTGCGCAAGCGAACATCCTGCCTGCGCCGTGATCTGATTTCCTTCTACCTGAAATGTTCCCATACTCTTATAAAGCTGGATAATCGCTCCTCTGAAGCCTTTGTCTCCAACCAGAAGGTTGCTTCCATTTCCTACTATATATATAGGTATCGAAAATTCCCGGCACACCCGAATTGTCTCTGCCAGTTCCTTTTCATTCGATGGCATGATAAAATAATCTGCCGGACCACCGATCCGGAAGGTTGTATGCTTCTTCATCGGTTCATCCTTCTGTATTTTGGCTGCATCGACCACATTATACAAACATGTCTCAAAATTCTGTTCCATTCTCTTCTCCTAGTATCTATAAATATTCTATGCCATTCTTCTTTTTTTATTTAACAGGAAATTGCCATTGGACCTCCCGTCAAATAGAAGTTACTACGTGCCAAAGCACGTTTTAATATCATCCTCATATGATGTAAGTGTCAAAAATAAATTTTGGCACTTACATCATATGATACACCAAAAAATATGCAAGTTCAACGCGCTCTTGCAAAATTAAGTGAAATGCGATATAGTAAGGCATAACATAGAAATTTTATCAATATTTTCAAAAAGGAGTGATTTTTAACTGTGGACTCGAGTGTCTCGCAAATACTTATTTTGCTAGTCCTGCTGCTCTTATCCGGCATATTTTCGTCAGCCGAGACAGCACTTACAACCTACAACAAAATCCGGATGCGTGCCCTTGCAGACGAGGGTAACAAGCGTGCCAGCGCCGTACTTGCCGTAACTGAGAATTCAGGTAAAATGCTTAGCGCGATCCTCATCGGCAACAACATTGTTAATACTGCGGTAGCTTCCCTTGCCACCACAATCGCATACCGCCTTGGTGGAACCGCCGTCGCGATCGCAAGTGGGCTTATGACGCTTCTCATCCTCCTTTTCGGAGAGATTACTCCGAAGACGATGGCAACCATTCATGCTGAGAAGATGTCTCTTTTCTACGCACCGGTTATCAATATTTTCATGAAGATCATGACTCCGTTTATCTTCATTGTAAACGGCCTCTCCACCGGTCTTCTGATGCTTCTTCGCATCGATCCGAATGCCAAAGACAATACCATGACCGAAGCTGAACTCCGAAGTGTGGTAAATGTCAGCCATCAGGACGGCGTGATCGAATCAGATGAAAAAGAGATGATCTACAATGTGTTTGATCTCGGTGATGCCATTGCCAAAGACGTCATGGTTCCCCGTGTCAACGTAACTTTTGCTGATATTGACAGCAGTTACGACGAACTGATCGACCTGTTCCGGGAAGACAAATTCACCCGTCTTCCGGTTTACCAGGAGACAAAAGATAATGTTGTCGGAACGATCAATATGAAAGATCTTCTTCTTTATGACAGTAAGAAAAGTGAGTTCCAGATTAAAGACATTCTCCGTGAAGCCTACTTCACTTATGAATACAAGAGCATTTCCGAGCTTCTTGTTGAAATGCGCCAGGCCTCTTTCAATATCGCAATTGTCCTGGATGAATACGGTGAAACATCCGGTCTGATCACCCTGGAAGATATCCTTGAAGAGATTGTTGGCGAAATCCACGATGAATATGATGAGAATGAAGAAGAAAATATCAAAGCGGTAGGCAAACACGAATATATTATTGAAGGTTCTACCAATCTTGACGATCTCAATGATTCCCTGGATCTGAATCTGGAATCGGAAGATTATGATTCTCTCGGAGGCTTTATCATCGAAAAGCTGGATCGTCTTCCAAAAGCCGGTGACTCTGTTTCCACCGAAGACGGAATCCGTATGGTCGTAGAAAAGCTCGATAAAAACCGGATTGAGACAGTTCATCTGTATCTTCCGGAGAATTACCGCGAACATACGTCTGACTCGTTGGAAACTGACGACTAAGCAGACCTCCCGGGAAGAAATCCTGACAGATTTTTTCTTTATATTTTGCAGAATATACAATTATTTCAGGGCAGCCCAAAGTGGACTGCCTTTTTCTTTTTTGGATTTCGTTATTTTTTAAACAATTTTTTTAAGAAATATTGGTTTTTTATTGATTTTATTACGTAATTATGTATAATTATGGTAAATGGGTGAAGAATTTTACTTCATCAGATGATAAAATCTGCGCTCACAGCTTTTATCATTTAACCATTTAACTAGAATTAGGAGAAAGAGGTTAATTGCAATGGCAGAAATCAATTTAAGCAAGTATGGTATTACTGGAACAACAGAAATCGTGCACAACCCTTCTTACGAATTACTGTTTGAAGAAGAAACAAAAGCAGGTCTTGAGGGATTTGAAAAAGGTCAGGTCAGCGAACTCGGTGCTGTGAACGTAATGACAGGTGTATACACCGGACGTTCCCCTAAAGACAAATTCATCGTAGTTGATGAAAACTCTAAAGACACTGTATGGTGGACTTCAGACGAATATAAGAATGACAACCATCCGGCTTCACAGGAAGCATGGGAAGCTGTAAAGGAGATCGCCAAGAAAGAACTTTCTAACAAGAAACTTTATGTTGTAGATGCATTCTGCGGCGCTAACAAAGATACACGTATGGCAATCCGTTTCATCGTCGAAGTTGCCTGGCAGGCTCATTTTGTAACAAACATGTTCATCAAACCAACAGCTGAAGAACTTGAGAACTTCGAACCTGACTTCGT
>ENA-ORMN01004208-ORMN01004208.1-human-gut-metagenome-genome-assembly--contig:-NODE-4208-length-10540-cov-3.920172_pt1 | contig 10540 bp, 7 predicted proteins | sample MGYA00242102_ERZ508993 | MGnify/ENA primary metagenome ERZ508993 (study PRJEB26280, sample SAMEA2338770) | human gut metagenome | biome: human gut; feature: human-associated habitat; material: faeces... | reverse complement strand
TCTGTTGACGGTTCTTTCAAAATTCCTGTGTTCAGAAAATCTGCCCAGATTTTTTGAGTATCATTTATTTCTCCATAATCAAGATGTTCTGACAACGGTCGATCATTCTCAATTTCTCGACAATATTGTTTAAAAGAACCATATCCACTTCCGCTATAAACCAGCTTTCCTGGACATAATGCGGTTTTCTTTCTCTGCTGCAGTACTTTTTCTAATTCATCTGGACAATATTTATCCTTTACATAATTTGTCAATTCATTACGTAGCTCTTCAAAAGACAACTCATTAAAATGACTATCCAATTGAATCGCACTATATTGTTCCATCCACTCCCAGGCTGAATGAGGTGGCATGGGAATACAACCATATTGGGTTTTGCCAATTCCCGCCTGAATTTCCACATATCTTCCTGCATTTTCTGTCAGAAATTGCTGCCAGTTATCTGAGCCCTGGTTATTTCCCCAGGAAAATAACTTCCTGCTTCGCAGTCTCCTTGTTGAGACATGAAGAAGTCCATATCCATTTTTGTCAACATTGGCAATATATTTAGGATCTTTTTCAGCTATATCAAAGAAATAATCCACTTGTGCAGGAATATCTTTATATCGTGAGATATCAATTCCATCTACATAAGGAATGTCCACCTTTTTTACATCTTTTGCATCACTGGTAAAAGCTTTTGAAGCTGGAACAATCACCCTTCCCTTATCGTATTCCGGCACAGCCATATTGCTCCACCAGTACATTGGTACAACTTCTTTTCCTGAATTTACTATTCTCATGCGGCAGTTTAGGTGGTGATCGTTCTCACCAAGCCAAAAATCCATCTGATATTCAACCTGCCGTACTCTTTCATATTCATACATTCTAAGAACCGGATTGCCGTCTTCATCAGTCAGTTCTGCTGTAAAAAGCTGCTCCGTGGTAAACGGTGTATGTCCGATAATTCCAAGATTCCACTCCACACCTCCACTAAACCAGGCATTTCTGATGGCAAGATTTCTAAATTTTATGACATCGTTCGTATAGAGAAGATTTTGTCCTGAAATTTTATCTATTAAAGCCCATAGTCTTCCGCCCAATTCAGGTAAGAATATAGCCCTGATATAATCGTTTTCAAGGATCGCTGTTTTCATCTCTTTCTCTTCCGGTTTTGCCTGATAGCAATTATACTGACGGTATGGATATGAACTTGTCAATGTACCGTATCCTTCAAATATTTCATCATTCTCTTCCAAATGAAATTCCAGATTGTTCTGTAAAATCCGGGTACCTAATAAATCAGGTACACTGCATTCATTTCCCAGGCTGCATACACGATATTTTTCTGTTTTAAATTTAAGAATTGGTTTCATTTTCACATCTCCTTTTTTATATGCCTGACCTTTCACGTTAGACTCAGGCTCTCCCTGCGGAAAATCTCCCAGACTTTGAAAAATCTTTATAACATCCAAATCTCACATCAACAGATCACCAACTACTGTAAAACTGTTGCTATCTGTGATCATTCATTTGTGCAAAAAGACAGATGGCGGCAGCGTAGATACGATGCCACCATCTCTATAAATTCTTTATTTATTTCGCTGCGTCCTGCATAGTGGAAACAAATTCATCTGCTGTAATGGAACCTGCCATTAATTTGATGAAGTTTTCTTTGATAACCGGAGTCATATCTACGTTGGATTCTACACCGCATGCCCATGTGAAACGGTTTGTGCTCTGCTCAATAACAGGTTTTGCACACTCAACCATTGCCGGCCATTCTGTGTTTGTTGTATCAGCCGGGATACCTACAGTTTCATCTGCAAGTTTCTGGTCGTATTCACCTTTTGTAAGGAATGTGATCAAATCAAAAGCTTCTTTTGCAAGTTTTGTATCTTTGTTAATACCAAATACCTGTGCACCAAAGTTGTTTGTTTCGATTCCGTTTGCTCCGTCTGTAAGTGCCGGATATGCGAAGCATCCCCAGTGGAAGTCAGGGCCTGCCATCTCTTTTACTTCGTTTGGTAACCAGGAGCCATTCAGATACATTGCAGCTGTTCCAAGTGCAAGCTCTGTGTTCTGACCTGCAGGCCATACGTTGGAACCAACCATCTCTGAATAATATCCGTTAGATGCAAGTTCTTCGATATCCTGTGCCATCTGAAGAACTGCAGGATCATCCCATTCACCTTCTGTTACGATCTCTTTTACTTTATCTTCGCCAACCAGTCTTGCAAGATGATATCCGATCACACATGTTGCATAGGCATCATCCATAGTCATTGGTGTGATTCCTGCATCTTTTAATTTCTGGCATACATCTTTGAATTCATCCCATGTCTTCGGTTCTTCTGTGATTCCTGCCTGCTCAAACAGATCTTTGTTATAGAAGAAAGCAAATACGTTTGGCTGATATGGAATTGTTTTTAATGTACCGCCGCCGGCATCACGGCATGCTGCCATCAGACCTGCATTTGCAGTTGCTTCATAGTCATTGTCTTTCGCAAGGTCTTCCAGATCCAAAAGATATTTACCGTACATTCCGTTTACACGGTCAATATCTTCGTCAAAAATATCAATCTGTGTGCCGCCGTCCAGTGCAGGCTGAAGTGCTTCACGGTTTCCGGTACGTCCCTTAAACTGAAGGTCTACCTTAACTCCTGTCTGTTCTGTATAAGCGTCAACTGCTTCCTGAATCACCTGTCCCTGTGGCTCTGTAGCTTCCCACATTGACCAGTAAACTAATGTATCATCTGCTGCCTGAACAGTGAAAGCCGGTGCTGCAAGTGAACCAACCATAACCGCACATAATGTTGCACTAAGCATCTTTTTCTTCATACCCATAACCTTTTTTCCTCCTTGGTCAGTTTTGACATTTTGTCTTCTTCTTTTTTCTCTCTTTTCGCTCTTTTGTTGATTTTCAACAATTATTTCTTTTGGTAGTTCTTATTTTATCATTTTTGCACAAATAGTATTTGCACAAACGTCCATTTCTTTTGTACAAAAATTCATTTTTAACTGGTTTTTCATCTGTTTTTGTTGTATACTTGTACACAACAACCATATTGCAGTTTTCGGACAGGCTGAGGGAGGTGGCAGTAATGGCTTTTGAGAGTATGTATCTGGAAGAAGATATTCATATTGACCGAATTTATACAATCCACTATTTTGAATACAAAAGTGATTTTCACTTTGCAGGAGAACGCCATAATTTCTGGGAATTTCAATGTGTAGATAAGGGAAAGGCAGAAATAGAGACAGATAACGGTATCTACCATCTGACAAGCGGACAGCTCATCTTTCACAGACCAAATGAATTTCATAACCTTATTGCCATAGGAAATACCGCACCTAATATTGTGGTAGTTTCTTTTGAATGCGATTCTCCATGTATGAAATTCTTTGAGAAAAAATTGCTGAAACTTTCTGATTCTGAGAGAAATCTCATGGGAATGCTGATTGCCGAGGCACGCCGCTGTATCAAAACCCCTCTGGATGATCCTTATACAGAAAAGATGGAAAAGAAAGAAGATTTTTTGTTTGGTTCTCAGCAACTTATCCGCATTTACCTTGAGCAGATGCTGATCTACATGATCCGGAGAAATTCTTCTCCTCCCATGACTGTACCTGTCAGCCAATTTGTGAATCTGAAAAATAATTCCGCTGTCTATAAGCGTGTCATTGCTTATATGGAAGACCACATCCGGGAAAATATTACACTCTGCGATCTGTGCCATGACAATATGATCGGACGCTCCCAGCTTCAGAAAATATTTCAGGAACAACATCAGTGCGGCGCTATGGATTTCTTTTCCCGGTTAAAGATCGCCTATGCCAGACAACTGATCCGCGAGAACCAGATGAACTTTACGCAGATTTCGGAATTTCTGGGATACTCTTCCATCCATTACTTTTCCAGACAGTTTAAAAAAATTTCCGGAATGACACCCACAGAATATATCACATCAATAAAGGCGCTCTCAGAACGAGAGCGCCAGTAATACCAGACCAATATTTTCATAATGTCGAACAGCCTTTTTCTTATTTCATATTGCTGAGATTCTCTATAAATTCATCCGATGTTTCTTCTAATCTTGTAAGCTTCAGAAGTTCGCTTTGTATCTGTTCTTTATAATCCGGATCTGCCTCCAGACCTGCAGCCCACATGTACGGCTTTGACATCTCTTTCATATACGGTACTGCATCTGCCAGCACTTCCGGCCATTGTGTATTGTCCGTATCTGCCGGGATGGAATTAACCGCATCTGTCATTTTCATATCTGTTTCCCCGGTACAGATGGAATATGCAAAATCAAAAGCTTCCTGTTTCATCTGCGAATCCTTCGTGACTCCAAATCCCTGTGCTCCCACCATAACACCTTCTGTGCCGTCTGTTCCTGCCTTTACTGCAGGCCATGGAAAAAATCCCCAGGAATCATCAGATTCTGTAGCTTCTGTCACTTCATTCGGAACCCAGGAGCCCTGCAGCACCATGACTGCCTCGCCATCTCCCACTTCATCCTGACCTTCCGGATGCTGTGCCGGTGCACTCTGACTCATATATCCCGCAAAAAACAAAATTCTGATATCATCTGCCGCCTCTTTTGCCTGTGGAATCTGTGACCAGGTACAGTTACGGATCAGCTGCTGCACTTTCTCCTGTCCAAGATATCTGGCAAGCTGATATCCATACAGAAGATTCACATACTCTTCATCGCAGGTCATGGCACTAAGGCCACTGTCACTGTTTTTAATCTTACGGCATACTCTGATCAGTTTCTCCCAGGTATCCGGGATATCCTGTTCTGTAAGTCCAGCCTCTTCCCATAAATCCTTATTATACCAGACGCCTGTGATATAAGGCTGATACGGCATTGCAAGCAGTTCTCCATTTCCCCAGTTCTTCACCTGCTCCAACAGTACCGGCATAATATGCTTCTCATAATCCACAGTATCTGCCATTCCTTTTAATTCTGCCAGATAATCCCTGTGTTCCTGAGCCATCCTCTGATAATCATCATCAAAAAGGTCAATCTGTTCTCCGGCATCCAGGGCAGGTTCTATCAGAGACCGGATTCCTCTGCCCTTCCACTGAATCTCTACAGAAATACCTGTTGCTTCTTCATAAGCTTCTGCTGCTTCTCTGATCACATCTGCCTGTGGTTCATCTTCTTCCCACATGGACCAGTATACAATACTCTGTTCCGGAATTTCTGTGATTTCATCTGATGCTGATACAGTAACCGCTCCTGTTGCGAACAGCATTGACAAACAGCTCATACCCGCTGCAATGCTTCTCCATTTTTCCATACTGAAAATACCCTCCATTGTACCTGCTTTTACATGGATAACTGTCTGATTTTATTTTCTCCAATAATCACTTGTCTGTCAATCCCCAAAATTTATACATTTCTAACAACCATGTCGGATACTGTCCACTCTCTTTTCAACACCAGACAAAATCATCCGCTTCACTACACCGAATAACTGCTTCACAGGAGCTTTACTTAGTTTGATCAAACAGGATTTCCATCTTCGTTCCCTTACCCGGCTCACTGTCCAGAAGAATCTTCGCATGATGCAAAACTGCGCCATGTTTTACAATAGAAAGCCCCAGGCCTGTACCTCCGGTTTCACGTGAATGACTCTTGTCCACTCTGTAAAAACGCTCGAAGATTCTCTGCTGTTCGCTCTCCGGAATTCCTATTCCGTTATCTTCCACACGAAAATACGGTTTCCCATTGAGTTTTCCCACAAAAACCTTTACATCTCCACCATCCGGGGTATAGCGGATAGCATTATCTGTAATATTGTAGAACATTTCATATAGTACATGGCGTACTCCCTGCATCTGTGCAGATTCGCCTGTATATTCCAGATTAATCTTTTTCTTTGCTGCCCTGTTCTGCAGATTGTTGATCACATCTTCCCCAAGCTCTCCGATGTCAACCTGTTCAAACATAGTTTCTCCGTTCTTCTCATCCAGTCTGGAAAGCTGAATGATATCTGCAACCAGATTTGATAAACGCTCGGACTCATGAAAAATCCTGCCGGAAAAATCCTGCATCTTGTCCGGCGGTACCATTCCATTCATCATAAGCTCCGCATATCCGGAGATTGACATAAGAGGAGTTTTCAATTCATGGGAAACATTTGCCGTAAACTCTTTTCTTGCACTCTCTGCATTCTTAAGATCTTCCAGCTGTTTCTGAATCTGTCTGTTCTGCTGATCCAGACGAAAAAGCAATGGCCTTAATTCTTCGTAGCATACATGCTCCAGAGGATGTTCCAGATCAATCCGGTTGATAGGCTCTATCAGCTTTCTGGTCTGTTTCTGCACAAGAAAAAGTTCAATTACAAGGATCACGCATACCAGTCCGCCAAGCAGAAGAAAGCTGGTTAACATTGTTACCAGAAGACTGTCTGTAGTCCTAGCTACTCGCAGAACCTGATCATCCTTTAATTTTACAGCATAGTAAAATGTCTGTTTTGATAAGGTGTCTGAATAGCGGACCATCTCACCGGATCCCTGCTTCTCAGCTTCAATAAATTCCGGTCTGTTACTGTGATTTTCCATTTCTTCCGGATTCTCAATACTGTCAAACAACACCTGACCATCTTTTCCCAGAAGAGTGATCCTGCTGCTGGTGGCGTCTCCGACCCTGTCTGAGAGAAAAACGTCTCCGTCTTCTTCCAGACCTGTTTTAATATATGCGGCTTCATCCCTTACACCCTGCTTCATATATATATCATATCGGTTATACATAACCGTTCCTGCTGCCAGAAATGTAAGTATTACGGATAAAATAATAAGTAAACTGGTGTGACTGAATATTTTATGCTTCATTTTTCCACTCCTGTTTTTCGTCTGTTTCATCTGTTATGCACCGATCCTGTATCCCACACCCCGGATCGTTTCGATCAGATTTCCTGCCTCGCCAAGTTTCTGGCGCAGGGTTCTCACATGGACATCCACAGTTCTGGTTTCACCGTCAAAGTCATATCCCCATACATGGCAGAGAATCTGATTTCTTGTCATAACAAGTCCTTTATTCTCCAGCAGATACTGAAGAAGTTCAAATTCTTTTCGGGTAAGATCGACCTTCTCTTCCCGGTAACGCACCTCATGACGTCCTACATTCAGATAAAGCTCGTCGTAATGCAGTTCCTTGTCTTCATTCTGACGGGCACTTCGTCTGAGAACTGCTTTTACTCTGGCAACAAATTCCATCATACCGAAAGGCTTGGTAATGTAATCATCCGCTCCGCCTTCCAGACCTTTTACTTTGTCAAATTCCGCTTCTTTTGCAGTAACCATAATTACCGGCACATCCTTTACAGATGGCATACTTTTCAGCTGTTCCAGAATGGTATAGCCATCATCTCCCGGAAGCATGATATCCAGCAGGATCAGCTCCGGTATCTCTTCTTTCAGTGCTTTCATCAGTTCATTGCCATTACCAAACCCCCTGGCTTTAAATCCTGTTGTTTCCAGTGTATAAATAAGAAGCTCCCTGATATTCCGCTCATCTTCTACACAATAGATCATTCTGCTTTGCCTCCCCTTTATTTATCACCTGCTTTGTCGTCACAAGTGTATTTCTTTTTTCAGTATACTTATTTTTTTATCCCTGTACAAGTAGATATCCGGCATCTGCTTCATTTCTTTAAAGCAAAAATCCGGCCATTTTCTCTGAAATATCTCTCTCAGATACTTCAGAGTGCCCGGATTTCCTGATCATGCAAATAACATCATCCGTTACTGTTCATTTCGTTCTCAGTAACGTTGCCAAAATTCATTCCAAATTGCCTGCGGCAATGGAATTTTGTCATCTACCTGTTTATTTTTATGAAAGCTGATATTTGATTCGTGCGTCTTCCAGTTCATGATAAAATGTTTCGTCCGGATGGCTCTTGACGATATTCAGATGACTGTGAGTATCATACAGATCTTCATTCACCTGCGTCACACAGACTCCAATATTGGAACAATGGTCTGCCACACGTTCCAGACAGGTTGTAATGTCCGAAAGGATAAATCCCATCTCTATTGTACATTCACCGTTTCTCAGTCTCTGTACATGACGACGTTTTACTTCTTTGGAAAGTTCATCAATCACTTCTTCCAGTGGTTCAATTTTCTCCGCAAGCTTCATATCCTGTTTGTCAAAAACTTCATATGCCGTATTTACGATATCTTCTACTGCCTGTCCCAGCACTTCCAGATCTTTCTTTGCATTTTCGGAAAATTTCAGTCCTTTTTCATAAAGCTCCTGTGCTGATTCCATAATATTTACAGCATGGTCGGAAATACGTTCAAAATCCCCGATACAGTGAAGCATAATGGAAAGGCTGTGACTGTCTGCTTCTGAAATATCTTTGTGGCTCAGCTTCACCAGATAAGTTCCCAGTTCATCTTCATAGCGGTCAACCTTGGATTCCATGTTTTCCACACGTTCTACGCCTTCTTCACTGTATTTATCCACCAGACTCAGTGCTGTAAACAGTGCATTGTGGGATTCTTCTGCCATTTTTCTTGCTGCATTGCGGCTCTGCTCCACTGCAAATGCCGGTTTCTCCAGGAAACGTGGTTCCAGGATCATAAATTCTCTGTCCTCTGCCGAAACAACAACATCCTCTTTTTTGTCCCGGATCGTAAGACAAGCAAGTTTCTCCAGCCCCTTTGCAAAAGGAAGAAGAATGATCGTTGCAGTAACATTAAATACACTGTGGATAACAGCAATTCCTGCCGGTGTTGCTGCCTGATGGAAGAAAGAAAATCCAACAACTGCATTTATAAGATAGAATACAGTCATAAAGATAACCGTACCAATCAGGTTGAAATACAGATGTACTGCTGCTGCACGTTTTGCATTCTTCTTGGCTCCGATTGCAGAAAGGATTGCAGTAATACAGGTTCCGATGTTCTGTCCCATAATGATCGGGATTGCTGCACTGAACGGTACTGCACCTGTAAGACACAGGGCCTGCAGAATACCTACGGATGCAGAAGATGACTGGATCACTGCAGTAAGAAGGGCACCTGCTACAACGCCTAACAACGGATTTGAGAATTTAAGTAACAGATTTGTAAATTCCGGTACTTCTGCAAGGGGTTTTACAGCAGAACTCATCATATCCATACCGTACATCAGGATTGCAAAACCTATAAAAATTGTTCCGATATCTTTTTTCTTTGAATCATTGATAAACAGAATGAAGATCACACCAATGATCGCAAGCACAGGGGAAAATGATGTTGGTTTAAACATCTGAATAATAAAATTATCACTCTGTATTCCTGTCAGGCTTAAGATCCAGGAGGTGATCGTAGTACCGATATTGGCACCCATGATCACTCCTACTGCCTGTGATAATTTCATGATCCCTGAATTTACAAAACCTACTACCATAACAGTCGTAGCTGAAGATGACTGGATCACTGCTGTTACTCCTGCTCCCAAAAGCACTGCTTTTATCGGATTTGAAGTAAGATTTTCAAGAATCTTCTCCAGCTTTCCGCCGGAAACCTTCGCAAGGCCATCTCCCATTGCATTCATACCATACAAAAATAATGCAAGGCCTCCGATCAATGTTAATATACTGAATAAATCCATGATTATTCTCCTTTTCCCTTTTCATAAGTATATGGTTATTTAACTTGTTTCCCATCATAACCATGCTTTGTAAAATCATCCCCATGAGAATGTTAAATCCATGTAAAATTTCCAGTCATCCTATTCATTCTATGCAAAGTTCCCATAAATCCATCCGCATTGTTAATATAAAAATAAAAAGAACCATTGCAAGAGATATGACACTAACCTGTGTTCATCTCTTACAATAGTTCTTTTATCAATCTGGATTCTGTATTTCGACAGTATTATTATCAGAATCCGCGGATTTCTTCATCCTCGGAACCAGTCTTATCAATAGAACGGATTTCCAGGAAATAACTGTAGTTATCATTTACCTTTACTTCCACTCTGTCTCCAACCTTGTGACCTTTCAGAGCCATACCAATGGGAGATTCAATGCTGATGCGGTTTTCCATGGAGTTTCCTCTTATGGAAGTTACCAGCTTATATTTCTCAATCTCATCGTCTTCCTCGAAATATACCTCTACAATATCGTCCATTCCAACTTCATCGTCTTTGGAATCATCAGAAACAATGGTCGCTGTTTTCAGCATATTCTCAAGATAACGGATACGGCTTTCATTCTGATTCTTATGTTTCTTAGCCGCATAATACTCAAAGTTTTCGCTCAGATCTCCGAAGGCGCGCGTGCGCTTGACCTCCTCAAGAAGCTCGGGCATAAGCTCCAGCCGCCTGTGGTCAAGCTCGGCCTGCATTTTTGCAATATCCTGCTTTGTCAGATCGTCATGCATGTTTCCACCTCGATTGAACGGCCAAAAGCACCCCGAAATCGGGGTGCTTTTACTTTGTTTATATTGCTATCAGACCAACTCGATGACTGCCATCTCGGCTGCGTCGCCGCGACGGGGTCCGATGCGGGTGATACGGGTGTAGCCGCCGTTGCGGTCGGCATACTTCGG
>ENA-ORMN01004204-ORMN01004204.1-human-gut-metagenome-genome-assembly--contig:-NODE-4204-length-10551-cov-5.357279_pt1 | contig 10551 bp, 10 predicted proteins | sample MGYA00242102_ERZ508993 | MGnify/ENA primary metagenome ERZ508993 (study PRJEB26280, sample SAMEA2338770) | human gut metagenome | biome: human gut; feature: human-associated habitat; material: faeces... | reverse complement strand
TATATCACAACTGGGAAGAATAATAAAATTTAATAAAATAGTTCTAAAATAAAAAACATAGCATATATATATTTATATATATGTTATGTTTTTTTTTGTGCCATTGAGGACAGAGAATTTTGACACGTTTTTAAATTTGATAAAGAGGTACAAGCTATGGATGAAATATTAAAATTTTTACCAGAAGTATTAAAACAAAAAATCATATCTAGTAATATGAACAATGTAGAAGAAATTAGAGTTAGAACATCTAAACCAGTTATACTAAAAAATAATATAGATGAAAAAGTATTAGATTATATTACCACTCCTGAAATGATACTTCAAATTTTACAAAGAGTATGTGACAACTCTTTATATTCTTATCAAAGCCAAATATGTGAAGGATTTATAACCTTAAAAGGTGGACATCGTATAGGAGTGACAGGAAATGCGATAATAAAAGACGAAAAAATAGCAACTTTGAGTTACATTAGTAGTTTAAATTTTAGAATTGCAAGGCAAGTGCTAAACTGTAGCAATAAAGCCATTATACATATATTAAACAGAAATACTGTATGGAACACCCTAATTGTTTCACCACCAGGTTTGGGCAAAACCACATTATTAAAAGACATAATTAGAAGAATTAGTAATGGAATTCCAGAAATGAATTTCAAAGGTATTACTTGTGGAGTAGTAGACGAAAGAGGTGAAATATCTGCTACATATAAAGGAGTGTCACAAAATGATTTAGGAATAAGAACAGACGTGATAGATAATATACCAAAAGCACTTGGAATGAAAATGTTAGTTAGATCCATGAGCCCAAAGGTAATAATTGCAGATGAAATAGGCAGCAAAGAAGACATAGAAGCAATTGAATATGCAGTTAGTTCAGGAGTAAATGGGATATTTACAGCACATGGAGATAGCTTAGAACAAATTAAAGAAAACCCAATATTAAGCCAATTAGTGCTAAATGGATACATAGACAAAATACTGATTTTAGACAGCAAAAGAGACGTACACTTGGTATATGAAAAACAAAACCAAAGAAAAGCAGTTTAGGAGGAAATAAAATGTTAGCTTTTAGATTATTTATATTAGCTATGATTATAGTTACAAGTAGCATAATAGGAATACTATTTTCTAAAAAGTATGCAAACAGAGAAAAGGAAATAAAGGAAATGAAAAATGCCCTTAATATGTTTGCAACTAAAATCAAATTTACATATGAGCCTATTCCAAATGTTTTTATGGAAATAGCAAACAAAATAGGAGGAAATGTTGGGAACATTTTTGACAGGGCAGCAAATAGAATGAAAGAAGTTCCAGCAGGAGAGGCGTGGGTACAAGCTTTACAAGAAACCAAGTGTAATTTAAATCAAGAAGACATTTCTGTAATGCAAAATTTAGGGAGATTACTAGGACAGACTGATTTAGATGGACAAATTAGTGAAATTGAAGTAGTAAATGACTTCTTGACTGCACAACTAGAAAATGCTTCAGAAGAACGTAGAAAAAACGAGAAAATGTATAGAACTTTAGGCTTAGTCACAGGATTAACAATTGCAATCATACTGATTTAAAAGGAGATATAAAGTTATGGATATTAGTTTATTATTTAAAATAGCAGCAATTGGAATTTTAGTAGCTGTGCTATATCAAGTTCTAGTAAGAGCAGGAAGAGAAGATCAAGCAATGATGACAACATTAGCAGGACTTGTAATTGTTCTTACTCTTGTAATAAAAGAAATTAGCACACTATTTACTAGTGTAAGAACGATGTTTGGACTATAAGAAAGGATAAAAAGGCAATGGATATAATTAAAATTATTGGAGTTCGGGCTGATTTCACTAATTATAATTGTAATTGTAAAACAATATAGACCAGAATTTGTGCTGTATGTTTCTTTAGCAGCAGGAGTACTGATTTTAGTAATGATAATGGACAAGATAGGAGCAATAATAGATTTACTAACAACCTTATCAAATAAAACTGCAATAAACAATGAATTTCTAATACTCCTAATAAAAATAACTGGAATAGCATTTTTGACGGAATTTACAGTTAGCATTTGCAAAGACACAGGAGAAACAGCAATAGCCAATAAAGTAGACTTGGGTGGAAAAGTTTTAATTATTTCTATGTCAATACCAATAATAGCAAGTCTTTTAGAAACAATATTAAAACTATTGCCATGAAAAGGAATTAAACAAATGAAAAAAATATTTATCATGACCATTTTATTTTTAATTTTTATTCCAAGCATTTGCACAGCAACAGAAACAACTAGTCAAGATGTTTTACAATCACAACAAGAAGAATTGAACATATCAAGCTTTATAAAAGAAGCACAAAAGTATACACAAAATACTTTTAAAGATATAGATGTAAATGAATTATTTACTTCAGCAATTACTGGCAAAATAGACAATGACACAATTATAAAAAGCATAGTAAGTTTAGTAGGAAAAGAAGTATTAAACTGTGCTACTGTATTAGGAAGCATACTTGTAATAATTATAATTCATAGCATATTAAAAAGTATTAGTGAAGGATTAGAAAACAAAAATGTTGCCCAAATTACATATTATGTTCAATATATTTTGATAGTTACTTTGATAATGGCAAATTTCTCAGATATTCTTCAAATGGTAAAAACAAGTATTCAAAACTTAGTTGGATTTATGAATAGTCTAGTGCCACTGCTTATTACTTTAATGCTAACTACTGGTAACTTTGCATCTGCTGGAATATTAGAACCAATTATATTATTTATAATAACTTTCATAGGCAACTTTATAACTACTATTTTACTACCATTTGTACTAATATCAACAGCATTAGCAATTATCTCAAAAGTATCTAGCAGAATTCAAGTAGACAAGCTATCAAAGTTCTTTAATTCTACAGTTGTATGGACATTAGGAGTTGTACTTACTTTATTTGTAGGAATAATTTCAGTAGAAGGAAGCTTAAGCAGTACAGTAGATGGAATAACTGCAAAAACTACTAAAGCCGCCGTTTCAAATTTTATACCAGTAGTAGGTAAAATATTAGGTGATGCAGTAGATACTGTAATGGGGTGTAGCAATATATTAAAAAATGCAGTTGGAATAGTTGGAGTAGTAGTAGTAATTGCAATATGTGTTGGACCAATAATTAAACTTGCAATACTGATGGGACTATATTACTTAGCAGGAGCTGTATGTCAACCAATAGCAGATGAAAAAATAGTAAAGCTTTTAGAAGAAATGGGAAACACTTTTAAAATGTTACTTGCTATTATGTGTAGTGTGTCTGTAATGTTAATTGTGGGAACTACTTTGGTGCTGAAGATAACGAATAGTGGACTGATGTATAGATAGGCGCTAGTTGAAAAATGATTTATAGGAGAAAAGAAAAAATGAATTGGATAAGTGGTTGGATTCAAGGAATAATAATAGCGGTTATAATTGGTACAATTATTGAAATGCTCCTGCCAGATGGTAATTGTAAAAAGTATGTTAAGGTTGTAATTGGAGTATATATCTTGTTTTCAATAGTTTCTCCTGTAATAACAAAATTTACAGGCAATGAATTTAGAGTATCAGACATATATGACATAAATACATATATAGAAGTATCTGCAAAAAGCAGTCAGGAAAATATAGAGAATAGCCAACAAAATCAAATTAAACAAGTATATATAACAAACTTGAAAAATGATATGAAGCAAAAGATACAAGAAAAAGGGTATAGTGTTAAAAGTTTGACTTTAGAAATATCTAATGATGAGCAATATACTTTAAAAAAGATATTTGCACAAGTTAGCAAAAGGAAAAATGAAGAAAACAACGAGGTTAAGGGTGCAAATGAAATAAATATTACAATTAGCAATACTACTGAAAACATAGAAGAGGATATAAGCATTTCAACTAAGGAACAAAATGATTTGAAAGCATATTTAAGTGGCATATATAACTTAGAAGAGAAAAATATAAATATAAATTAGGAGGAGTGAATATGTTTAAGGAGAAAATAAAGGAACTAGTTTCAAAATCAGATGATGGAAATAACAAAAAGAAAATTGAAAACCTAGTATTTTTTTTAATTATACTTATTGTAGTATTAGTAGCTATAAACTTAATTTGGAAGGATAAAAAGGAAGATACCAAAAGTACAGATAGCAATAAAAAACTAGCTACACAAGAACAAAGTATTACAGAACAAAAAGATAATAACTTGTGCAATCAGTTAGAAGACATACTTCAAAAAATAAATGGAGTAGGAAAAGTAAAGGTTTTAATTACATATTCACAAACTAGCCAAACAGTTCCGTTATATAACGAAGACTCATCTCAAAAAGACACTCAAGAACAAGATAAAACTGGTGGAACAAGAAAGGTAGTCGAAACAGACGTAAAAAGAGAAGTTATATATCAAGAAACTAATGGAAGCAAAACGCCTATAACACAAAGCACTGTGAGTCCAAAAGTTGAAGGCGCAATTGTTACAGCACAAGGAGCTACAAATACAAATATAAAAGCCGATATTATTCAAGCAGTCGAAGCGGTTACAGGTTTGGCATCACATAAAATACAAGTTTTTGCAATGAGCGAAAATTAAGAAAGGATTTGAAATGGTATATATGAAAATTTTAAAAAGAAATCAAATTGTTGTTGCAGTAATAGCACTTATGCTAGTTACAGCAGGATATTTAAATTTTGCAAACCAAAATAAAGAAAGGAATTTAATACCTACAAGTAGTGCGGCTGATTCAGAACTAATGGCGGGAATAGGGGATGCTCAATTAGTGAGTGCAAATGAGACTAAAGAAAATAACCAAACACAAAATGAAACTGTAGAAAATACAGAAAATGTTGCTACTACGAATAAAACTAAAGAAGATACAGCTAGCAACATAACTCAAAATACATCAGCAAAAGAAGATAGTTATTTTGCACAGTCGAGATTAGACAGAGACAAAATGTATTCTCAAATGTTAGACAATTACCAAAAAATATTAGAAACTAATAATTTAAGTTCAGAAGAAAAGAAAACAGCACAAGAAGAAATAAAAAGAATAAACAATGAAAAAAATGCTATTATGATAGCTGAGAATTTAATAAAAACAAAAGGTTTTCAAGATATTGTGATATTTGTAAATAATGGAAATGTAACAGGTGTAGTGCAAAAAGACAAACTAGACGAAAAAGATATTGCACAAATTCAAAATATTATAACCAGAGAGCTAAATGCAAAAACAAATAAAATAAATATAAGTGGCAAAAATTGACTACTTTACATAATTGTGATATAATATATGTGTTACCATTTTATTAATGATATGGAAGAGTTTTCATATCAAATACAAGAGATTTTTGGAGGTATAAAAAATGAACAACTATAGGAATGACGCACTATTAGCTGGCCACCTTGTTGAAAATTTCGAGTTTCATCACAGAAATGGAACGCAAAAAATCTTTGAGGGAAAAATGGAGGTTGAAAGAAAAAGCGGAAAAAAGGATATTGTGATTTTGCAGATGCCAGAAGAAAAGCTGAAACTAATGGAGGAATTTAAGGAAGGAGATCCTATTTTTGTTAGCGGAGAAATTCGCACACACAAATATATGGGGGATGATGAAAAGTCCCATTGCAAAGTATATGTGTACGTGTCAAGAATCTATTTGACAACTAACACCACAGACCTGAATAACACTATAAGAGTTACGGGTAAGTTAATAAAAAAAGAAACTTTTCGGAAGAACCATTATGGTAAAGAAATAACAGGAGCTATAATTTCTACTAAAAGCAATTGCGGACATCGATATGCCTATGTTCCAGTTATCTTTTGGGGAGATCTGGCAGAAAAAATAATTTTAAACTACGAAGTTGGCGATGAAATTAGAATAAAAGGCAAATTTCAATCTCGAGATTACATAAAAAGAACGGAAAATGAAATTGAGCTTCGAACGTCCTTTGAAGTTTCTGCTTCCAAAATAATTCTCTAAAATCCTTAAAAGGTAGCTAAAACACAGCTACCTTTTAAATTTTTTGCCATTTTTTATTGTATTTTTTTTATTTATTGGTATAATAGTAGCAGTGAAGATTGAAAGGTGGAAATATTATGGTAAAAAGAGTAGCCATTTTAGCAAATGGTGGAGATGTTTCAGGATTTAATGCAGTTATTAGAGCAATTATAAAAACTGCTGAAAATAATAATGTAGAATGTTATGGTTTTATAGATGGATATAGAGGACTATTGGAAAACAATTATGTACAATTATGTACAAGTGCTACAGGAAATGCAATAGGAATATTGCCAAAGGGAGGTTCAATAATTGGCTCATCTACGAATTCAAATGTATTTTGCTATCCAGTAGAAGAGAACGGAGAAACAGTATATAAAGACTTATCAGATAAATGTGTAGAAAATATAAAAAATGATGGTATAGATTGTCTATTTACCCTAGGTGGAGATGGAACACAAAAATCAGCAAGAGATCTATCTCTTAAAGGTATAAATGTAATTGGAGTTCCAAAGACAATAGATAATGATGTTGCATGTACAGAAATTACATTTGGATATAACACAGCAGTAAGTGTTGCAGCAGAAGCTCTAGATAGACTTCATACTACAGGAGATACACATCACAGAATTATGGTGTTAGAAGTTATGGGAAGATATGCAGGGTGGATTGCACTAGAGTCGGCCATTGCTGGAGGAGCAGATGTTGCATTAATTCCAGAAATTCCTTATGATATAAATAAAGCAGCACAAAAAATTCTTAACCGTAAAAAGCGTGGAAAACAATTTAGCGTAGTAGTTGTTGCAGAGGGAGCAAAGCCAATAGGTGGAGATATTACAGTAAAAGCTGTAAGAAATAAAGGAGAAGGTGTAGATAATAACAAACTTGGAGGTGCAGGAGAAAAAGTTGCTCAGCAACTTCAAGAATTAACAGGATTAGAAGCAAGATGTACAGTACTAGGATATATGCAAAGAGGAGGAAGTCCAACTTCATTTGATAGAGTACTTTCTACTAAATATGGAGCAAAAGCTATGGAACTTGCTTTAGCAGGAAAATTCAATGTACTAACAGTTATAAAAGACGGAAGATTAAACAGTGTTCCATTAGAGGATGTTGTTGGAAATAACAAAAAAATTGGAGCTGTTTCTGGCAATACACCAGAGAGTAACATTAGAAGAGTAAATTTAGATAATGATTTAGTAAAAACAGCAAGAGATATTGGAATAAATCTAGGAGATTAAAAGAAAGGGTGTAACAATGATAGACTTTAAGCAAAAAATAGCAGAACAAATAAGCAAAACAACAAACATACCACAAGAACAAATCATAGAATATATTGAAATACCAGCAGATGAAAAAATGGGAGATTTTTCTTTCCCATGTTTTAAATTAGCAAAAGAATTAAAACCAGGTGAAGTAATGCTACTAGAAAATGTAAGATTTGAACCAGGTGAAGAAAAAAATGATCCAGAATTAGCTAAGAAATTTGCGGATATGGCAGAAGTATTTGTAAATGATGCATTTGGTACAGCTCACAGAGCACATGCCTCAACAGCAGGAATTGCTGATTATTTACCAGCAGTAAGCGGATTCTTAATCGAAAAAGAATTAAAATTCTTAGGAGATGCAATAAACAATCCAAAAAGACCATTTGTAGCTATTTTAGGAGGAAAGAAAGTTTCTGATAAAATAGGTGTAATTGACAGTTTATTAGAAAAAGTAGATACATTAATGATTGGTGGAGCAATGGCATATACATTCTTCAGATCAATGGGATATACAGTAGGAAATTCTATTTGCGAAGAAGATAAATTAGATTTAGCACAAAACTTATTAAAGAAAGCTAAAGATAAAGGTGTTAAATTCATGCTTCCAGTAGATACAAAAGTAGGAAAAGAATTTAAAGAAGATACAGAAAGCAAAGTAGTAAGCTATAAAGAAATTCCAGACGGATGGGAAGGATTTGATATTGGTACAGAAACAATAAAAATGTACACAGACGAATTAAAAAATGCAGCAACAGTATTATGGAATGGACCAGTAGGTTTATTTGAATTTGATCAATTTGCTGTAGGAACAAATGCTATAGCTAATACTTTAGCAGAAATCGATGCTGTTACAGTAATTGGTGGTGGAGATTCAGCTGCAGCTATAAAGAAAGCTGGACTTTCTGATAAAATGACACATATTTCTACAGGCGGAGGAGCTTCACTAGAATTTATAGAAGGAAAGAAATTACCAGGAATAGAATGTTTAATGGATAAATAATTTAATATTAGGAGGAATAAAATATGCGTAAAAAAGTAATTGCTGGTAACTGGAAAATGAATATGCTTCCAAATGAAGCAATATCATGTGTAGACGAATTAGCAAAATTAGTAAAAGATACAGAAAACGAAGTCATTTTATGTGTTCCATATACAGATTTATTTTATGCTATTTTAACTGCACAAAATACAAATATAAAAATAGGAGCACAAAATATGCACTTTGAAGAAAAAGGAGCATATACAGGTGAAGTTTCTGGACCAATGCTTAAATCAATTGGTGTAGAATATGTTATTATAGGACATTCAGAAAGAAGACAATATTTTGCAGAAACAGACGAAACTGTAAATAAAAAAGTAAAAGCAGCACATAAATATGGATTAAAACCAATAGTATGTGTTGGGGAAACTCTAGAGCAAAAAGAAGCTGGAGAGACAACTAATGTAATAACAACACAAACAAGATTAGCATTAGAAGGACTTTCTAAAGAACAAGTAGAAGGAACAATAATAGCATATGAACCAATTTGGGCTATAGGAACAGGAAAAACAGCAACATCAGAAGATGCTAATAACTCTATAAAAGAAATTAGAAAAGAGATAGCAAAAAATTATGGACAAGAAGTAGCAGATAGAGTTATAATACAATATGGCGGAAGCGTTAAGTCAGGAAATGCAAAAGAACTATTTACAACATCAGATATTGATGGTGGACTAGTTGGTGGAGCAAGCCTAAAAGCTGACGAATTCGCTAAAATAGTAAATTTTGATAAGTAAGGATGGTAACAAAGTATGAAAGATAAGCTAACAATGGTAATGATATTAGATGGATTTGGCGAAAACAGTAATAAAGATGGAAATGCTGTTGAGCTTGCAAATACACCTAATATAGATAGACTAATGAAAATATGGCCAACAACAGATATTCATGCAAGTGAACTAAGTGTAGGACTTCCAGAAGGACAAATGGGAAATTCTGAAGTAGGTCACACAAACATAGGTGCTGGTAGAATAGTTTATCAAGAATTAACTAAAATTACTAAATCAATAGAAGATGGTGACTTTTTCACAATACCAGAACTAGTAGAAGCAATAGAAAATTGTAAGAAAAATAATTCAAAATTGCATATACTAGGCTTAGTATCAGATGGAGGGGTTCATAGCCATATTCGTCATTTATTTGCAATTTTAGAATTAGCAAAAAGAAAAGACTTCGAAAATGTATATGTACACTGTTTTACAGATGGTAGGGATACAGCTCCAACATCTGGGGAAAGTTATATTGCACAATTAGAAGAAAAAATGAAAGAAAAAGGTGTAGGAAAAATTGCTACTATTTCTGGTAGATTCTATGCCATGGATAGAGATAAAAGATGGAATAGAATTCAAAAAGCATATGATGCAATGGTAAATGGAAATGGTATAAAAGCAACAAGTGCAATAGCTGCAGTAGAAAGTTCATACCAAAAAGAGGTTTTTGATGAATTTATAGAACCAACAGTTATTTGCAATGGAGATACACCTGTTGCAACAATAGAAGATAATGATTCTGTAATATTCTTTAACTTTAGACCAGATAGAGCAAGAGAGATAACAAGAACATTAGTAGATCCAGATTTTAATGAGTTCGAAACAAAGAAAATGAATTTAGATTATGTTTGCTTTACACAATATGACGAAACAATGCCAAATGTAAAAGTTGCTTTTAAACCAGAAAGATTAGTAAATACATTTGGAGAATATGTAAGCAAACAAGGTTTAAATCAATTAAGAATTGCAGAAACAGAAAAATATGCACATGTTACATTTTTCTTTAATGGTGGGGAAGAAAAACAATATCCAGGAGAAGATAGAATATTAGTACCTTCACCAAAAGTAGAAACATATGATATGAAACCAGAAATGAGTGCAATAGAAGTTACAGACAAAGTTGTTGATGCGATAAACTCTAAAAAATATGATACAATCATTTTAAATTATGCAAATCCAGATATGGTAGGACACACAGGAAATCTAGATGCTGCTATAAAAGCAATAGAAACAATAGATACTTGTGTAAAAAGAGTAGTTGATGCAGTAGAAGCACAAAATGGAGTATTAATAATTACTGCAGACCATGGTAATGCAGAACAAATGATAGATTATAAAACCGGTGAACCACATACTGCTCATACAACAAATTTAGTTCCATTAATTTTAGTTGGAATGAAAGATGTAAAATTAAAAGAAGGAAAATTAGCAGATTTAGCACCAACAATGTTAGATATTATGGGCCTAGAAAAGCCAG
>ENA-ORMN01004203-ORMN01004203.1-human-gut-metagenome-genome-assembly--contig:-NODE-4203-length-10552-cov-3.467753_pt1 | contig 10552 bp, 8 predicted proteins | sample MGYA00242102_ERZ508993 | MGnify/ENA primary metagenome ERZ508993 (study PRJEB26280, sample SAMEA2338770) | human gut metagenome | biome: human gut; feature: human-associated habitat; material: faeces... | reverse complement strand
AAACCATGTCTCTTTTTAACTACTTTTCAATTTGCGAAACTTATTGTACCTTATCGATTTGTTCTGTCTATATTCAACCTAAGTGGTGGGACTGCTCAATCCGGGCGTCCTATTGCTCAATTTAAGCAGAACCACTGCTCAATTTCGCCAGTCGAGGTGATTTTGCAGAGCGATGTACGCAGTTTTTCGGATTATTGTTTGGCAGAAACACTTATTGAACAGTATATTTCAAATAAGCATCACAGGCTACGATTTGTATGTCATCTAAATTGTATTGTATTGGAAACTTATCAAGCTTTTCTCGTAGGCAATTCTTTCCAAGGGCAGGCTTCTCGTTACGATTTTTGGCTTCCAAGAAAAACACTTGCTCTGTTTTTCTCATAAGATGAATAATCATGCCATCAAATTCACATAGCTTTCTTCCCACAGCATCCTTTTGATAAACAAGAATACTTGCTGGTATGGTGATACTGGTATCATTTATAGGATCACTTACAAGCTGACTCAACAGGAATTCAGCTTCGTGCTTCTCGTCTTCTGTACCGGTAGAGTTGTTTATTAGTGATTTTATCTCCTTTACACGAGTATTTTTGCCGCGTGTACATATAACACATTTTTCCCTATCTATTGTCGGCTTAATCACAACAGGGTTTTCGTCAAGCAGATAGAACAAGAAAAACTTTACACAAAGAATAAACCTTACATCTGTTGAACTAATGTCAGGTATTCTTCGAAGATAGTTTACTGCACACTTCATAGTTTTAAATGCAGCATATCTTTTCGTTGCGGAAACGCAGTTCTTTTTTATCGATACCAGAATAGTTTGCTCACCAGAATGCCTATCATAGTATCCCACACGAGTATTGTTAATTTTCTCTAAATCCGCAAGCAAAGCCTCGGATAAAAAGCGTTGATCTCCTGAAAAAGTGAGTTTTAGTATCTGAGACTGAGCATAATCCCGCTTATGCGCGTGTGTCCGGTTCAGAATGCTGCTTTTATCAGCAAACAGATCGGCATAATAGTTCGTGCTCGTATAACTCGGATCTTTTGTTATTAGCGAAACCATTTTCCGGGATATTTTGTAGTAGCAAATGGCACTTGAGTTCTCATTATAAACAGTATCATCAAGGAGCTTCGTGGTAGATTGAACCAACTGGTGGGACGATTGATTGTTGTTATACTCTGATAACAGTTCCTGCAATAATAGTATCATTGCTTTTTCATTGCAAAGATCTATTGTGAGTGGGGTTTCTGCAATTTGCAAATCATACGCCATATAAGATACAGTTCTCACACTCCGGAAAATTGAAAAGATATATTTTAATTTACTATATTCTGGCAATGCGGACTCATTTATGTACGCGTATAGTATTTCCAAAGCTAAGGACACCGATTGCTTTGCTTGGTCACATCTCTCCAAAATCAAAATTGAATTCAGCAAATGCAACCTTTGATAATTCTTGCTGTTCAGAATACTCTGCGCTGCTTCATGAAAGCGATCGCTTGTAGACGCACCTACCACTATATCATAGAATATATCATCCTCTGACGACAACATCGTGACAGCTCGCGATGCTGTAAAAGTATTGTAAAAATGGCCGATATTATAAACGATCGTAAGCAACTGAAGAATATCACCAATCGATGGCCTATCCATTTTTGTGTACTTGTAATCATTATGGAACTCTTTTGCCGCAACACAATTGTTATAGGTCAATCTCAAATGTCCTTGTAGATGATTCTTTATCATCTGGTGAAGGTACAATTGAAGCATAATATAGTCATATCGCGTTTTTGCTAATCTTTTTGCCACCTTAATGACACCAAGCTGAGGGATTTCCTTTACACGGTTGATGATTCCGATATGCTCGAGTTCTTCATACAACTCGGTAGCATAAGGATATACATCTATCTCAACTTTCAGATTGTGCTTGCGCGGCCTTTGCTTTGGGAGCAAATCGTGAGTTATTTTCCCCATTCGTTAGATGCCTCCTTATGCTGCCACTCTGTAGCGCGTGTACACATATTCGTAAATGCGCTGGCGGTATTCGGAAATACTGATCTCGTCATAGCACTCCGGCAGCTCGGCCCACAGCGTATCACGAATTAGATTATCCACAGCGGCTTTTGTTTCCTGCTTATCGGTCCAGTGGTCAAGCTCGGCAATCTTAGCCTTGATCTTCTTCAAAAGGCTTGCAGCCACTTCCTTGATTTTCTTGATATCCGCTTTGGAGAGATCGTCCCGGAAAAGCATATCGTACAGAGAAAGCTCCTCGTCGTTCTCGAAGCCTTCACGGACATACCGCTGTTCCTCTTTGTCGAGGCTGTTAGCCAGATCCATCAAATCCATAAAGGTTTTTTCGATGGTAGCACGGTCCTGCTCACTGTTATAATCCGTGATGATCTGCTGATAACGCTCGTAATAATCAATACGATCCGGATTGTTGAAAAGCATACGGTCGAGCTTCTGCTGGATGATTTCCTCCAAGTCCTTCATCACAAGGTTCTTTTTCTTTACCTTCGCAAATTCCCGACGGAGCAAATCAAAGTCGATTGCACTGATGTCAAACCGGCGCGGCTCCTCTTTTACCATCATCGGAGCGTCATCGATTTCCACATACTCGCTGATGATAGAATTGATTTCCACCATCAGATCGGTAGTATCAACGTGACGGCGCTTTTTCTGAAGCTCCCCGTAAATAGCAGCGATGGCTTCATACTCTTTGCGCGTCTGCCCGGTAATATCATCGCGATCCGTGTATTTCATCAAGCGGATCAATTCTGAGGCGTATGTGGAGAAGGACTTTTTATCCTCAATGGTGCCGCATACTGCGTTGGCGGCGGTCTGAAGCAGAGCCAGTTTTGTAAAATCAACGGCTGTCACCAGATCAGAAAGCTCAAAATCACGCTCCCGGAGGAATGCCTTCGCTTTATCAATCGTATCGAGGATACGGGCAATCAACTCGTCCTTATCAACAGTCGGATCGCCACCGGGCGTGTTGATGTTCGCCGTGTAGTCAGCCAGTGCCTTACGGAGGGCTTTCACGATACCGATATAGTCGATGATCAGCCCGTTGCTCTTGCCTTCGTTCACACGGTTGGCACGGGCGATAGTCTGCATAAGTGTATGTGCCTTCAAAGGCTTGTCCAGATAGAGGCAGGACAGGCACTTTACGTCAAACCCGGTGAGCCACATGGCGCAGACGAATACCACCCGGAGCGGATTGGACGCATCTTTGAACTCCTTGTCCAGCTCACGCTTTTCCATTTTCGCCCTGTGATATTTGATATCCAGATCCCATTTTTTGAAGGTCTGAATCTCGTTCTGTTCCTGACTGATCACAACGGCCATTTCCGTTTCTTCCATCCATTTCAGCTTGCGCTCCAGTTCCTGCGCTTCTTGCTGAGTGGCTGTTTTGATTTTCGCTTTCAGAGCTTTGATTTCTTCCTTCCAGTATTCCTGAACGAAATTATACATACGGACGCACGTGACCTTATTGAGGCACACGAACATCGCCTTGCCGCTGGTCCACAGGTCGGAATAGTGACCGACAAAATCTTTCGCTATGGATTTGAGGCGAGGCTCCGCCGTCATCAGATGGATTTCCTTTGCAAACTCCGCTTCGAGCTTATCCTGCTGATCGACGTCGATGTCGGCATTTTCTATGGCGTCGAGAATGCGGTCGGTGATTTCCGGATTATGGAGATCGAGTATCTTTTCGCCGCGATTCTCATAGTACAGCGGAACGGTCGCACCGTCCTCCACGGCGCGTTTGAAATCGTAAACAGAGATATAGCCGCCGAAGGTACGCGCCGTGATATTGTCGCTGGACAGGAGCGGAGTGCCGGTGAAACCGATACGGGCCGCTGTCGGGAGCAGCTTCATCATGTTGTCGGCAAAGATACCGTACTGACTGCGGTGTGCTTCATCCGACATGATAATAATATCGTGGTCCGGGTAAATCGGCTGTTCGTCCGGCCTGTTGAATTTCTGTATCAGCGTGAATATGAAGCTCGGATTGCCTTTCAGCTTCGTGACGAGGTCACCGCCGCTTGTGGCGATAAACTGTGAGGCTTTCGTTTTACCGAGCAGACCGCAGTTTTCAAAAGTGTCGCTGATCTGCTTGTTCAGTTCATCTCGGTCGGTAAGAACAACGATTGTGGGAGACCCTGCAAACTTGCGGCGGATCTTCTGGGCGAGAAAAACCATGGAATAGCTCTTGCCGGAACCTTGTGTATGCCAGAACACGCCCAGCTTGCCGTCGTTGAGCTTCCGTGCCTCGTATGCCTTGACTGCTTCGTTGACACCGAGATACTGGTGGTTACGGGCAAGGATTTTCACCGTGTTGCCGCCGGAGTGGTCGTAAAGAATGAAGTTCTCCAGCAGATCAAGGAAGTTCTCTTTTTTGCAGATACCGCGCAGCATCGTTTCCAAAGCTACGCTGCCTTGCTCTTTTTCGTCAAGACGCTTCCATTCATGGAAGAATTCGTACTTGCTGCCCAACGTACCGACCTTGGCCTCTGTGCCGTTGGAAAGCATAATGAAAGCATTGTAATAGAACAGGTGCGGTATCGTATCCTGATAATCGGTATAGTTGTCATCGTAGGCGTTCTGGACGTCTACGGTGTTTTTCTTTAATTCCACGAAAAGGAGCGGCAGACCGTTTACAAAGCCCACGATATCCGTGCGGCGGCGGTAAAGATCACCGTGTATTTTCAGTTCTTTGACCGCAAGGAAATAGTTGTTCTCTGGGTGGAGAAAATCGATCACGGCAGCTTTCTTTGTTTCCGTTTTGCCGTCCGGACGCTTTACTGTCACGGGAATGCCATCGCGAATCAGGAAATACTTCTCCTCGTTGATCTGCAGGAGCGAGGCTGTGGACAGGCGTTTTTCGAGTGTGACCTGCGCTTCAAGTATCTGTGCCTCGGTGATCCAAGGATTTAGCTTTTTCAGGGCAGCACGAAAATACCGCACAAGCAGAATCTCTTTGTACGATTTCCTGCCGAAGGTGCCATCGTCGCCCAGCACCTCCGTGTTATATGCGAATTTCACATCCCAGCCAAGTTCGCCCCGGAGAAGGTTTCCGGCACTTTCCTGCACAAGAATGTTTTCAGAGTAATCGTAGCTCATACGAGCACCTCCTCGTTATCGCCTGTACCATTTCGCATGAAAATCATCGTCATCGTATGGGACAGCTTGAACGAACCGATCTACGCGATCTAACTCAATTAGAATGTCGAGCACATCTTCTTTTTGAATCTCCACAATTTCAGCAAGATGCTCAGTTGTAGAACCGGGATTCATGCAGACTGCTTTGAATATTTCAAACTTTTTGCTTTCATCCCCTGTGTGAACTAATACGCTGACAGGACTACTCTTTGATATAGCCTTAAGATGCTTATTATGGTAGGTCTTAGCTTCATTCTCAATATGCTTGAGATGTTGAGAAATATCCTCCAGTTCTGAACTGTATGTAAGCATAAATCGATACTGCCATAAATCAATTTCCGTGTGTTCGTCATATTTGCAATTGTAAGAGATATCAAATTTAGCAGGCACACTTGCTATTTTGCTTAATTGCGACTGCCCGCCCAACAGAATATACAGCTTCTGGTGACTTGATAAAAAGAGTGTGGCTTCCGTAGTCTCACGGAGACGAATCTGTTTATCCTCTTTTTCAAGATTGTCTATAAACTCATCATTAATTCTTATTTTGATATCTTCGGCTACTACTGGGCCTATGTTCTCCAAAACAAAGCACAGTAGTCCGGATCTGATGATCTCAAAGCGAACGATGACAATAGGACGATTTGACTCGTTATATTGGCGAATCATTTCATCTATCTGCTGTCTCGCTGTTTCTGTCTGTTCCTTGGCGGCTTTTGCCGATTTCCCATTGAATACACAAATAACAATAGTGGCAGCAACATATACCGCTGTGATAATTACCATAAGCCAATCTGTCATACATCACACCTCGATTTCGCCGCTCATCAGCTTGGGCAGCAGACGATCACGGGCATTAGTTGCAGCTTTATTAATATCTCTGAGCCGTTGAATCTTGGAAAACATTGGAGATACAAAGTGATCAAATGCTTCAGCTATTACTTGAGTAGGCACAAGTAATTCTTCTGCCTTCAAATACTTAAAATGACGAGCGTAATGATAATTTGACAAATCAACTCCAACAAGACTGCAATAAAAGAGACTTTGAGGCATTCTATCTGTATTGCTAACAATCAATTGAGTTCCGTCAGCACCTTTTGCAAACGGGAACTGAATATACTTAAGAATCCTTGTATGATCGCCAAAAACAATCACCGGCTTGCCTACATTAACCAGAGAAGCATGATTATCTGTGTATCCTGCGATGAACCCTCTACTTTGATCGATAATCGGGATAGGTCCTTCCTTCCCATATTCAGAAGCCATGATTTGTGTGGTTCTTGGTATCTTTTCAATTAGTTCGCCAACAGGAAGCCTTTCCCACCCCTCTGGCACACCGTCAACGATAGGTGTATCCTCATATCCGGGGAAACGGAGGTCGACAAACCACTCCTTGTACAGCCGCCGAGCAGCCTCTTCAAGTAGTTTGATTTGCTTCTGATTGTTTTCAATGAGGTTGTCATAGGCTCCCAAAACAGAAGCAATTGTACGCTGTGTCTCAAGGTCTGGGAATGGTATTTCAATTGCTTTTATCTTTTTAGCATTAAGATTTGGCTGCGCACCTCCGTTTTTTAACGCAACAAGGCGGTCGTAAAGCGTACACAAGGCATAATAAACATACTCATAATCAGCTATTACGTGGTTTATAACAAGATTGCAGCATGCCTGATTTGTAGACAATGGTATCTTGTTAATTGCAACCCTACCCGCAGTATCCCCCTGTCCATACATTGCAACGACAACTGAATTCGCAGGAATCATTTTTGCGCTGGAACGAGCCAGTCCCTCTTTCGAAATATAGCTTTCTGTGTCGTAAATACGACAGTAATTTACTTCCCCGGTTTTCAACCAAGGGATTTCTTTAGGGTCATAGTAGGCAGGAACAGAGGTAAGCGGAGTTCCGCCAGAAGTCACCAGAGTACACAGATTAGCTATTTGTGCCTTGCTATAGCTCATATCCCCATCTCCTTCATGTTCTGCGAGATGGTATCCATTAGATCGTTGGATTCAGCCTGAAGGGACAGAAGTTCCCTGTGGATCTCCGCCATACGCTCGGCAAAATCCACCCCATCATCTTCCACGGGAGCAACGCCTACATACGCGCCGGGGGTGAGTGACCAGCCTTTTTCTTCGATTTCGGCAAGCATGGCAAGTTTACACAGACCAAGGACATCGGTATAAACGCCGTCACCGAACTTCTCATAGAGCCAGTGCGCTTCCTTGGCAACGGTCAGCATATTCTCGATATAGGCAATTCTATCGTCATACTGCTGCTGCACGCTCTTTTTGTCACGCTTTCCGGCGGCGTCCACTTCGGCTTTTGCCGTTTTGCGGAGCGCGGAGAGCTTTTCCTTCAGCGCAGAAACGATATCGGCAAAGGATTCCTGATATACAGCCTCTTTCAAATCGTCATTTTCAGCGGCCTCGGCTTCATCGTGAAGATAGTGGTGGTATTCCTGCAGCAGAGCCGTATACTTGTCGGTCTCACCGCGATAAAGCCATACGATGGCGTTCAGGTTTTTAAGCTGCCATTCGCTCCACTCATTCAGCGTTCGGTCCACAACTGTATAGTAATTCCGGGCATCGATGAACAGAACCTTATCCCGGATTGCTTCGCCCTTCGCTTTATCGAAAAACCACAGGGAGCAAGGCAGCGATTTCGTATAGAAGAAATTATTACCGACGGAAATCATCACATCGACGTGACCGGTATTGATGAGCTTTTCACGAATATCTTTATCCTTTCCCTGACTGTCCGTAGCGGAGGAAGCCATTACGAAACCTGCGCGGCCATGCTCGTTCAGATAGGAATAGAAATAGGAGATCCAGAGGTAATTGGCGTTGCCGACCTCGTTGTTTTTGTTTACACTCGGCAGACCGAACGGAAGACGTCCGGCGTTCTCGCATGATTCGGCTTTGACCTTATCTACGTTGAACGGAGGATTCGCCATGATGTAATCGCAGCAGCCGTTCAGGTTGTGTGCATCGTGATAGAAGGTATTTGCCTCGTCTCCGGATTTGATAACACCCGTCAGACCGTGCACCGCCATGTTCATAAGGCAGAGCTGTGCATTATATTCCACCTTCTCCTGTCCGTAGAAGGTCATGGTGCTGTTGGCATTCATACCGGCGGCGTTCACAAAATCTCCGCTTTGTACAAACATACCGCCGCTGCCGCATGCGCAATCAAGAAGAACACCCTGTTTCGGTTCAATGATGTTTACGATCATTTTTACAAGGGATTTCGGCGTGAAGAACACGCCGTCATCAGAGGCGATGTTTTTAGCAAATTTATTGAGGAAGTATTCATAGATGCGTCCAACGATATCGCCGCCGACGTCATCAAGAGCACTGTTATTGAAAATGCGAAGCAGCTCCGCCAGCAACTCGTCAGTAAAGTCGGTATAGCTTTTCGGCAAAACGCCTGTGAGTTGTTCGCTCTGATCCTCTATCAGTTGCATGGCGTTGTTGACAACTTCACCGAGGCTGTTCATCGGATGTCCGTCTTTATTGATAAGTCCTGCCGCTGCGATATTCTCCGGCAGATTGACGAGATACTCGTACTGCGCCTCTTTCGGCAGAAACAGCGCACTCTTTGCGGAAAAGTCGCTGGCCTCGACGGGCATCACACGTCCGCCGCGAGAGGGACGGTTCTTCAGTATCTCGGCCTCTACCTTTTTAAAGCGGCTGTACGCATAGCGCAGGAAAATAAGCCCTAGCACGGGCATACAGTATTGATTCGACGTCAGCTTTGACCCTGCGCGAAGGAGATCGGCGGATTCCCACAGTTCCGCTTCCAGTTTCCGTATGTTAATCATCCTTTTTCTCTCCTTCCGGGTTATCGGGTATAAACTCCATCATATCGTTGGGGGAGCAGCCCATAGCGTGGCAAATGCTCTCTACCTTATCCAAGGCGATGTACTGCCCGTTTTTGATTTTTGTAATTATGTTTGCGGATATGCTGGCACGGCGCATCAGCTCTGCATTGGAAATATCCCGCTCGATCATCATATGCATTAGAGGTTTATAACTCACGGCCATATCATCAGACTCCTTATCTCAATTAACTTATTCAGGATATCACGTTTCTGTGAAAAAAATCAACGAATACATTTTGAACTTTTGACCGTCAGAAAATTTCTCAGAGTTTTCTATTTTCTTTCGTTCAAAACCAACAAATCCCTCCGGCGGGTAGTGGAAAGAAGATATTTTCAGAAACCGTCAGTTTTGACTCTTTGCCGAGGCTGCCAGATAAGGGCACGAAAATTTTCTTCAAAAACTTTAGACCAAAACGGCCTGTCATGACCGGCGAGAAGTGAGGATGAGATTAAGCCCTCCAGAAAGGATGATCAGAAATATGTATGAAAAGCTACTACAGGGATTAAAGAAACGAGGCTCTTTCTGCCTCTGGAAAAATGAGGAGCATGGCGGAAACAAGGCTAAGGTGTCGTATCAGACGAACGGTCTCTGTGCGGATTCCTCGAACAAGGCTGCCTTTATCGATTATGTCATCGCCGTCAGGCGCAGAGCTGGATATGACGGTATCGGCATCGGTGTATTCGGAGACTTCTGCGCCATCGACACCGACAGATGTGTCGAGAACGGCGTGCTGTCGGAAAAAGCACTTTTGCTGATTTGTCAGCCGCAGCTAATTGTTCATCAAAAGTTTTATATGCTGTTTTAACCTTCATAGCTGTTTACCTCACAATTTCTATATAACTATATAATTAAAATCAAACCAGCAATTCCCATTTTCCGTATCTCTTGCCGTTTTCTCGGCGGATATAGTTTTTATCTTGCAGCGACTTCATAATTCGCTTCACGGTTGCGATAGACCTTCCCGTTGCGGTCACAAGCTCTTGCTGCTTAATGGCCGGGTTTTGTGCGACCAGTTCCAAAACCGCCAGTTCTTCCAGTGAGCAGTTCAAAGTATCAAATTGATACTTTGAAACTTTGGGGCTGATACTTTTGGAAGTGCTTTTGTCCGCAAAATCAATGTGCACCTCATTCCTTGCTCAGATCTTCCGTCTTGAAGGTCGTATACCCCTCATAGTAGTAGCTGTGGTCGATGCCTTTCATGTAGACCTCGCGGCTATTGATCTCGTCGGTCAAAGCCGCTTTCAGCAGAACCTTGATCTCCACGTCCTTGATGGGGCTGCGCTCCATGGCCAGCAGGTAGTCCTCTTTATCGACCTTGCTCCAATCCACCACCTGCCCGATGCCGGCTTTCAGCATCTGGTCAAGCCACAGGCGGGTGCTGCGGCCGTTGCCCTCTCGGAACGGGTGGGCGATATTCATCTCCACATACTTCTCGATGATCTCGTCAAAGGTGGACTGCGGCATCTTGTCGATGTTGGCCAGTGCCGCCTCCAGATACATCAGCGG
>ENA-ORMN01004197-ORMN01004197.1-human-gut-metagenome-genome-assembly--contig:-NODE-4197-length-10559-cov-4.353294_pt1 | contig 10559 bp, 7 predicted proteins | sample MGYA00242102_ERZ508993 | MGnify/ENA primary metagenome ERZ508993 (study PRJEB26280, sample SAMEA2338770) | human gut metagenome | biome: human gut; feature: human-associated habitat; material: faeces... | reverse complement strand
ACGCGCCGGCATCGATTTCCGTTCCGACTATCTGGACCTCGGATTGAACGGTAATATCCGTTACAACGGAACACAAAACACCCTCCAAGGACAGAGCGAACTGAACGCCTTCAACTACGGTGTGGGTGGAACGACAACGATCTATCTTCCACTCGATTTCAAAGTGGAAAGCGATATCAACTGGTCCACCAACTCCGGTTATTCGGATGGTTTCAAGCAAAACGAAGTGCTATGGAACGCCGCCGCCTCCAAGTCATTCCTGAAAGGGAAACAGGCTACACTCCGTTTTAAGATATACGACATACTGAAACAACGCAGCAATATCTCCCGTAGTGTGACTGCCAGCTATACACAAGATTCCGAATACAATACCTTGGGTAGCTACTTTATGGTGCATTTCATCTACCGTTTCAGCATCTTTAAAGGAGGAGCCAGCATGAACGATGTGCAGGGACCGGGCGGAAGAGGGCCGAGACATGGTGGTCCGATGGGCCCGCCTCCGGGTGGAAGATTTTGATGATTTATCTGTTACTTTTCTTTCAAGAGAAAAGTAACAGATAGAGCCTTTTGATCAACGAAGGTTCCAATATAGCCGGATAAATCAAACCGTAAAGTGCTCCATAAAAGTGGGCATTATGATTAATATTATCTCCCGCCTTTTTCGCCATATACTGGCAATAGGCCAAGTAGATCACACCAAAAATAATTCCCGGAATCGGCAGTACGGCAAAAAACAGAATTTTTCCCCACGGGTCCAAAAAGATGGAAGTGAACAAGACAGCCGATACAGCTCCCGAAGCGCCTATCGAAACATAGTAAGGATCATTACGCCGGCGAATCAGATCATACAGTGAAGCAGCAACCATCCCGCCAAAATATAATCCCAGATAGCCACCCGTACCGAGTCCCAAATAACCGAAAGCACTTTCCATATATGTCCCGAATGACCAGAAAGTAAACATATTCACAAGTAAGTGTGTCATGTCGGCATGCACGAAACCATGCGTAATCAATCGATACCATTCCCGGTTATGAACGGTACAATACGGTATGAAGGCCAACTTCCGAAACAACTCATGGTTGCCGAAACAAATATAGGACACGACAACCGTGATCCCGATAATAACATAAGTAATCATGATCTATTCTATATTTAATGCGTCAAATGTAGTAAAGATTGAACAATGTTTCCCCTATATGGTTTACAAAAACAAAGCTTTATAAAAAGCATTTGGATAGTTTTGTGAAAAACCGTGCAATGACGCTTAAAACAAAGCTTTGTATATTGATACCTGCATCATGTATGCTTGTTCTTGCAATGATTGCAATGTCGAACATATATGGAAGAGTGTTTATTGTATTTCTTATAATATTCAAATATGTATATTTCTTTACAAAGATACAGACAATACCATCTTCAGCAAAAATAGAAACCGAATAGTTACCTGTTCAACTTTATATGTACATAATCCTTTTTTGTGGTCTTCGTATGCTTTTGCAATGATTTCGGTATCAATAAAAGCGTGCATTGCAGGGCGGACAAAAAAGTTAGGCTTTAAAAAAGTTCCGTCACTATTATACATAATTGAGACAGATGTACAAGCAGCACAATTTGATGCAATTGTAGGAAATGTAAATACAGGTTTGTCATCCGTTATGCATAGGCATTTTACTGTATCAAGTGCTTTGCCGCCGCCTACACCAAATACCATGTTAGCTTTGCTATATAGAGGTAATGCACGAAGTATATCAACAGTTTTGTATGTACAGTCATTTCCATAAAGTTCGACACCGATAATTTCAAGTGCTGTGTGAGATACAGCTTCTTTAATTTTGTCAAGTGCAGCTGCAAGAGCCTTTTTTCCACCGATTATAAGAACCGTTCTGACGTATGATTCACAGACGGAAAATATATATTAAAATTCAAATCTGTATAATTGGTGATTTTTTAAAATTGTGTATTTTTGTGTGAATTTAGCCGTATTTTCAGAAAATGTAATATATTACAAAAATTTTATTGTTTCCTATTGTAAAAATAAACATGTGTATGATATTATCAAATTAATTTATGTATTGTTTTGGTAAATGATAATTGAATATGAGGTGATGCGAATGAAAAGAATTAAATCATTTTTTAAAATATTGGGTATGCTTGTTTTATGTGTTTCGTTTACAGGTTGCGGCATGAACGGCAATATTGATGATTATGCGGTTAATACGGGCTATGGTGATTCTGATACGGTAAAAAGTTCTTCAGGAGTATCAAAGGACAGCATAAAGGTTGGTGTAATTCATCTGTCTGATCCCGCCGAGGGCAGCGGATATACATATACGCATGATATTGGAATTATGGGTATGCAGCAGAATCTAGGATTGTCGGACAGTCAGATTATAAGAAAGATTAATGTTAATGATTCGGACAAGGAGGCTACGAGAAAAGCGATAAAAGAATGCATAGATGAGGGCTGTAACATAATATTTTCAACAAGCTGGGGCTATATGGAGACAACGGCACAGATGGCAGAAGAATATCCTGATGTTTATTTTTCTCACGGCACGGGTTACATGAGCAACGGAAAGAATTTTAACAATTATTTTGGAAGAATATATCAGCCGAGATATCTTAGCGGAATAGTTGCAGGAATGAATACAAAGACGAATAAAATTGGTTATGTTGCCGCAATGGGTACGGAAAATTCAGAGGTTACGGGCGGAATTGATGCTTTTGCTTTGGGAGTTTATTCTGTGAATCCTTCAGCTCAGATATATGTAAAGGTGACAAACAGTTGGTATGACCCTGAAGCTGAGAAAGCTGCGGCATCTACGCTTCTTGATATGAATTGCGATGTTATAACACAGCATTGTGATACCACATATCCGCAGCTTCTTGCACAGCAGAAAAATGTATACAGTATAGGATACAATTCAGATATGAGTAAAGATGCACCTGATGCCTGCCTTTGCAGCGTTATATGGAACTGGAGTGCATATTATACGGCGGCTGTACAGAGTGTTATTGACGGAACATGGGACGGAAGCAATTATTACGGCGGTATGAATGAAAATCTTGTTGGCATAACACAGCTCGCTTATTTCTGCAAATCGGGAACACAGCAAAAAGTTGATGAGGCAAAGAAGGATATTATATCGGGAAAACTCGGAATATTTGACGGAGTTATAGAGACCAATACGGGAACGACAGTCGGAGAGAACGGAAAAACACTCAAAGATTTGGATATTACGGGAAATATTAACTGGTATTTCAAAACCGTGACAGTAGTACAGTAAGAGAATAATGGGAGGAATACAGCATGAATCTTAAAAAGAAAATATTGGCGGTTACAATCATTCCTGTACTTGTTTTGGGCATGGTTTCCATAATCCTTACTGTAACTATGGTAAAAAGTTCTGTTATGGAACAGGTTGAGGAAGCTTTAAAAGGAACGGCATCGTCTACTTTGGCGGCATATGACCAAAATGCGGGAGATTACATTGTGACAACAAACGGAGATATATGGAAAGGAAGTTACAATGTATCCAAGTCGGAAAATCTTGTTGACAGAATAAAAGAAAATACAGGTATGGACGTTACATTTTTCTACGGAACAAAAAGAGTGATGACATCGGCACTTGACGCAAACGGGGAAAGAATTCTCGGTTCGCCTGCTGGAGATGTCATAACGCAGAAAGTGTTAAATGATGGAGAAGAATATTTTACAAGCCGTGTTTCGCTGGATGGAGTTATGAATTACGGCTATTATATGCCTGTATATCAGAATGGAAGCAATGATAAGATAATCGGAATGGTGTTTGTCGGAACAAACAAGGCGGACAAGGACACTGTTTTAAACAGAATTATTGCAATGATATGCACTGCTGTTGTCATTGTTATGGCTATATGTATCGGCATAAGCATGAAGATTGCATATTCTATAAGTTCAGATATAAAGAGAAGTGTAGGAATCGTGGAACAGGTTGCGGGAGGCAGTCTTAATATAGACGTTGACAAAAAACTGTTAAACCGCAAAGATGAAATAGGTGATTTGGCACGAGGCACAGTATCGCTTAGCAATGCGATGAACTCGGTAATTAACGAAATATCGAGTAATTCAAAGCTTTTGCTTGAAACTTCTGGTGTTCTCGGCGAGGCGGCGGACAATACCGACAAGACAATGAATGAAGTAAGTGCAACCGTTAATCAGATGGTTGAAAATTCATCAATACAGTCAGCCAATTCCAAAGCTGCGTTTGACCATATGAAGATTATGGAAAACAACATCAGCGAGACTACATCAGAGGCGGCTCTTCTTAACGAATCAGCCGTGTCTATGCAGAAGTCAGGAACAAAGGTTTCTGAGACGCTTTTTAAATTGTGCAATATCAATGATAATGTAAAAGATATAATTGAAGAAGTAAAAGAGCAGACAAACCGCACAAATGAGTCTGTAAACAAAATTAATTCGGCAATCTCATTTATTTCGGCGGTTGCTGAAGAGACTAATCTTTTGAGCCTTAATGCGTCTATAGAGGCGGCAAGAGCAGGTGAAGCCGGAAAAGGCTTTGCTGTTGTTGCACAGCAGATAAAGAAGCTCGCGGAGCAGTCTAATGATTCAAGTAAGCAGATTGACGATATAACAAAGGTTCTTATGCAGGATTCGTATAAATCTGTCGAGATTATGCAGAAAATGCAGGATATAGTTATAAGTCAGAGCGAAAGCATGGAAGAGACCCGTATTATTGTGGGACAGGTTCTTAATGATATACGCAGTTCAAAGGACAGCATAGAATTAATAATGAACAGTACGGTTAAACTTGAAGGTTCAAGAAATAAGGTGTCTGGTGCCGTTGAAGAACTTGCAGAAATTGCGGGACAAAATATGGAAAGCACTCAGAGAACATTTGAGGAGACGCAGAAGGTTACAGATACGTTCCGGGAAGTGTATTCGGGAGCCGTCAAGCTTAGGGAGATTGCTGACAAGCTGGCTGAGAGTGTGTCATATTTTAAGATGTAATAAAAACTGCTTACAGTTCATAAGGCAGATTATTATAGTGATACGTTATTATAGTGAAATTAAAACTTTAAATTAATAATATTAAAAATTAATATAAGATATGTTGCATTTTCTCATATCAGGTGTTAGTATAATTAACTGCTGCGTAGATTTGGCGTGATTTAAAGGCCGTATTACGTGCAAAAACTAAAGTTAATTATACCTGATATGAGGAAATTTTTTATGAGTGGAATAAAAACAGAAAATACGTCCTGTGGAATGGATATGACAAGCGGTTCTTTGTGGAAAAAGATATTTCTTTTCAGTATACCGCTTATGATGTCGCAGGTTCTTGAGGTTCTTTTTAATATGTCCGATGTGGCAGTTGTCGGTAAATTTGCAAGCTATGAGGCACTTGGGGCGGTTGGTTCGACTACAATTCTGGTGACGCTTTTTACAGGATTTCTTATAGGAATGGGTTGTGGTGTCAATGTAATAGTGGCAAGGCAGCTTGGTGCAAGACAGCACAAAGATTTGAAAGATACAATTCAAACAGCATTTATTCTGTGCCTGATTGTTGGAATTATTGTAAGCATTATATGTATTTCATGTGCACATTTATTGCTGAATCTATTAAATACTAAAGAAGAACTTATAGACGGTGCGATGCTTTATTTCAGAATATATGCACTTGGTATGCCTGCCATGGCAGTATACAACTTTGGTAATGCTGTTATGAGTGCCGGAGGAGATACAAAGCGTCCGTTACTCTATCTTTTTATAGCAGGAATAGTAAATGTATGCCTTAATCTTATATTTGTTATCGGATTTCGTCTGGCAGAACAGGGCGTAGCAATGGCAAGTATTATTTCACAGTATATTTCAGCAACACTTATTATGACTAATCTTTTGCGAAGAAATGATGTGTGCAAGCTTCGTCTTTCGCAGGTAAGAATAAACAAGAATGCAGCGAAAGCGATTCTTATGCTTGGAATCCCGGCAGGAATCCAGAACGCAATATTTGCGATTGCAAACCTTTTTATCCAGACAGGTGTGAATTCATTTGATTCTGTTATGGTTTCGGGCAATTCCGCAGCTGCCAATTTTGATGCACTTATATATAATGTAATGTCAGCGTTTTATACAGCGTGTTCAAGTTTTATGGGGCAGAACATGGGTGCCGGAAATAAAAAGAGAATGCTTCACAGCTATTTTATAAGCATTGCATATTCATTTTGTGCGGCAGGAATTCTTGGAACTGTACTTTTTGTGTTTGGACGCCAGTTGTTGTCGTTGTTTACTAGTGAGCCGGCTGTTATAGACGCCGGGATGGCAAGAATAAAGATTATGGCTTTTTCGTATGCGGTATCTGCATTTATGGATGCATCAATTGCTGCATCGAGGGGTATAGGAAAGAGTGTTGGACCTACAATTATTGTTATAAGCGGTTCGTGCGTATTCAGGGTTGCATGGGTATATACAATATTTGCATATTTTAACTCTATACCATCATTGTATCTTGTCTATGTATTTTCGTGGACAATTACAGCTATAGCAGAAATAGCATATTTTGCATACAGTTTCAAACATTTGAATGTAAGGGGAAGATATTAGTAAAGACTCAATGTAAATATTTGTGAAAAACTAACAAAAAAATATAATAATCAGTAAAATCCATTGACACATTTATAATATAAGTGTATTATTTATACATACTTTAATAAAACACATACGCAAAAGTCTTTTCTTTTTCTTATGGGTATTTTTAGTTATTAGTTCACTGCGTGTTTTATTAATGGTAAGCGTGATAATGAAAGGAAGTGTGTGGTTAAAAATATAATTTAGTAAAATGTTCGGAGGGTTTTATGCGATTTAACAAATTATTTAGAAAGGTATTTGCGGCAGTTTCTGCGGTTACTTTGATTGTATCGGGGATGCCTGTAGGATTAGGCGTTACGGCAAAGGCCGCGGATACACAGACACGAAAAATAACGTATTCGTTTTCAGCGAATTCAAGTAAGAAAGCACCTACAGCAGGGGAAATTCTTGATGGAACAGCAGGAGAGTCCGGCGGCATTTTGTATGTGTCACAGGATGCAGGAAACAGTGGTGTTACATATGACAGTGACAAACTTCGTTTCAGACAGGGAAGCGTATTATATCTTCCGGTAAAAGATGACACAACAAAAGTAAAATATGAGCAGGTATGTTCAAATGCTGCAACTGACAGACCTGTATATATCGGCAGTGTTGACAGCGGATATTCTGTTCAGATGAAGACAACAACACAGTCTGTAACAGTGGATGATATTACAGGTTATATTGTTGAAAAAGAAGGACAGAAGTATCTTCCTGTTATATCAGGCGGAGATGTTAAGGTCAGAACAATGACTTTGACAGAATATAATCCGATTATAAATGTCACAGTTACAGGTACAGTGGCAAATGCAGCAGAAAATGGAATTACAGAGATTAAGTTTGACAGTCTTACAGACAGTTCTGCAAAGACGGTTACTGCACAGGTTGACAGCAACGGCAAGTATTCCGTTGTATTAAAGAGAGTAAACGGCAGTGCCAAGTACGAAGTATCAATAAGTGCTGTAGGATTTAAGATTAATGATACCGATAACGGCAATATTCTCGAACTTACAGGTGAAGATGCTACGGCTGTTAAAGACTTTGAAGCAGTTGCCGATGCAGTTGCAACAGTTTCAGGAAGTATTATGGGAATTCCGGCAGATGCTGTAAAAGGAACAGTTTCAGTTAAATTTGTACCTGATAATTCAAAGCTTTCAACGATTGAGGTTGATGTAAAAGCACAGACAGACGGTTCTTACAGTTTTTCAAATGTAAGTATTAATTCAAGCTCAAACTATTCAGTAGTATTAGGCGGTGTTGACGATTATGAAGTTACAGAAAAGTTAAACAAGGCAGCAGGAGATTATACAGATGTAAAAATCGCTGCAACACAGAGAACGAAGGTTAATGTTTCAGGTAAGTTCGTAACATCAGACGACAAAGCTTCAGATGTTACAAAGATTACATTTACAAACAAATCAGACAGTAGCTATTCTTATTCATTCGATGTAACAGGTGACGGATACAAAGCACAGTTAAGAGCAGGCGAGTACGATACATCAGTTGTATCTGAAAAGTATACCGCATATGACCATGTAAGTGTCGGCAGTGCAGATGTTTTGAATGATGTTTATCTTGAAACAGAAGCAGATACATCACCTGTTGAATATCAGGCTGAGGTAAAAGTGGGTAAGGGTCAGCAGTTTGAGACTATAACAGATGCAGTTAAGTATATAGGCAGAATGACAAGAACAACAGAGAGAGTAACAATTACTCTTACAGATGCTTTATACAGAGAGCAGGTTATGGTTGATACTCCTTATGTTACTATTTCAAGTGAAGCAGGCTCAACAATAACATGGTATTATGGTTCAGGTTATACTTATTACAGTGCCGATATGAACGGTTATTACAGTGAAGCAAGAGCAGTTGATAAGTATGAAAAAGGAGTTGCAATCGGAATGGGTACAGGCCACTGGGGAGCAACAGTTAATGTACTTCCTACAGCTACAGCGTTCCGTTCAGAAGGTGTTATATATGAAAGTTCATTCAACAGATATATGACAACAGAAGAAGTTGCAGATGGCGTAGGCAAAGGTGGAGATAACTCTAAGGTTGACCGTTCTAAAGCAACAGATGCCGATATCAAACTTTATAAAAATAAGGAAAGAGCATGTGTTATTTTCATTGAAGCAGACCAGAGCGAATTCAAGGACTGCCAGTTCTTAAGTTCACAGGATACAATGTTTACAGGAAATAATACAGAGCATACATATTTTAAGAATTGTGTCATCGAAGGTACAACAGATTATATCTGCGGTGATGGTAGTGCGGTATTCGACGGCTGTACATTAAGCATGTATGGATACGGTGACAAAGCAGCTTCAGGAAGTATCATTGTTGCGTCAAAGGCACTTTCACAGTTAGGTTATCTTTTCAACAATTGTAAAGTTGTAAAGACTTCTTATCCGGGAATTAACAAAGGTATAACAAAGACATATTTTGCAAGACCATGGAGAGCAGATTCAAAGGTTGTATTCTTAAATACAGAAGTTGAAGATGCTAATACTATCGCTCCTGCAGGATTTACTTCAATGAGTAATGTAACACCTGCAAAGGCTAAGTATTATGAATATAATACACATCTTGCAGACGGAACAAAGGTAAGCACTTCAAGCAGAGCTGCAGGCGTTAATAAGATGACTGATGAAGAAGCATCAGCAGTAAAACTTGAAGATTACTTTGAGGGTTGGACACCTGCATACTATAAATCAGGAGATGTTAAGCCGGAACCGGTTGCAGCAGACTACACAGCAGTAGATGAGGCTATTAAGGCAGCAGAAGCCCTCAACAAAGATGATTATGAGGATTTCTCAGCAGTAACAAAGGCAATCGAAGCAGTAGACAGAACACTTACATCAGAAGAACAGGCAAAGGTAGATGCAATGGCAAAGGCAATAACAGATGCAATTAATGGTCTTGTTAAAAAGCAGCCTGTTGTTGAACCTGACGATCCAGGTAAGACAGACATCAAAGTTGACCTTGATAGAAATGAAGATACTGCTGATTTCAAGGATATTGCATCAGTAGGTGACGTAAAGGTTAAAGATGAAGAAGGCAAAGACCTTACAGTAAGTGAAATTAAGTTAAATGTTGAGAAAACAGCAGCTTCGACATCTGAAAAGATTGATGCGGCTATTGCTGAAAAGAATATCAAGGGATTCGATTCAAAGAATGCGGATTATTATGATATTTCACTTAAAACAACAGACGGAAAAGTTGTTAAGCTTTCAAGCGGTAAGATTAAGATTACTATGTCATACAAGAAAGGAATCAATGCAGCAGATTACAATCTGTATGTATTCCATATGAATAACAACGGAGTTCTTGAAAGTGTAGCAGTTACAGCAGATGAAAATGGTTTCTCATTCGAGGCAGAGTCATTCAGCCCATATGCTGTAGTATACGCAGCAAAGGATTCGGGAAGCGATATAACACCGTCAACACCTGAGAATCCAGGAAATGATGAGACATCGGGTACAACAGAGACACCGGACTCAACTGTAACACCGGATTCATCAGTTTCAACAGGTGACAGCTTAGGCATGTTCATGTATATGATAATTCTTGCTGCTGCATTGGCAGGAATGGCAGGAGTAGTCGTATACGACAGAAAAAGAGCAAAATAAAAACTGTTTGTAAAAACAGATAATAAAATTATAATCCCATAACAGGGTAAACACCCCCTCCCGATATTGAATCTGCGAAAGCAGACAGATGTAAGGAGAGGGTGTTTTTGTATTTTTTTTGGGGACAAATTGGTATAAAAAAAGGGCTGCCATACGCAGCCGCTGTCATTTGGTTTAAAAATTTATTTTAACCTGCTATGTTATTTTGAATGGTAATAACATGATTATATTAACATAAGGTACAGGAGGGGTCAAGAAAATTATGAAAAAAACAGGCAAAATAAAGAATAGCGTATTGCAG
>ENA-ORMN01004192-ORMN01004192.1-human-gut-metagenome-genome-assembly--contig:-NODE-4192-length-10574-cov-2.638654_pt1 | contig 10574 bp, 11 predicted proteins | sample MGYA00242102_ERZ508993 | MGnify/ENA primary metagenome ERZ508993 (study PRJEB26280, sample SAMEA2338770) | human gut metagenome | biome: human gut; feature: human-associated habitat; material: faeces... | reverse complement strand
AAATACAAAATATGAAGAATATCTTTATTTTGGCGGAGCCGGCAGAGCTCCGAAGCATGTCCCCAAGCACCCGACCGGGCGGAGGACAGGAAAGCACTGTGTCCGGCGGAGATCACATACTATCATTCAGGAGGAATCTATTATGGGATTTTTCAGCAAATTGTGGAAAGGTCCGGAAGTGGATCTGGAGAAGAGCGGAGAAAACGCGAAAAAGATGCGGCAGATGTTCGACCGGGTTGTGGAAAACGGAGGCGAGTACAGGCTGATCTCCGGCTATACCGAGGATGTGAGCCGATTCAACTATGGGTTCGTCCACGGGAGCAGGCGGAAGGTGGGAAGCCTGATCGTGGGGTGGAACGAGGAAAGCCAGACCATCGTGGTCGTCCCCACTGTCCCGGATCTCTCCGGCTGCGGCGAGCCAGTGTATTACCGACGCGCGGATATTCTGAAGGCCTACCGCAACCGCTACCCCACCGACGCCTTTGTCATCTACCCCGACAGCCGGGGCTATATCGCCATCAATGCCTACGACTGGCTGGAAGACGAGTCACTGTACATCTATGTATCCCAGGAGGAGGAACTGGCGGCCTTCACCAAGTTCTTCCTGGAGCGCTTCGCAAAAAAATAAGGCCCGCAGGGGCTGGGGAGCACCCGGGGAAACGGAAAAGCGCAGGCGAAGGGGACTTCGTCTGCGCTTTCATGGCCGGTATGGTCAAGGTCATTTTTCCGGGCTGAATTTCAACAGAAGATAGGGTTCGATCTCCAGGACCGTGGCGATGTTGAAAAGCAGCTCCAGAGAGAGGCCGCGGTTCATGTTCGGGGCCTCGATGGCGGCGAGATGCTGGCGGCTGATGCCCAGCTCCTCCACCAGCCGGGAGACATTCATGCGGTTGCCGCGCTCCGTCTCGATCAGCGTCACGGCACGGGTGAGAAGCGGCGGCAGTTCCGGGCGTTTCTGACGGCCGACCTCATCGGCGAGTGAGGTGAGCAACTCGAAACCGGCGACCGAATTCGCCGAGGCCGTCCCGGGCTGTTTTTCACGAAGCAGCGTGCCGATACGGCGCAGCCGCTCTTCGAAAGCCGCGGGCGTTTCCGGCAGAATCACACCGCAGAAATTCATCCCCAGCGACTCCAGCAGAAGTTTAATTGTGCCGCCGGAGATAATGAGCTGCAGCTGTCTGGCGTACCGGTTTTTCCCGCTGCGGAAGCGGATATCGCTGCCGGGACAGGTGAGAAAAATTTCGCCCGGCCGGCTGAGGTGAAACTTCTTCCCCGCCTGCTCATAGATCACTTCGCCGTCCAGCAGAAGTTCCACCGCGATATAGGCATAGTTGAATTTCTTGATCCACCAGGCGCCGCGGCGTACATTTTCGCAGAAATGGTGGGGCCACAACGTCAGGGAAAAGGGATGCACGTCGTACCAGCAGGCAAGATCGCGCCGCGTCAACGTGCCGGAGTAATTCCGGCTGTAAAGATCGCAGGAACAACGGGAAACCCGTACCACCCGCCCTCCGTCTGCACCCTCTTCTCGTTCCATTCCGCCCCCTCGCGTTTAAAACAGAATGTGTCTGATGCAAAATTATATGTTTTTTACAAAAATACAAGTTGTTTTTGGATTCATTTTGCGGTAAAATAAGAAAAGACTGACAACAGAAACAAACAGGGGAAGAGAGTGAAATGTTGAATCAGAGACCGTGGCGGAATTTTACCCTTATCGAACTCCTCGTGGTAATCGCCATCATCGCGATTCTGGCGGCGATGCTGTTGCCCGCGCTCAACAAAGCCCGGGAGCGGGCGCGCGCCACCACCTGCCTCAATCAGCTCAAACAGGCGGGCATGGCGCATCTCTTTTACGCTGACACCTACAACGGGTACTTCATGGTGCGCGGTCCGAACAAGAGCAATTCCGGAATGAATCCATGGCCCCAGTTCTTCGCCGGGAACCGTCCTGATCTCATGCCGGCGCTGTTGCCGTCAACGGAGAGTCCCAACCATGGCGGAACCACTCTCTACTCGCCCATTCTCTACTGCCCCTCCTCTCCCTATCCGATTCTCAACGGGGAGGATTACGGCAAGTTCGCTTGGCGAACCTATGGAATGATCGCCTGGAATTATGAAGGCACCGGCACCCTCGGCTCATTCTTCAAAAAAGAGAAGAAAGGTTCAACGGAGGTCGGTCAGTACATGTTGCTCACCCGGATGAAATATCCCTCCAGAACCATCTTTCTGGCGGATTCCGGCATCTCCCTTGCCCAGAATCCGACGGGCGGCGGCGTCCAGGCCTCCTTTCTGTTTCCCTACAGCGGCTCGGAGAAATCGAGCATCATGCTCCGCCACGGCGAACGGGCCAATGTTCTCTGGGCAGATGGACACGCCTCCTCGGAAGGAGCGCGCGACCTGGCTGAAAACAAAGGCAAACAGAACCGTTACCTGGTCGCCGGAAACGGAGCCTGGCTGCCCATTCTGTAATCTCCATCACCAGCAAAAGGAATCCCCATGTCTATCTTGAAAATGGTTCCGGTCCTGCTTTTCTGCACCGGGACACTCCTCCGTGGCGGCGATCTGCCGGATTCTCTCCAATTCAGCAGAAACCGGGACAGCTGGCGCTGGAACAAGCTGAAATTCAACATCGAATCCCGATATGACGGCTGGAAGGGCGGCAAATTCACCCTCCGCAGCGACAACGGAACCGGGAATGGCGGGCGCCTTCTCAAATTTTCGGTGGATTACGCGGGGGTCTCCGGCGAGGCGCAGGCAGAATTCATTCCCCTGGCGAAAGATGCATTCCGCCTCAGACTTATGTCTCCCTGGCCGGAACAGGTCAAACCGGGTCTGCGCTACCTCTCGATCGAACTGCCGCTCGACGAAGCGGTCAGCCTCCGGATTCAAAACGGCGGCAAATCAGAAGAACTTCGCTTCCCTGCCCGCTTCGGCAAGATGGAACTCGCTCTCTTCACGCGGAGTGAAGGCGGCGAAATCCTGCTCCCCGGAGGATACAGTATCGCATTCACCGGCAAAGCCGCCGTCTACGTGCAGGACAACCGCAAATTCAACCGGCAGAGTTTTTCCATCCGCATCTGGCGGTTCATGGCGTACTGCGCCTCCACGCTCTGCACGCCGCCGGAGAGCGCTTCCTCGCGCTGCTCTGCCGCGCCCTGCATCAGCTTTTCAATGTCGATGCCGCTGACCGCGATGGGAAGAAGACCGACCGCCGTCAGGACCGAATATCTGCCGCCGACATTGTCGGGCACGACGAAGGTCTCGTAGCCCTCCTGATCGGCGAGACCCTTCAAAGCGCCCCTGTGCGCGTCGGTCGTGGCGTAGATGCGCTTCGCGGCCTCTTCCTTGCCGTACTTCTTCTCGAGCTTTTCGCGGAAGAAGCGGAACGCGACGGCGGGCTCGGTCGTCGTGCCGGACTTCGAGATGACGTTGACGGAAAAATCGTCGTCGCCGATGAGCTCCGTCACCTCGCGCAGCGCGTCGGAGGAGAGGCCGTTGCCGATAAAGTAGATGTTCGGCGTGGACTTCTTCTTTAAGTTATAGTTCGGGGAGCAGAGGCATTCGATGACGCCGCGCGCGCCGAGATAGCTGCCGCCGATGCCGATGACGACGAGCGCCTTGGAATCGCCCTGAATCTTCTTCGCCGCGGCGAGGATGCGCGCGTACTCGCCTCTGTCATAGTCGCGCGGGAGCGTGACCCAGCCGATGAAATCAGAGCCCTTTCCGCCGCCGTTTTGCAGCCAGCCCGCCGCGCGCTCGAGACGCGGGCGCAGCGCCGCTTCATACGGCAACGAGAGAAACGATGCGGCATGAGAGATATCAATAGACAGCATAAAAATGGCCTCCTGCGATCAAAAATTCTTGCTTGCATTGTAGCACACGGCAAAAAAAGAAACAAGCGCAAAGCGGGGAAAAACGGGAGGCAAACACCGCGCTGCCGTCCAGAAACCGTGAAAACTGTGGAAAGCGGCAAAAAACGATTCGCTTTATCGCTCCATCTTTGTAAAGTGCGTGTATTTACTGTCACACGTTATTGTGTTATCGTGTTACCACACTAAATCGAACGGCCAAGCGCCGGAACTTACAGGAGGAAGAAACGATGAAAAAATTCTTAGCAATGGCGCTTGCCGCCGTGATGGTACTGGCCCTTGCCGCCTGCGGCAGCAAGAACGACACCGCCGACGATACCGGTGATGCGCAGGACGCGCAGGGCGGCGAGACGCAAAAGCTGATCGTCGGCTTTGATGCCGAGTTCCCGCCGTTCGGCTTCATCGCCGCCGACGGCACGTACGACGGCTTTGACCTCGCGATGGCGAAGGAGCTGTGCGCGCGCCTCGGCTGGGAGTACGAGGCCGTGGCCATCGACTGGAACAGCAAGGACGCCGAGCTCTCCAGCGGCACGATCAACTGCATCTGGAACGGCTTTACCTACACCGGCCGCGAAAATGACTACACGTTCTCCGACCCCTATGTGGATAACTCCATCGTGATGGTCGTGAAGGCCGACAGCGGCATCACCTCGCTCGCGGACCTCGCCGGTAAGAGCGTGATGGCGCAGGCCGCGTCCTCCGCGGTCGACGCGATCAACGAAAACGAGGACTTCAAGGCGTCGCTCAAGGAGGTCGTGGAGCTGGGCGACTACAACATGGGCTTTATGGACCTCGCCCAGGGCACGGTGGACGCCGTGGCCGCTGACCTCGGCGTTGCGCAGTATCAGATCGCGAACAACGACGGCGACTATGTTATCCTCGACGAGCCCCTCTCCACCGAGCAGTACGCCATCGGCTTCCTCAAGGGCAACACCGAGCTGCGCGACGCGGTGAACGCCGAGCTTCTCAAGATGGCCGAGGACGGCACCATGCTGGAGATCGCGCAGAAGTACGTCGATCAGGGTCTCGTGCTCGACAGCCTGTGCCTTATCAACAAGTAAAAACGTTTACCTCGGGCGACTGTAAAAACCAATTATAACTCATAGGTGCCCATCCTCTTCTCAGGGAGGGAGCGGGGGCGAAAGCCCCCGCTTTTTCCCGCTTATGACCGAATAAGGGAGAATCATTCCATGACTGTATCCACGATGCTTTCGCTATTATCCGAGGGCTTTGTCACATCGCTATTGATCTTTGCGCTGACGCTGCTATTCTCGATGCCGCTGGGCCTTGCGGTGATGTTTGGCCGCCGCAGCAGATTGACGCCGCTGCGCGGCTTCATCAAGGCGTATATCTCCATCATGCGCGGAACGCCGCTGATGCTGCAGCTGATGGTCGTCTTCTACGGGCCGAAGCTCCTGCTTGGCGTCACGGTGCCGGGCAACTGGCGCTTCACGGCGGTCATCGTCGCGTTCGTCATCAACTACGCGGCGTATTTTGCCGAGATCTACCGCGGCGGCATCGAGTCCATCCCGCGCGGGCAGTATGAGGCCGCGCAGGTGCTCGGCTACACCAAGGCACAGACATTTTTCAAGATCATCCTGCCGCAGATGGTCAAGCGCGTCATCCCCGCGGTGACGAACGAGGTCATCACGCTCGTCAAGGACACGTCGCTCGCGTCCGTCATCGGCACGGTGGAGATGTTCACGCGCGCCAAGCAGATCGTTGCCTCGCCGAATACGCCGGGCATGCTGGCGCTGGTGGCGGCGGGTGTCTTCTACTATGTCTTCAACTATGTGGTCGCCTTCGCCATGGAAAAATGGGAGCAGGCGCTGCGCTATTACCGCTAAAGGGAGGGGAGAGCAATGGCAGTTTTTGAAATGCGGAACGCCAGAAAGGCGTTCGGCTTGCTCGAGGTCTTAAAGGGCGTGTCGCTCAAGGTGGAAAAAGGCGAGGTCGTGTCGATCATCGGCCCCTCGGGCGGCGGCAAGTCGACGATGCTGCGCTGCGCGACGCTGCTTGAGACCATGGACTCCGGCACGCTCGCGTATGGCGAAAACGTCGCCGCGCGCGAGGAAAACGGCAAAAGCGTCTACGCCGGAAAAGCCGCGCTCGCGCAGGTGCGGCGGCAGTTCGGGCTGGTGTTCCAGCAGTTTGACCTCTTCCCGCACTACACAGTGCTGAAAAATGTCTGCGACGCGCCGATCTCGGTGCAGAAGCGTGATAAAGCCGAGGTCGAGGCCGAGGCGATGGCGCTGCTCGACAAAATGGGACTAAAAGGCAAGGAAAACGCCTATCCCTATCAGCTCTCGGGCGGGCAGCAGCAGCGCGTGGCCATCGCCCGCGCGCTCGCGATGAAGCCGGAAATCCTCTTTTTCGACGAGCCGACCTCCGCGCTCGATCCGCTGCTCACGGGCGAGGTGCTGCGCGTCATCCGCAGTCTTGCCGACGAGCACATGACGATGGTCATCGTGACGCACGAGATGCCCTTTGCCCGCGCCGTGAGCGACCGCGTCGTGTTTTTAGACGGCGGCGTCATCGTGGAGCAGGGCAGCCCCGAGCAGGTCTTCGAAAACCCGCAGCAGGAGCGGACGAGAGAGTTCTTGAAATCGTACCGCGAGACGAGCAGCGCTCAGGCGTAGTAATTCACGAGCAGGTCGACGACCGCGCCGTAGCTCTGCGTGCCGAGTTCATCGCCGTAGGATTTGATCATCTTATCATTGAGCGACTGGGTGACGGTGGCCGTGAGGCCCTTGTACTGCGCCCAGTAGGCGCTGTTGTAGCGCAGATCGAGCACGATCTCGTCGGGTAAGCTGTCGCGAATCTGCTGCCATGCGTCGGGGTCGACGCGGTACAGCGCGTTGCCAAGGTGAATGTAGCCGAGCATCCAGCCTGCGTAGTTGTAGTTTGCGTCGTCGCAGCGCGTGCAGGCGAGGACCGCAAGGAAGTTGCTCTGCTGCTCGGACGTGATGCCGCGCTGGTGCGAGAGCTCATGCGCGCAGGTCGAGGCCAGCAGCATCGCGGGCGAGTCCATGTTCACGTTTGACTCGCCCGTGAACGGAAAGTAGAAGCCCGTGAAGTTCATCGCGCTCATGATCTTCGAAAAGAAAATGCCCTTGGGCTTCTGATCCGGCATGTCGAGGAATGGAAATTCGTCGTACAGGCAGTCATACACCGTGTCGGCGTAGTCTAAAATCTCCTGCCGGTCGGCGGTGAAAAGGCCGTTTTCGTCGCGCATGATGTGCGTCGACGCCTCGGCGAGATGGTCCGCGAAATACTGCGTGACGCGCACTAAGTCTTCATACGCGACGGGCTCGGGCGAAAGGCCGCTTCTGTCGCAGAAGTCGTCCGCATAGTAGTTCGCGCCCCAGAGAAGCGAGAACGCGGCATAGACCGTGAGAAACAAGTCGAGCACGAAAAGCGCGCAGCGGTACGCGGCGCGCCCTTTTTGGCGCGACTTTATAAGATAGCGCACCATCAGCACGAGCAGCACGACCGCCGTGACCGCCGCGAGCACATACAGAAGCTCCGCGACCGAAAACGGCAGCGCCGCGCACGCGCGGCCTAAGAATTGCTCGAAGGGCAGCGTGACCGAATAGACCCAGAAATTGACGGCCGCGCGGTTTCCGCGGAAAAGATAGAAAAGCACAAGGACTGCGCCGCAGGCGAAAAGCCAGCGGTGCAGTCCTTTGTTGTCACGGTACAGGGTTTTCATGGGGAGATCAGTCCTTTTTTTCATCAAGCGGCGCTGCCGGCGCGGGGGCGAACATCGCGTCGTCCGTCACGCCCTTTTTCGTGAGGCTGCGGTTCGTGAACCAGTTCACAAGCGAGCTGATGCACGCGAAGATCGGAACGCCGAGGAACATGCCGAGCACGCCGCCGAAGCCGCCGCCGACCACGATGGCCACGATGACCCAGAAGCTCGAAATGCCGGTGGATTTGCCGAGGATCTTCGGCCCCAGAATATTGCCGTCAAACTGCTGCAATGCGATGATGAAGAGAATGAAATAAAGGCACTGCTTGGGGCTGACGAGCAGGATGAGGAATGCGCTCGGAATGGCGCCGAGGAACGGGCCGAAGATCGGAATGATGTTCGTCACGCCCACGAACACCGAAATGATCGGCGTATACGGGAACTTGAAGATCGAGCAGCAGATGAAGCAGAGGATGCCGATGATGAGCGAGTCGAGCAGCTTTCCGCGCACGAAGCCGCTGAAGATACGGTCAGCCTCGGCCACGGCGCGCAGCGTGCGGCGGTACGGCGTTTCGGGCAGAATGGCGTAGAGGATCTTCTTCGACTGCTTGGCAAAGCTCTCCTTGCGCGCGAGCAGATAGACCGAGATCATCATGCCGATGAGCAAATTCTTGAGGAAGATGATGACGCTCCAGATGCCGCCCGTCACGGCGACGATGGCGACCTGCGCCTGCGGAATGACGGTATCCGTGATCCACTTGACAAGCTTGTCATAGTAGCCGTTGAGCGCGGAGAGCACCTGGTCGGAAAGCACCTCGTCGGAGAAGAGATCCTCGTTTTCCATCAGCGCCGTGACCCAGTTGTATACGGTTTTATAGTAGGTCTCAAAGTTGGCGGCAAGGGTCTTTACGCTGTCGACCAGCTCGGGAATGAGGATACTGAACATCAGGTAGATCATTGCGATGACGCAAAGCCACGTGATGAGAATACTCAGACCGCGAATGACAGAGGATTTTGCCTTCGGCGCGGCCTTTTCGATGAGCCGGTCGAAGAAGTCCACGATGGGCTCAAGCAGATAGGCGAACGCCAGACCGTAAATGACCGGCGAGAGCACTTGCATCAGCTTGTCGAAAAAGTCCAGCAGCACGCGGGACTGGAAAAACGTGTCGTAAAACATCAGCACCGCGCAGGCCGAGACGATCAGCGTTACGCCGAGGTGAAGATAGGTTTTGTTCTGCTTCATGGGCTCCCCCTTTTTTGGGCAAAAGGCGTTAAGTGACTGCTAAAAAGATACCAAAAACAGCTTACTATTTTTTGCCGGGAATTGCAACCGCTCATTTCGTGTGTTATGATAATCTTTACTCTCTGTTAATGAAGATGAACAGAACTTGACTTTTTTGGCAGAGGGTGATTTTGACCGACAGGGCGCAGGGTGCTTTGCCGGTCTGATGCTGTGAAGAGCAAACGAGGAGGAACCCATGGACGACAAAAAGCTGCTCTTTATCGTCAATCCCCGCGCGGGAAAGACCAAATCCCTCGCACCGCTGTTTGACGCCGCCGCGATCTATTCCGAGGCGGGCTATCTCGTCTCCGTGCGCAAGACCACGCACCGCGGAGAAGCGACGGAGCTCGCCGAATCGCTCGGGCCGGAATTCGACGTCGTCGTCTGCCACGGCGGCGACGGCACGCTCAACGAAACGGTGAACGGTGTGATGCGCATTCCGCGAGAATACCGCCCGCTCGTGAGCTACCTGCCCGGCGGCAGTACGAACGACTTCGCGGCAAGCCTGTCCATTTCCTCCGATCCCGCGCTCGCGGCGCAGAGCGCCATGCGCCTTCAGCCGCGCGACCTGGACGTGGGCGTGTTCAATGAAAAGAACTTCGTTTACGTCGCGTCCTTCGGCGCGTTCACGCGCACGGCCTACACCGTGCCGCAGGACATCAAGAATATGTTCGGTCACTTTGCCTATCTTCTCGAGGGCGTGAAGGACCTTGAAACGCTCTGCCCCTATCCCATGAAGATTACCGCCGACGGTGAGGTGTTCGAGGGCGAGTACCTCTTCGGCGCGGTATGCAACTCGACCTCCATCGCGGGACTGATGAAGCTCTCACCCGACGCGGTGGACCTGTGCGACGGGCAGTTTGAGCTGATGCTCGTGCCCGTGCCGAAAACACCGCTGCAGCTCCAGCGCACCATCCGCGCCATCGTTTACGAGGAATACGAAACGAGCAACGCGCTCATCTTCCGCCATGTCCGCCATGTCACGGCGGAGAGCGACGGCAGCATTCCCTGGACGCTCGACGGCGAATACGCCCCCGGTGTGCCGAAAATCGAGATCGGCATTGAGGACAACGGGATACAGATGATGATCTGAGCCTGTGCAGAGGCTAAGAAACGCGCGGCGTCGCCGCGCGTTTCTCTTTTACTCGCTCGTGAGCTGGTAAACGCCCTCTGTATTGCCGAGCAGATACTGCGCAAATTCCACAGCCTGCGTGTCGGCCCCACCGTAGCGCACACCGTCTCCATCGTAGAGCCGCAGCACCGTCTGTGCCGTCTCGTCCGCACTGAGTTTTTCCAGCGCGGCAAGCAGCGCCGCAGCAAACTCGTCGCCGCCGACGATGGCGTCAGCAGTACTGACGGACACCGTCTCGCCGCCGACCGTGCAGCCGTAAATCTCCATCCAAAGCGCCTCATCCGGAGCCTCGCCGTGCAGCACCACAAGATCCGCAGTGGAGAACACCTCATCCGCGCTGACGTACTCTGTCAGGCGCGGAATGCTGTCCGCCGTCATGCCATTGGCGTTCACGTCCATCATGCTGTCGAGAAACCGCCGGGCCACATCGTCATCCACAGGCACGGCGAACACGGGGTCGCTCCCATTATCCATCCAGAAGCTGCCGAGCAGCGTCTCCCACGCATGCAGCGCGCCGCCGTCCGCCGCGTCCTTTTCAAACGCCGCGCGCAGCGTGCGGTTCTGGTCGGAGGCCGGGAAATACAGCCCGACACGCTCCGT
>ENA-ORMN01004189-ORMN01004189.1-human-gut-metagenome-genome-assembly--contig:-NODE-4189-length-10584-cov-9.170292_pt1 | contig 10584 bp, 9 predicted proteins | sample MGYA00242102_ERZ508993 | MGnify/ENA primary metagenome ERZ508993 (study PRJEB26280, sample SAMEA2338770) | human gut metagenome | biome: human gut; feature: human-associated habitat; material: faeces... | reverse complement strand
GAGAGCAAGAATCGTCCCGTGGCCACAAATTTTCAATTCTTGAAAATTCTTGCCCTTTTGGGACAGCTTCTTGTTGGGGCGTGCCTGCCCCAAACCCTGCTAGGTGATTTCATTCTTGGTGGTTGCTATATTGCTTATATGCCTTTTCAAATCCTGATTTGTTATATATGATAAATTTATAACATTCTCCATCTTTCATGGAAATTGCTGCAACAGGAACGACCATCTGACTCCATGAAAGCTCCCTTATCTCGTTCATGGGCAATACAAGGTTGCGATACAGTGGACTGACTGTGAGCTTTTGAGTTGAATATGTAATGCTCTGTTCATCAATGTACAAACCACCGCCAATGATTCCATTACGGCATAAGCTACACACAAAAGTTTTTCCCATAATATTACCGCCTCCTATTAGTTGATGGTTGGTTAAGTTGAGTATATCATATTGATTTCCAGAAGAACACCCCTATATAGGAGATTTTAGCCGTTTTACTGCGTACGTGCGTACGAGAGATTGGTACGCACGTACGCAGCGATTTGCCCGAAGCGCACCCTATATAGCCGTTTCCCCCTCGGAGAGCCCACTACACTTTGCAGACCGCAGGGCTGAAAGCGTCATAGTGGGTTATTACACTTCCGCAGAAGTGCCTTTTCCTCGCCGCAGACAGCCCGGTGCACCTTTGTGAGAGCTTTCTGTCCGGCGAATCCACATCGCCCACAGGCGATGTGAGCAGGGATTCCAAAGGGGCGCAGCACCCTTGGCACACGACTTTGGTACAAAGTCTAGTGTGTTACACCTTTCCAGAGATGTACACGTTCCTGAAATGCAAAAAGCCCCATACCCAACACCTTGACGGTGCGGACATGGGACTTGATGCTTCCTCGGCCTAGCCGGGTACTCCGTAACCAATCCTGACAGGCAGTTGCCGTGTCATTTTTCGAAAACTGTTTTACGGATACCCAGCAGTCGGGGAACGCCCTGTTTTTCGTTGTTTGCATGATGAGCCTGTTCGGCTTGCCCGATCATCCGGGAAGCCGTTGAGCCGTTAAAATTTGATGGCTATACGGCAAGTAATATGCTGCTCAGAAATGATGCTGAATCGGTTTTTTCACCCTTTAGAGCGCTGCATGCGGGAAGGTACCCGCGACTGGCAGAAAGACGAAAAAGTTCTGCCGCTTTTTGGCGGCACGAGCGATTCTGGAAAAAAAGTACGGCAAGATAGTACAGCGCACAGCCGCTGTTATTTTGTGCGGCAGCACCGCGAAGAAGCTCCTCCGCCATCTGGTGTGTGTTATCGGCCAGCGCTGCGGAACAGGCGCGGAGCAGGTGTGTTGCTTCGCTTTCCGGCATGGCGGCCATTAATTCGGGAGCGGGCTGGCGGCTCTGAGCAAGATCGGAAAGGAGCTGCTGTCGGATGCAGCGGAAATATTCCGCATCGCGCTGCATCAAAAGCCGGTTTACCTCGATCAGTGCAACGGCTGGGGATGGCCGGCTGGCGGGGGAAACTTCGGTCAGGCTGAAAAGCAGGTTTTTGATCTCCGGGCTGAAGGGAAAATCGGCGGACTTCTGCCGGAAGAGAGCGGGATCAAAATAGTCGTCGTTCTGTGGGAACAACAGGTGGAACAGCATCACACCGGCGCTGTAAATGTCTGATCTGCCGGCAATAAGCTTTCCGCGCCGAATGATCTCGGGGGCTATGTGGTCGCTGGAACCGCAGACGGTGAAGAAACTTCGGTCGGTTCGTGTATGGAATGGTCTTGCCAAGCCAAAATCACTGAGCACAAAGCGGCTCTGGCCGGTGGCTGGATCGTGCCGCAGGAGGATGTTTCCGCATTTGACGTCCCTATGTACAATTCCTGCGTCCTCGGTCTGGCACAGTCCTTCTAAAACGTCTCGCATGATTTGCAGAACGGCTTTCTCCCGGTTTGCCGGGTCCAGTGCGGCCAGATTTTTGGGGTCAAGGGGTGTGAGCAGTTCCATCCGCAGAAGGAAGCACATGGGGGCGTCCTGACCGCGTTCGCAGCTAGAAGCGGAATCATAAAATTTAACAACGGTGTCGGTCTTGGCAGACAATTGCTTATGATGATGGATCTCTGAACGTCCCCGGCGGTTGGCATCCTTCCGGCGGGCGGGGTCCCGATAGACGGAGGTGTCAATTACTTTCAGCGCTTCGCTGCGCCCATCGGCAAACGCCAGTTTGTACACAGTGGCCTGACCACCCCGCCCGAGAACCTGCCCGACCACAGGGCGGAGGGCAGGCCATGCGGTGTCCACCAGTTTCTTCTGGACAAAGACGCGCTCCTCTGCTTCCGTCTTGTTATAGACGATCTCCATAAAACTTCCCCCCTGCTGCTTTTATAGAATATCGATCAGTATAGCGGTGGCGTTATCACTGTGCGGGACGAACGTGGCGGCTTTTACTAATGTGTTTGCGGTGACCCACCGCAACCCCAGCAGCTTCTTGAGCAGTGCTTCCGGCAGCTGCCCATAAACGCCGTCGCTGCAAAGCAAAAATCGGTCGCCCGGCCACACATCGTCTATATTAACGATCTGGATACACCGTGACCGCTCCAGCTTTTCCGCTGGCATTCCAAGAAAGGACTGTAAAATCCGCTTTTCGAAAACGCTGGTCGCAAGCCCCTCTTTCTTTCGGCTATAAAATAGGTTCTGCGGGTAATTAAGGAGCTGAACCGGTTCGCCCACCTGCCGGTGCGGTCGATACCAGAAACATGCACTATCGCCGACCGAGACCATCGAAAAGTGTGTGTGCGGCTGGACATCCGGGTCCGGGTTTGGAGCAGGGGCAGTCAGGCAGCAGCCGGTCAGTGTACAGCCGCCTTCTGCGTGGAGGGTCTGCAAAGCGTCGTATACGGTATGGGCGGCTTTCAGGACCCCGCAATAAGGCAGGTCAGCATGGAGTTCGCCGCCGCCCGGAATGTCGTAGAGAGAAACAGGGGGGACAGCCTCAACGGCCTTGGCAAATGTTTCGCAGGCAAGGCGCGCGAGGTACTGGCTCGCTGCGCCGCTGCCGATACCGTCAGAGACCGCGGCATAAAGAAAGGGAACTTCCACTTCCTTCCGGTCAGCCCAGAAGCTTGTCTGTTCCGGGCAAAGGCCGGTGGCACAAAGGCAGTCTTGATTTTCGATGTGGGAACCTTTGGCGGTGCAGGCACTGATTTTAATTTTCATGTTGTTTCCTCCCACGCGGGATGCAGACGGTCGATGGCGGCAAGCAATTGTTTTGCCAGCGGCTTCAGTACATTACTCATGTTACTGGTGTTCTCAAGCATTAGAACTGATTCATAGGCGTTGCCGTCCGGGTAAACCATAGAAAACGCCAGATAGATGGTGTAAAGCCCGGAAGTGCCTACCTGCGCCGTTCCGGTTTTAGCGAATACGCGGGCGTTTCCTGAAAGCGCCAACCCATAGGATTTTGCCGTTTCCGAAAAGATGTCCTGTAAGGTCGTCAGGGTCTCGGGACGGAGGTTCAAGCTGCGGTGCTCGACCTCGTATGCTTCCGGCAGAGGGGTCTCCTCCGTGCTTCCATCAGGCAGGGTGTGCTCAAAATGGTCTGCAATGCGGAGGGTCGTCAATTGGCCCGTGGCCACTGCACCTAGCCATGCCATAGATGTCAGCGGTGAGACCGAAAGACCACCCTGCCCGATGGCTTGGAGCCGTGCTTCACTGCGGCTAGAGTTGGCGGTCAGGGTGCTTTCTGCCGGGAGAACGGAAGTGCCGAGACGTAGGAAGCTCTGGTTGATGCCAAAGGCTTCCTGTGCGCGGATCAAATCGCTAAGGCTCATTCTGTCCGCGAGTACCGCAAAATACGGATTGTTACTCGTTCTGGCTGCCTTGTACAAATCCAGAGAACCGCCCGGCGCACGGGAGGCGGTGCGGATCCCTTTGTACTCCCCTGTGCTGTCCTCATACGTCAGATCCACGCCGGCTTCCACAGCGGCGGCAGTTGTCAAGATCTTTGCTACGGAGCCGGGAGGGTTCACATCCAGCCATGGGGGGAGAAGATAGCCTTCTGTCTCTGTATATAACGAAAAGTTCTGCGAAAAATGATTTGCGTCAAATTCCACGTCCCCGTGGCTGGACGCCAATGCATAGACTTCGCCGGTCCGGGCATTCGCTACGCAGCACACGCCTCTTCCCTGCCCCTTTACCAGATCGTATGCGATCTGCTGGAGCTCTGCGCAAATGGTCATGACCAGACGGTCTGCGGTGCCGCCCCCCTCTTCCCGTGCGTAATAGAGTGTATCACCAAATTCACGGCGCAGACCGGAAGAGGAAGTGGAAGTCCTGTAGCCAACAAGAGAACTGTAGCAGAGTGCGGTCACCAGTGCGGGCTTTCCGGGCTCCGAAGCGCTTGTAAAAGGGATGCCATCGCGGGAGACGATCGCGCCCTCGATGGTGTTTGCTTTGCGGGCGGCTTTCTCAAATTCGGCGCGCTGCGCTTCGATCTGAGGCCGCTGGGCGCTGTCCAGCAGCCCCAGACGTTCGAGCAGCAGCAAAACGGACCCGGACATCCCAACTGCCGCCGAGAGGGCCAAAAGCAGCCTGAGGAAAAGACGGCGGTTCATCATGATACATCCTCCTTCGTGATTTGTGATGCAGCGAGCAGCTCCCGGCTGCCCTGCCGTGTAGGGATCGTGCTGCACAGCAACAGGGTGATTGATCCCCACGAGATCAAGAAATTACTGCCTCCAGCGCCTAAAAACGGGAACGGGATGCCGATGAGCAGAAGACTTGTGGCAGAGAAGAGATTAAGAATTGCGGACAAACCGACAGAACAGCCTGCGCCGGTGCCCACGCAGCTCAGCCACCCACCGCAGCGGGTGCTGAGCAACAGGCTTGCTATAATAAGCAGAAACGTTCCGAAAAGAGCCAGCAGCAGACAAATCCAGCCGCCTCGGTTCGCCAGTGTTGCCAAAATCAAATCGGAATCTGCTACCGGGGTGCTGACCCGGTAGGGGGCAGAACCGAAAGGGCGCGCCAAGAGCAACGAGCGCCATGTGGTATACGCTTGGTATGCGGAGCTGCTGACCTCTTTTGACGAGAGTGTGGAGAAATCGCTGATTCCAAAATAGTGCAGCCGGACTGCTAGTTTGCGGTATACCAGCTGCCCAAGCCGAAAAGGCCCTGCCGGGTTTTGCATCCCGCTGCACAACTTTAAAAACGCATACCCTGCCCCACCCGTCAGGGCACCAAACGCAACGAGGGAAAGCGTGCGCTTTATCGAACAATAAAGCAGCGCCATGACCCCGCAATCTAGAAGACAGACAAGCAGCGTGCCTAGCTCGTTTAGTACAAAAAATCCTCCGGCGTATACGGCGAGCAGCAGCAGCGCGGCGCGGAAGCGGACCCCTTCGTTCCAAGCATCATTGGTGACGGCGGCAGAAAAGCCGATGACAAGGATCAGCTTGAGCGCCTCTGTCAATTGGAAACTGTGTCCAGCAACAGACACCCACGCGTATGTGCTATTGATTGGTTTAGAGAAGACCCTCAAAAAGACAAAGGATATGGCGCTTGCTGCAACGCATAAATTATAGATAAGCGTCTGCGGCATTACGCGCAGCAGTGCAAAAACAAGGGCGGTGCAGATGCAGCCCACAAAGGCCAGCAGACAGAAGAGTTTGAGTTCCGTTGCATTTGCAGGATGCAAGCTTACCTGCAAGGCCATGCCCATGGCACTGAAGAGGGCGGACACCCACAGCGGCAGGGCGGCACCGGCCCAGTGAACCAGCAAGGCACCGCAGGAACAGCAGAAAGCGAGTGTTGGCCATACGGTGCGGAAAGCCGCAGCGGCTTCTGCGCCGTCCGTGCGGGCAACATAGCCTTGCAGCGCCACACAGAGAACGACAAAGGCCACCGTGTCGCGCAGGGCTTTGAATGCAGGGTGCTTATGCTTATGACGGAACATTCGGCCTTCCTCCTCTCGGCGGCTGGATCAATTTTTGAATGTCGGGCGACGGGACTGCTTTTTCGGTGCTGCATCGGCCTGATGGAACAGGTCTTGGATTTTGTCCCCCATGGAGCGTTTGGGGGGCTCGGTTTCAATGTTGTTGAGGTCTGCCTTCTGCGGCTCTGTCTCCGGTTCATCGCCGGGCAGCAGCACGAAGGCCAGAGGGCTGCCACACAGCTCAAAGAGCTTCGCCTTGCTCGGGTCACGGGTGAGCACTTGATCCAGTGCGATTTCATCCTCGATAATCTTCCCCTGAAAACGACTGGCATTTTGGTTGTTTCCGTTCAGCTTCAAGTAGTAATGATCGTCTTTTTCACTCCGATAGATGAGCATGGGTGCATCATGGGAGATAAACTTGGCATTATAACCATTTTTCCGTAGTGTTAAAAAATTACAACAGCGTTCGCTTGGCAGTCCGCCGAAGGGAATGATCGAGATGAAGTCGCCGCCCTCAGATGGAAGTCCGATGACCTGTGGAGGCAGGAACTTTTCGGGGTTTTTGCCACTTTTTTGATAAACCAGCAGCTTGTCCTGTTTGTCAAGAATGAACGTATCATCGCCCAAGTGCACGGCATATTGAAGCCGGTTTTCGACGTCCTTTTTGAACTGTGCGCTTTTGCGCTGGAGGTTGCTTTGGCTATTGGTATGGTACAGCATCACCAGCAATACGAAGACAATGAGCAGGGTAGCAACGATACATACAACGAACAACACGAGTTTCATTCTCGATCACTCCTCTTTTTTGAATTACGGCTGTCAGGCGGCACTTTCAGCCTTGGCGGAAGAAGCGCGGCTCTGGGCGATCTGTCGGCGGATTTCAAGGGCGGATTGGACACAGTAGACAGAAATTCCATCCAACAGAAAAGCGAGCCCACAGCCGGCAAAGGAGGTGAGGTCGTGGTTATACCACAGCATTGTGATTGCCTTCTGCACGAGGGTGCGGTCGCCTTCCAGTATCTGTCTGGTAAGCTCATCGATCGTCTCCATGTGCTTCGTCCGGGTGGACAGCACCGACCCGGCCAGCGCCGTGCGGAGAGTGCTGAGTTCGTGGCTCCACAGCTCCTTCACCTGCTGCCATGCAGCATCGGCATCTGGGTCGCCAGCGGCCTGCTCGACGCTCTCCAGCAATGCCGCTTCCGCAGAGACGCGTTCGGAGACCGTTCGGTTGAGCTCTGCAAGCTGAAGATAGCGTTCAAGGTGGTCCCGCAATGGGAGCGGGTCGGTTTTGAGCCCGGCGTTCAGAGCGGCGGTAATGAGCTTGTTGATTTGCTCGGACAATGCCGATGTATCAACACTGGCCTGTGCAAGGAGTAATTGGATGGCGTGAGCCGTCTCTTCTGCGGTGGTGGCGGCATCTGCGTTGAGAGCCTGCAACCGGATGCGGAGGGAGCGGACGTCGGCCTTCAGTTTCTTCAAAGTGGCGCCACTTCCCGCTTCTGCTTCAATGGCATCCATCAGGGCATAGGCTCGCTCAAGGTCGTTATTTTGGAGCAATCCAATTAGTTGGTCGAGTTCAAAGTATTCGGTCTGCTTCTTCTGGGCATCGTTATAGCGGCTGCGGATGAGGTCGTAATCCCCTTCGGTCAGCATGTTGTTGGCAGTGTTCTGTTCCTGCATGACCTGTGCTTCGGTGCGCAGGGCTGTCAGTTCACCGGAAATCGTGCTGTATAGGCTGCCCATGTCGGAAGAAATAGCGGACTGCACATCGGGCAACAGCTGAGTGGAGTAGGCGCTGTTTAATGTGGTCATGGCGTGGCGCATGTATACAGAGGTCGGTGTGCCGATGTTGATAAAGCTCATAGCACTGAATGCCACAGAGAGCAAGAACGCGGCGCAGCCGGCGAGATGGAAGCGCTCCGCACAGACCAGCTCGATACCCTGCACGAGCAGGCTGGCCAGCACCGCCACCATCGCCGAGCTTGGAAAAAACACGGTATGAAAACCCGCCATCGTGCTGAACAGGCTGATGCCCGCAGCAACCAGAAGGATGCCCTGCAAGACCCAGAGCTTGGCCTGCTGCCGCCAGCTGATTTTTTCTTTGTCCGTCATGATCTCCTCATGCTCCTTTCTGGATGCGGGTGGGTGGTTCGTCCACGTCCTGCGGCTGCGCGGAAGGGGCGGCCTTAAACAGGTCGTCCAGCAGACCATTCAGGTCGGAAGGAATGGCATCCTTTTCTTCCGGCGGGGCAGCAGGTTTGGGCTTCGGCTTGCCTTTGTCTGGCTCCGGGAACTGCTCGTTTTTATCGATCGAATGGATATCCAAAAAACGCAGGGCGATAAGGCCGTCCAGCAGCCTGTCCAGACAGTGGCTCTTCCAGAGCCGGCAGAAGAGCTTTCCGGCCACGCCGCAGCCCGCCAGAATAGCTGTCAGGTATACAAAGCCGATCCCGGCATCCCGCAGCAGCGGCAGCATGGCGGGGAACGCTGCCAGCGCTTGCAGCAGCTGCACAAAGCCTTCCGCGACCGGAAGGAAAAGGGCGGCGAGACACAAAACGCAAAACAAAAGAAGGCAGCTCAGCCAGCGCAGCAGGACCCCCGCTGCTGTATGGCCCAGCGCGATGCGGAGCCGGTTCTGTTCCTGTGGTGCAGTGCCCTGCGCATCATCGTCGATGTTGTTCAAATCGACGGCCTCGCGGGGCGTTTGTCTGCGGTCATGCTTCATGTCGGTTCGCCTCCTTGGTTCTCCGGGGTGGTTCGTTCACCCTCATGAACGAAATCCGACACAGAAGGATGACTTCTTGCAAAAAACTTCACAGAAAGTTCATATTTCGCGCTACCCGGCCAGCGTATCCAGAATCTGCTGTGCATCACGGAGAAGGTTCTGATCGGCATTCGATGCCCGCCCAAGCAGGATGCTGTAACCGGTCTCAGCGGAGGGCAGCTTGCAGTGCAGATACAGGCAGTGCATCTCCTCGCCGTTTTCTGTACGGCAGATGCCGGTGTCCACAGCCGCCAGCTGTGCGCCCTCGGGTGCACGCAGACCCAAACGCTCGGCCCGGTGCCGGAACACTTCGGCCAGCTGTGCCTGCTTTTCTTCCGGCAGCCTGACCTGCCGAGTGCTGTTGGCCGGGGTCGTGCCATGCTCTGTGCGCCGAAAATCGTTCGGCGCAAGGCATTCGAACTGAAAACGCAGGCAGCCATCCGCAACGCTTTCGATCCACAGCAGGGGCAGCAGCAGGCTGCACAGCACGGCACCATTCGCGATGCGGGAATAAGCGGCACGGAAAGCTTCCTGCGTGGCAAGATCTTCGTCGTTGAACAAAAAGCCGCCGTCTGTCTGCAAAAGTGCGCCGTTGGGCAGCGGGCACAGCAGTCCTTCCGGGGCAAGATAGCGCCGCAGCACATCGCAGTAGCAGCTGCTGTCCAGAGCTTCTGCCGCCAGTGCAGCTTTTTCCTCTGCGGAAGCATCCGGTGCAAAGGGGATATCATACTCCAGCAGTGCGGCAGTGGTGACGATCTCCAAAGCCCCGGACACATTGCACAGGACGTTTGCACCCGAGGAATAGCTGACTGCGGGGCAGTAATAAAACAACAGGTCGTTGACGCTTTGTGAAAGAGAATTTTCTGCCCAAGCCTTCGTTTCGCCGGATTGGCGCACGATGGTAAAACAGCGGCCGACGCCGAATGAGGAGTCTTTTTGGGGCAGCTGATAATACACCAGATCCTGCAGCGGTTGGGACAGGCTCAGGCAGACCGGCTGGCCGTAGCCGTTTGTGCCCAGCTGCGGATCATACAGGGTGTCGTACAGGATGTGGCGCAGGCCGAAACCGTTGTCGGGATCGCCAAAATTGCGGCCCAGAAACCAGTCAAACGCCGGGTCCAGCGTCTGATTGTCGAATCCCGGAGAGGAAGTTTCGCCATCGGTAAGCGGATAGCCTTCGCAGCTGTAAATGATGCCTTCCCGTGTTCTGCGGAAGGACAGTTCACGGTTCAGCACCCAGTATTCAAAGGTGTGGCTGGCTTCTGCAAACGTCCGATGCAGCCCACAGGCCGTGGCGGCAACGGTACCGGCAGCCAGAGCGGCCAGAAAATCACGACGGCTGATCTTATGCTTCGTCATAGCGGATCTCCTCCTCCATTTCAATTTGCTCCGGCAGCAAAAGCGGCTGCGCAGCGGTCTGCGGGGGTGCGATCAACAGTCCGGTAAGGAACATGCAGCCGCAGCGGGCAAGCAGTCCGTTGATCGAGTATTCGTCCAGCCAGGGCAGGTTCAGGCCAAGAAAGCTGGGCAGCACGCCTGTGCAGGCCAGGGTGTGCAGCAGCATCTGGGTGGCAAAAAAGCTCACAATGAGCACCGCCATGGTGCTGCGGCGGGAATCGCCGCGGTTTGCTGCCATACCGCCCAACAGCAGCAGGGCCAGCAGTGCGGCAAACAGCACCGCAGCAGCGGGCCCCAGACGATTTGCCGCGATCAGGATCTGCCCAAAGAAAGCCAGAGTGGTTTTGTTCGTGCCGGCGCTGCCGGAGCTGACGACCAGAAGCCAGTGCTGATTGGCGGCGACTTCCGACCATGTAGGCCCGCGGGGACCGACTGCAAACTGCCCGCCGCACCAGTCACAGAACGCGTTCCACAAGGCTGCGGCGTAGGGCAGAAGAAAGCCTGCTGCCCCGCCCA
>ENA-ORMN01004183-ORMN01004183.1-human-gut-metagenome-genome-assembly--contig:-NODE-4183-length-10600-cov-2.752489_pt1 | contig 10600 bp, 9 predicted proteins | sample MGYA00242102_ERZ508993 | MGnify/ENA primary metagenome ERZ508993 (study PRJEB26280, sample SAMEA2338770) | human gut metagenome | biome: human gut; feature: human-associated habitat; material: faeces... | reverse complement strand
GAGTATTTTTCTGGCATATATCCTGATTGTGGATAAGAGTTTTCTGACTATGCGGATTCCGTTCAGCGATCAGTATTTTGACTGTAAATGGATTACCGTACCGCTCGTTTATCTTGCAGTGATCGGTACGGTAAATGGTGTGAACTTTACGGATGGACTGGACGGCCTGGCATCCAGTGTTACGGTTTTGGTTGCAACATTCTTTACGGTTGTCGCAATTGGAACAAAAAGCGGAATTGAGCCGATTACCTGTGCGGTGGTGGGAGCACTCCTTGGATTTCTGCTGTTTAATGTATATCCGGCAAGTGTGTTTATGGGGGATACGGGTTCCCTGGCGCTGGGAGGATTTGTAGCATCCGCAGCATATATGCTCCAGATGCCGATTTTCATCATCATTGTTGGATTTATCTATCTGGTAGAAGTATTATCCGTTATGATCCAGGTAACATATTTTAAAAAGACCGGCGGTAAAAGAATCTTTAAGATGGCGCCGATACATCATCATTTTGAACTGTGCGGATGGTCAGAGACAAGAGTTGTTGCAGTATTTTCGATTATCACAGCAATTTTATGCCTGATCGCACTAATGGCTATGTAGGAGGATAACATGGAAGTAAAAGGAAAAAAAGTACTTGTATTTGGTCTTGGGATCAGTGGAATCGGAGCTGGAAAGATTCTGGAAAGACAGGGAGCGGAAGTCGTACTGTATGATGGAAATAAGAAGCTTATGGAAGAAAAAGTAAGACAGCAGTCTGGTGCAGACAGCAACGCAAAGATCATAATCGGTGAGTTTCCTGAAGAAATCCTTGCAGAACTTGATATGACTGTATTAAGTCCGGGAGTTCCGACAGACCTTCCGGTGATCGAAAAGATGCGTAAGCAGGGAATTACGGTTATCGGAGAGGTGGAGCTTGCTTATCAGTTTGGAAAAGGTGATGTTCTTGCTATTACAGGAACGAACGGCAAGACGACTACAACTACACTTCTTGGTGAGATTATGAAGAATTATCAGGATGATGTATTTGTTGTTGGAAACATTGGAACACCGTACACAACTGCAGTAGAAGATATGACAGAGAATTCGATCACGGTTGCGGAGATGAGCAGTTTCCAGTTGGAAAGTATTGTTGAATTCCGTCCGAGGGTCAGTGCAATTCTTAATTTTACACCGGATCATCTGAACCGGCATCATACGATGGAAGCGTATGTGAATGCAAAGAAGAATATTGCAAAGAATCAGACAGAAGAAGACTACTGTATCCTGAATTATGAAGACAAACTGACAAGGGAATTTGGCAATGAAGTAAAAGCCAGAGTTCTATATTTCAGCAGTCAGCGTAAACTAGAAGAGGGAATCTATCTCGAGGAAGGCAATATTATTTACAATTATGGCGGAGTAAAAGAAACAATCTGTCATGTGGATGAATTGCAGATCCTGGGAACGCATAATCATGAGAATGTTATGGCAGCATGTGCAATGGCAGCAGTTTATGGAGTGCCGGTAGATGTGATACGTGAAAGCGTCAAGGCATTTAAAGGAGTAGAGCATCGTATTGAATATGTAACAGAGAAGAATGGAGTTACATATTATAACGATTCAAAAGGAACCAATCCAGATGCTGCGATCAAAGGAATCCAGGCAATGAAGCGTCCGACTGTTCTGATTGGCGGCGGATATGATAAAGGCTCTGAATATACAGAGTGGATAGAAAGTTTTGACGGAAAAGTAAAAAAACTGATTCTTCTTGGGGATACCAGAGAAAAAATTGCTGCTGATGCTGAAAAGTGCGGATTTACTGATTATATGTTTGTAGATTCATTTGAAGAAGCAGTGCTCACGGCAGCGAAGATTGCAAAAGAGGGAGAAGCGGTTCTGCTTTCACCGGCATGTGCAAGCTGGGATATGTTCCCAAGTTACGAAGTACGCGGAGAGAAGTTCAAAGAGATTGTAAATTCCTTATAAGGAGTGAACGGGTTGAAGTATTCGTGGCAGTCAGAACAAACGGAACAGAAAAAATGTGACAGAGTTCTGATATTAGTACTGGCAATCATTATCGTAACTGGTCTTGTGATTCTCTACAGCACAAGTGCATATAATGGAGAGATAAAATTCCAGGATACGTTTTATTATCTGAAAAAACAGGTATTTGCAACGCTTCTCGGGATTATGGGTATGTGGTGTATAGCAAATATAGACTATCATATCTGGAAAAAGTGGGCAGTTCCGGGATATCTGTTATCTATTTTACTCGGAGTACTGGTAATGTTGTTCGGAGAAGAATACAATGGGTCCAAAAGATGGTTGTCTTTTGGACCATTTTCTTTTCAGCCATCGGAATTTGCAAAGGTTGCGGTGATTCTGTTCCTGACATATATCATACTAAGAAATGCAGAAAAAATGTGGAAATTTTCAACAGTCTGCAAGATTGTTATCAGTGTGCTGCCAATTGTAGGTCTGGTTGGGGCGAGCAATTTGAGCACAGCGGTTATTATTCTGGGAATAGCAGTCATCCTGGTATTTGTCGCAAGTCCGAAGTATGGGCAATTTGCGTGGATGGTGTGTCTGGGGTGTGCATTTATGGGGATATTTCTTGCTATGGAAAGTTACCGGCTTGAACGGCTGCAGATCTGGCAGCATCCGGAAAAATATGAGAAAGGCTATCAGACACTTCAGGGACTGTATGCAATCGGATCAGGAGGATTGTTTGGCAGGGGACTTGGAAGCAGTATCCAGAAACTTGGATTTGTACCGGAAGCGCAGAATGATATGATATTTTCTATTATCTGTGAGGAAATGGGATTGATCGGGGCAGTATTTGTAATGTTATTATTTTTCATCCTGATATGGCGTTTTTTTATTATTGCATCTCATGCACCCGATCTGGAGGGAGCTTTGATCGCATCCGGCGCAATGGCACACATGATGATACAGGTAATTCTTAATATTGCGGTTGTGACAAATACCATACCGAATACGGGAATTACATTGCCATTCATCAGTTATGGAGGAACTTCGGTTATGTTCCTGCTTTTTGAAATGGGGCTTGTGTTGAATGTGTCATGTTTGGTAAAATAATATACATGTGGATGAAAGGAAGTTTGAATCATATATGGGAAACCAGAGGCCAAAGAAAAAACAAGGGAACAAGAAGAATGGAAAAAAGCATCATGTATATGCAGTGATCGTTCTGCTGCTGGCAGCAGCGATCATCATTATCGGAGGTATTTTGCTGTTCTATATTCAAGAAATAGAAGTAAGCGGAAATGAGTACTGTGACAGTCAGGAGATTGTGAATTGCGTGCAGAATGATAAGCTGTCGGATAATTCTTTATATGTAGTTGCAAAATATTCTATGGGAAAAGGAACCGTACCGAAATGTCTGGATTCTTTAAAAGTCAGAATGAAAAATCCGTGGACACTGCAGATTACGGTAAAAGAAAAGGCAATTACCGGGTGCGTGAAAACCGGAACAACCTATAGTTATTTTGATCAGAGTGGACTTGTGGTAAAACAATCTTCAGTAAAAGATGCGCAGATACCGGTTGTAGAGGGAGTGAAGATAAAATCAGGCAAACTGTATAAGCAGATCCGAACATCAAATCAGACAAAATTTAATGAAATACTGGAAGCATGTGCAGAAAGTCAGAAATATGGGATATATCCGGAAAATGTGACGGTAAAACAGCAGCAGATCTATATGAAATTTGGAAATGTAAGTGCCTGTCTGGGAAGCCAGGTATCTGGTGAACAGATTGCTCAGATCAAGCCGATCTTAAAAAAGCTTGGTGATAAAGAGGGAATCCTGCATTTGGAGACCTATTCAGAGAATAACACTACGATTACTTTTGAGATGAAAGAAATTTCACAAGAAAATTAGAAAAATTAGAGAAATTCTATTGATATTTTACACGAAAGTCTATATTATATACTATATATAGCAAACTGAGTTCATCTCACTTGCTCTATCAATGGGATGTATAATATATAATAAGGATAACAAAGGAGGAGAAACCCTTGCTAGAAATTAAAACAAATGAATCAGAAGCAGCGGCAAAAATAATTGTTGTTGGAGTCGGTGGAGGCGGTAATAACGCAGTAAACCGAATGATTGATGAGCAGATTGCCGGTGTTGAATTTATAGCGATCAATACAGATAAACAGGCACTTCAGCTGTGTAAAGCTCCGACATTGATGCAGATCGGTGATAAGATCACAAAAGGTCTGGGAGCTGGTGCAAGACCAGAGATTGGTGAGAAAGCTGCAGAAGAAAGTGCAGAAGAAGTATCAGCAGCACTGAAAGGTGCTGACATGGTATTTGTAACTTGTGGTATGGGCGGCGGAACAGGAACAGGTGCTACACCGGTTGTTGCCCGCATTGCAAAAGAACAGGGAGCATTAACAGTTGGTGTTGTAACAAAGCCTTTCCGTTTTGAGTCAAAGACACGTATGAACAATGCCCTTGCAGGAATTGAAAAATTAAAAGAAAGTGTAGATACACTGATCGTAATCCCGAATGATAAACTGCTGGAAGTTGTAGACAGACGTACAACAATGCCGGAAGCTTTGAAGAAAGCTGACGAAGTGTTACAGCAGGGTATTCAGGGAATCACAGACCTGATCAATGTACCTTCACTGATTAACCTTGACTTCGCAGATGTACAGACAGTTATGACAGATAAGGGAATTGCCCACATTGGTATCGGTCAGGGACGTGGTGATGATAAAGCACTGGAAGCTGTAAAACAGGCTGTTGCCAGTCCGCTTCTGGAGACAACTATTGCCGGAGCATCTCATGTCATCATCAATGTATCCGGTGATATCACACTTATGGATGCATCCGATGCAGCAGAATATGTACAGGAACTTGCCGGAGAAGATGCGAACATCATTTTTGGTGCAATGTATGATGATTCCAGAGCAGACGAAGCTACAATTACTGTAATTGCTACAGGACTTCATAATGTTGGCGGAAGTGCTTCAAAATTAAAATCAAGACTGGAAAATCAGGGAAGAACATCTGCGATGCCACATGGACAGCAAGGACATGCATCTGCATATGAGAGACCAGTACGTCAGAGCAGTGCAATGTATGGACAGCAGCAGGCAGTACGTACACCGCAGGCAGAACGTCCGGTATCACCAAGACTTGATTTCGGAACAACAACACAGAGAGAGACAACGGGAACTGCAACAAGACGTCCAATGGGTGGAACCACTCCTACACTGGATACACCTAGAACACCTACAAGCAAGGTGAAAGAACAGTCAATTAAAATTCCTGATTTCTTTAAAAAATAATCACATAAAGAATAGTACTACTTAGAATACAGAGAATATGCCGCAGGCAGTTTCTCTTACATACATTACTATAAGAAAGATCGTACACAGGTTGGCGTGAGCTGACTTGTATACGGTCTTTTTTTGCGTATCTTAGTTTTACTAATATGTTCGCAGGGTTACGAGAGCTGTCGAACGAAAAACGGAATCACATACAGTATCTGACAAAATCCTTTTGAAAAAATTTATATAATGTTACTTGTTTAAAACAACAAATTTATTTCTGTGCACGGAAAGAGAAAGAAGGCCTGATGTGTACTATGAATTATATGTAGATGTGTTTTTTATGGTGAATTTTACAATGGATGCGATTCTTTTGATCCTTCTGAAGAAATTACTTGCCTGTCCGGCGGGGTATGGAAGGGTTTTTGCAGGAGCAGCAACAGGAGCCGCGATGACATGTATTGCAATTGTCATATTCAGGAAAACACCGGTATTAAGATTTGTAGTATTTCATGGAGTCATTAATGTAGTAATGATGAAGGCCGGCCTTGGAATAAAATGGGGCCGGGAATTGTTCAGAGGATGGGTGCTCTTGTATATAGAGTCATTTCTGCTGGGAGGTGTGTTCCAGTTCGTTCAACAGTATATAAGGCGGGGAAGTATGTTCTTTTTACTGGCTGTAATCAGTTACTACCTCGTGTCGGTAATCTGGAAAATCATTTTATTCTTTTCAGAGAAAGGAAATCGTTACTGTGAAGTCGAAGTGTTTTTTGGAGAAAAAAATGACAGACTGAGAGGACTGATAGATACAGGGAATACATTGAGTGATACGATCAGTAATGATCCTGTCAGTATTATAGACAGAGCATCTGTAAGAAGACTGACAGAGGAAAAGAAACCGGAACGATTCAGATATATTTCTTATCATTCCATCGGGAAAAAAGAGGGTGTGATGCCGGCGTTCCGGCTGGATAAGATGCAGATCATACGGGATGGAAACAAGATAAATGTGGAACATCCATTAGTGGCAGTAAGTGAAGAAGAATTAGGTTCAGAAAATTATCAGATGATTATCAATCCAGATATATTGACAGGAGGAAAGAAAAATGGTGATAAAAGTGGCAGTTCCACATCAGTTTAAATTGAAAGTTATTCCGGATTTCCGGTCTCTCTTTTTTTCGGACAAAAAAGACATTCATTATATAGGAGGATCAGATATTCTTCCGGCACCATTGGAAACAGAGGAAGAAAGAAAAGCAATACGGGGACTGGGGACAGAGAATGATGAACAGGCAAGAAAAATGCTGATTGAACACAATCTTCGTCTGGTTGTGTATATTGCAAAGAAATTTGATAATACCGGAGTAGGAGTTGAGGATTTGATTTCTATAGGTACAATTGGGTTGATAAAAGCAATTAATACGTTTGATCCAGATAAGAATATCAAACTTGCAACGTATGCATCCAGATGTATTGAAAATGAGATTCTGATGTATCTGAGGAGAAATAGTAAGACCAAGATGGAAGTGTCGATTGATGAGCCTTTAAACGTCGACTGGGATGGAAATGAACTGCTGTTGTCGGACATTTTGGGAACAGAGGAAGATGCTGTCTATAAGGATCTGGAAAATGATGCAGAGAAGAAAGTACTGATCAAAGCAATCAGCCGCCTGTCAGGAAGGGAACAGATGATCATCCGGATGAGGTTCGGTCTGGGGACAGCCGACGGAGAAGAAAAGACACAGAAAGAGGTGGCAGATATGCTTGGTATTTCCCAGTCTTACATATCCAGATTAGAGAAAAAGATTATGCAAAGATTGCGCCGGGAAATGGTGAAGTATTCCTGAAAATGTGCTACAATAAAAAGAAAAAGGGGTTGGTCATATGAGGCTTAGTTTTTTTGGAGCAGCCCATGAAGTGACTGGAAGCTGTCATCTTCTTGAAGCATGCGGAAAGAATATCTTGATTGACTGTGGAATGGAGCAGGGACCGGATCTTTACGAGAATCAGGAACTTCCGGTTGCACCGGGAGATGTAGATTACATTCTTCTGACACATGCACATATTGATCATTCCGGAAATATTCCGCTTCTGGTGAAAAAAGGATTTTCCGGGGAGATCATCACCACATTTGCAACGGCAGATCTTTGTGATATTATGCTTCGTGACAGCGCACATATTCAGGAATTTGAAGCGGAATGGAGAAACAGGAAGGCAAGAAGAAGCGGAGAACCGGAATACGAACCAATTTATACGGTTGCAGACGCAGATGCCGCAACGAAGCTTCTGGCACCGGTAGATTACGGACAGAAGATTACGTTGTGTGACGGAATTGAAGTAAGATTCAATGATGTGGGGCATCTGCTTGGATCGGCAAGCATTGAAGTATGGATAACCGAAGGAGATGTCTCAAAGAAGGTTGTATTTTCCGGAGATGTGGGAAATGTCAATCAGCCGATCATTAAAGATCCCCAGTTAGTAAAAGAGGCAGACTATCTGGTGATCGAATCTACATACGGAGACCGTACACATGGTGAGGATATTCCAGATTATGTGGGAGAGTTTACAAGGATTTTGAGAGAGACATTCCAAAAAGGCGGCAATGTGGTGATTCCTTCTTTTGCGGTTGGACGTACGCAGGAGATTTTGTACTTTATCCGTGAGATCAAAGAAAAGAATCTGCTTCCGGAATTTCCGGGATTTGAAGTATATGTGGACAGTCCGCTTGCAATCGAAGCGACAAATGTGTTTAATAAAAATGTCAAAGGATGTTTTGATGAGGAAGCAATGGAATTGGTAAATCAGGGGATCAATCCTCTGCTGTTCCGGGGTCTGAAGACGACGATTACCAGTGACGAGTCCAGACAGATCAACTTTGATACAAAACCGAAAGTTATCCTGTCTGCATCCGGTATGTGCGAAGCAGGACGGATCCGGCATCATTTGAAACACAATCTGTGGCGTCCGGAATGCACGATCTGTTTTGTGGGATATCAGGCAGTCGGAACGCTTGGAAGAAAACTGATTGAGGGTGCAGAGAGTGTAAAGCTGTTTGGAGAGAATATCACGGTCAATGCCAGGATCGAGGTATTGAAAGGAATCAGCGGACATGCAGATATGAATGGTCTTTTGGACTGGATCAGGGGATTTGAAAAAATACCGGACCGCGTAATGGTTGTGCATGGGGAAGATACAGTGACAGATCATTTTGCAAAATTGGTAGAAGATACATTCGGTTGTCCGGCATTCGCACCATATTCAGGTGGAACGGTAGATCTTGCAGCAAATGAGATTATAACGATCGGACAGAAGATTCCGAAAAAATCAGATGAGAAACCGAGTAAGCTTAAGAGTGCATCCGCATTTAATCGTCTGGTGGCAGCTGCAAAGCGTTTGCTGAACGTTGTGTATAAGAATGAAGGCCTGGCGAATAAAGATATGGCCAAGTTCGAGACCCAGATTCAGAATCTGGCAGATAAGTGGGATAGATAACGCAGAATCTGCCAGATGTCAAGGAGTAAAATTTTTTTTATTTGATAAGAAACCGCATAAGCCTGTGCGATAAGGAGCATCATCTTAATAGAAACTGATGGATGAGATTCTGACAGGAGGTCTGTAATGGCACAGGGAAAGGTAGAAATATGTGGTGTGAATACGGCAAAGCTTCCTATCCTGAATGAAGAGGAGAAGGAAGCTTTGTTTGTACGCATCAAAGAAGGAGACCGGGAAGCGAAAGAAGAGTACATTAAAGGAAATTTACGACTTGTCCTGAGCGTGATAAGACGATTTGGGGCAAGTGGGGAGAACCCGGATGATCTGTTCCAGATTGGGTGTATCGGACTGATTAAGGCGGTTAATAATTTTAACACAGAATTAGAGGTAAAATTTTCCACCTATGCAGTACCAATGATCATTGGAGAAATCAGAAGGTACATGAGAGATAACAATTCCATTCGTGTCAGCCGGTCACTCAGAGATACGGCATATAAAGCAATCTATGCAAGGGAAAGTTACAGAAAGAAGAACCAGAAAGAACCGACGGTGCAGGAAATTGCGACAGAAATTGGCATATCCAAAGAGGATATTATGTTTGCTTTGGATGCAATCCAGATACCGATGAGTCTGCAGGAACCGGTCTATAATGATGGTGGAGATGCATTGTATGTGATGGATCAATTGAGTGATCAGACGAATAAAGAAGAAAAATGGGTGGAAGACCTGTCACTGGAGGAAGCAATGAAGCATCTTGATGAACGGGAACGTTATATTATCAAGCTCCGGTTCTTTCAGGGAAGAACGCAGATGGAAGTTGCAAAGGAGATACGGATATCCCAGGCTCAAGTCAGCAGGCTGGAGAAGAATGCGTTGAAAACTATGCGCCAGTACCTTATCTAAGGGCTGGCGTATTTTTGGTATTGCATTTTTGACGGTCTCATACTATGATATTTGCAGGAGGAATTTGTATAATGAAAGCTTGTATATTTGATCTGGATGGAACATTAACAAATACATTGGAATCTATGACATATTCTGTGAATCTGACACTGAAGGAGATGGGGCTCTCCCAGATCACAAAGGATCAGTGCAGAATGTTTGTCGGAAACGGAGCAAGAGTTCTGATCGAAGAATCTCTGAAAGTGTCGGGGGATCCTAAGGCTTCAAGAATTGAAGAAGGAATGAAAATTTACGGACGTATATTTGATCAGAATTGTACATATCATGTAACACTTTACGAGGGGATTCCGGAGATGTTAAAAGCATTGAAAGACAGAGGAATCCATCTGGCAGTCCTTTCGAATAAGCCGGACCGTCAGACGGTAAAGGTTGTAAAAGAAATCTTTGGAGATAACATTTTTGACTATGCACAGGGACAAAAAGACGGCATCCGCAGAAAACCAGAACCGGACGGAGTCTGGTATCTGATGGAGCAGATGCAGGTATCGAAAGAAGAATGTCTGTATATCGGAGATTCGGAAGTGGATCTTGCAACGGGAAAGGCAGCCGGCATGAAGACGATCCTGGTATCCTGGGGATTCCGTGGAAGAAAAGCTCTTTTAGAGGACGGAGCTGAATGTATTGTTGATTCAGCGGAAGAGATACGAAAGATTGTTAAGAAACAGGAGGAGAAGTAATGGGAGAGTACAATGAAGAGTGTCTGAAGACTTTTTTGGAGAAGCAGGAGCAGCTTTTTGATGAACCGGTTGCAGAAACTTACGAAGAAGCAGAGGAATTCCTGGAGGATTGCATGGCTGTAGTTGCAGATTCTATTGACGAAGTGCGAAAATATCTGTCTGGAATGGGTGCAGATGTGGATGGCAT
>ENA-ORMN01004177-ORMN01004177.1-human-gut-metagenome-genome-assembly--contig:-NODE-4177-length-10612-cov-4.135171_pt1 | contig 10612 bp, 4 predicted proteins | sample MGYA00242102_ERZ508993 | MGnify/ENA primary metagenome ERZ508993 (study PRJEB26280, sample SAMEA2338770) | human gut metagenome | biome: human gut; feature: human-associated habitat; material: faeces... | reverse complement strand
GTTCGGCTTTGATACGGGCGAATATCAATTCCTGCTCTATATTCTGTATATTGGTAATATCCCATGAAATACCGATAATGAGCGGTGTCCTCCCTTCCAGAGGAACCAACGTTTTCAAGGTCTGCACAATACGGGGCTCTCCTGTAGCCGTCACATACGTTTCCTGCATTTCCATACGTTCGCGGGTACGAATCAATTCCAAATCATCCCGATGAAACTTCTCCGCATTCTCATATTCGGGAAATACTTCAAAATCAGTACGCCCCAACGCTTTGGAAGCAGGAATTTTAGAGTGACTGGCAAACGCCTTATTCCAATAAAGATATCGGAAATCATCTTCAGGGTCCTTCACAAACAAATAAACAGGAATATTATTCAGTATAGCATCCATCAGATAATTCAATTCACGCAATTCATCACGATTCTTGATAACATCTGTTATATCCTGTGTAAAGAACCAAATCATTTCCTCGCCCTGATTTTGAATCATAAAGGCCGAAACCTGATGAACACGAAGTTTTGTTTCTCCCACACGGGTATATTTGGCACGATAAGCAAAATTACCTCCGTTGTCGCGAATCTCCTGAACACGTTTATCAAACTGTTCTTTAGTATTCAAGGAAACAGGCAAATCATAGATTTTCTGTGTTCCTAATTCCCCTTTCACTCCATATTCCTCAATAAACTGCCGGTTGGCATAGACTAAGGTTCCGTCAGCCGATACAGCCAGAATACTATCACTGACCCTATCCAATATCCGTTTAAATATTTCCAAATTCTGCTGTGTGGCAACTCTTTCACTAATATCACGGCACATTATCAACACATATTCTTCATCTAAGGGGAAAATACGATTTTCATAATAATGAAGCGTCCCGTCCACATCCAATTCATGATGGGCTGTAGAACCCCTACCTGTCGAAATAACCTTCTGAAGATTATTATGTATATTGTGATAAGCTTCTTTAGGAACCATATCCTGCATACGCATCCCTTTAAAATCATTGTTGGATACACCCACATGATTTGTTTCCTCATTAGACACCACCTCTATCCCCATTTCCTCATGATTGAAAACGGTCAACATATCCGGCAAGGAATCTAATATTCTTACCGCATATTTCTCCTTGAAACTAACGCCATCAAAGTTTTTTTCAGAAGAAGATAATTTTTCTTTCAGCAGCCTGTTCTCCTCTTTCAACGATTCAATTTCCTGCTCTAATGCTTTAAGCTTGTGTTCACAATCCATTTGTATTGAATATCTTTAGGATTCCTAATTGGACAAAAGTAGAAAACTTTTTGTAAACACAGAAAGAATAGTGATTTATTTTCCGATAAAAGAGAAGTCACTGATTAATAGTTAATGGAGTGCACTGTTGCCACACCCCATTAACCACATATCATCAGCCATTAAAATCATTTATATTCCGCCCAGCTCTTGATAGCGATATCGTTTATCGTCATGGTACAGAAAGCATTGATAAACGCACTTGCCAGACGAGCATTGGTTATCAAGGGCACATTCAGGTCGATAGCGGCACGACGTATCTTATATCCATTGTCCAACTCCCCGGCTGTCAGATTCTTCGGGATATTGACTACCATGTCTATCTCTTTCCGATGCAACATATCCAGTGCCTGAGGTTTCCCTTCCTCACTGGGCCAATACACGCGGGTATTTTCCACCCCGTTCTCGGTCAGGAAGTGGGATGAGCCTCCGGTGGCATAAAGTTTATAACCTTTCTTCTGCAACATACGGGCCGCTTCCAAGGTATCCGCTTTCTGCTTGGCATTACCTGTAGAAAGCAACACGCTCTTTTCCGGAATACGATACCCCACAGACAGCATCGCCTTCAATACGGCACACGAAGTATCCGTACCGATGCAGCCTACTTCACCGGTAGAGGCCATGTCTACCCCCAATACCGGATCGGCTTTCTGCAAACGGTTGAAAGAGAACTGGCTGGCCTTAATACCCACATAATCCAACTCGAAAAGATTCTTGTTCGGTTTCTCAACCGGCAGTCCGAGCATCACTTTGGTAGCCAGTTCAATAAAATTAATTTTCAGCACCTTGCTGACAAAGGGGAAGCTGCGTGAAGCACGAAGGTTACATTCAATCACCTTGATATCGTTATCCTTTGCCAGATATTGGATATTGAACGGACCGGAGATATTCAATTCCTTGGCTATCTGACGGGAGATGCGCTTGATGCGGCGCACCGTTTCCACATACAGCTTTTGCGGTGGGAACTGGATAGTGGCATCGCCCGAATGCACTCCGGCATACTCAATGTGCTCACTGATAGCATATGCCACAATCTCACCATTCTGAGCCACAGCGTCCATTTCCACTTCCTTGGCGTGCTCGATGAACTGGCTCACCACTACCGGATGCTTTTTCGATACATTGGCAGCCAGTTTCAGGAAGCGTTCCAACTCTTCTTGATTGGAGCAGACATTCATGGCCGCACCACTCAGCACATACGAGGGACGTACCAAAACAGGGAAGCCTACCTTGTCAATAAAGGCATGGATGTCTTCCATAGAAGTCAATGCGCTCCATTCGGGCTGATCCACTCCGATGCGGTCCAGCATGGCCGAGAATTTATCCCGGTCTTCGGCATTGTCAATGCTCTTGGCACTGGTACCGAGGATATTTACATTTTGCGCATCCAGACGGAGAGCCAGATTATTGGGAATCTGGCCACCGGTAGATACAATGACTCCGTGAGGATTCTCCAGTTCGAGAATATCCATCACACGCTCGAAAGTCAGCTCGTCAAAGTACAGACGGTCGCACATATCATAGTCGGTAGAAACCGTTTCGGGATTATAATTAATCATGACACTGCGGTAACCCTCCTTACGGATAGTCTGCAAAGCCTGCACGCCACACCAGTCAAATTCCACCGACGAACCGATGCGGTAAGCGCCTGAACCCAGTACCACGATGGATTTATGGTCGCCTAAGTACTTCACATCATTGGCCACACCGCTATACGTCAAGTACAGATAGTTGGTCTGTGCAGGGTACTCGGCCGCCAAAGTATCGATTTGTTTCACCACCGGAAGGATTCCCACCTGCTTACGATGATTACGCACATACAGAATACCGTCTTCCATATCTCCTTCGTAGCCAATGGCACGGGCTATCTGGAAATCGGAGAATCCCTGCACTTTCGCCTTGCGGAGCAATTCGTCCGGCATATCGGTAATCTGCTTGTGGTTATTGCCCCATTCGTGCATCTCTTTAGAAGTGTCCATGATGTGCTGCAATTTCTGCAAGAACCATTTGTCAATCTTGGTCAGCTCATGAATCTGGTCTACCGTGTAACCTGCACGCATGGCTTTGCTGATCACGAAGATACGTTTGTCCGTCGGCTCACGAAGGGCTTTGTCCACGTCTTCTATAACCAATTCCTTATTCTCTACAAAACCATGCATTCCCTGACCAATCATGCGCAAACCTTTCTGAATGGCTTCTTCGAAAGTACGTCCGATAGCCATCACCTCGCCCACCGATTTCATGGACGAGCCCAGTTCACGATCCACACCGTGGAACTTGCCCAAGTCCCAACGGGGAATCTTGCACACCACATAGTCCAGTGCAGGCTCGAAGAAGGCACTGGTGGTCTTTGTCACCGAGTTTTTCAAGTCGAACAACCCATATCCCAAGCCTAATTTGGCGGCAACGAAAGCCAACGGATAGCCGGTAGCCTTGGAAGCCAATGCAGACGAACGCGAAAGACGGGCGTTGACCTCAATGACACGGTAATCTTCCGATTCGGGATCGAAGGCATACTGTACATTGCATTCGCCCACAATGCCGATATGGCGGATGATACGGATAGCCAGTTCACGAAGTTTATGATATTCCGCATTGGTCAGTGTCTGCGAAGGGGCGATCACGATAGACTCGCCGGTATGGATACCCAGCGGGTCGAAGTTCTCCATGTTACATACAGTGATGCAGTTATCATAACGGTCACGGACCACTTCATACTCCACCTCCTTCCAGCCTTTCAAACTCTTTTCCACCAATACCTGCGGAGAGAAAGAGAAGGCCTTTTCAGCCAGAACATTCAGTTCCTCTTCATTGTCACAGAAACCTGAGCCCAAACCACCCAATGCATAGGCGGCACGGATAATGACCGGATAACCTAATTCTTTAGCGGCGCGACGGGCATCTTCCAGATTTTCCACCGCTTCGCTCTTGATGGTCTTGACATTGATTTCATTCAGTTTTTCTACAAACAATTCACGGTCTTCAGTATCCATGATGGCCTGCACGGGAGTACCCAACACACGGACATTGTATTTTTCGAAGATACCTGCTTTGTACAGTGCCACCCCACAGTTCAAGGCAGTCTGTCCGCCGAAAGACAGGAGCACGCCGTCCGGACGTTCCTTTTCTATCACCTTCTCTACAAAATAAGGAGTAACGGGCAGGAAATAAATCTGGTCTGCCACCCCTTCGCTGGTCTGCACGGTAGCGATGTTCGGGTTGATCAGAACCGTTTCAATCCCTTCCTCCTTCAAGGCTTTCAATGCTTGCGAACCCGAATAGTCAAATTCTCCGGCCTCGCCAATCTTCAAGGCACCGGAACCTAATAACAATACTTTCTTTATTTCGTCTTTCATACTTGTTCTTTTTAATACACGGTTTATAACAACTTCACAAACTCATCAAACAGGAACTCGGTATCCGTAGGTCCCGATGCAGCTTCCGGATGGAACTGTGCCGAGAACCAAGGTTTGGTTTTATGCCTGATACCCTCGTTGGAACCGTCATTCATATTGATGAACAGCGGTTCCCAATCGGTTCCCAATGTATTATTATCTACCGCATAACCGTGGTTCTGACTGGTAATGAAACAACGTTCCGTTCCTATCATGCGCACCGGTTGGTTATGGCTGCGATGACCGTATTTCAATTTATAGATGGTGGCACCTCCTGCTTTGGAAAGCAACTGATTCCCCATACAAATGCCGAAGATAGGCTTGTCGCTCAGGCTCATCGCCTTGCGGATATGCTGTACCGCCTCATCGCAAGTATCCGGATCACCCGGACCGTTCGAAATAAACAATCCGTCATACTCCATCCCTGTAAAGTCATGGTTCCAAGGAACACGGATCACTTCCACATCCCGTTTCAGCAGACAACGGATGATATTTGTCTTTACCCCACAATCCACCAACACCACTTTTTTCTTACCTGCACCTTCATTGTAACGAATCACTTCCTTACACGATACTTTATCTACATAATTGATACCTGCATACGTTGCTTCGGGCACATTGCCGGGTTCATCATCAAATACGATTTTCCCCATCATTACCCCATGTTCGCGAAGAACTTTGGTCAGTTCACGGGTATCGATGCCTGTAATGCCCGGCACTTGCTCACGCTTCAGCCAGTCGGCCAGACTTTCTTTCGCATTCCAGTGACTGTATTCTTCACTGTAATCACTTACAATAATCGCTTCGGCATGGATACGTTCACTTTCCATAAAAGTAGCCAAGCCATTGGGTTCGATAGTAAAGGGAGGTACCCCGTAGTTACCGACCAACGGATAAGTTAAGGTCATCAGCTGCCCCGCATATGAAGGGTCTGTCAAACTCTCAGGATAACCGGTCATAGCGGTATTAAACACCACTTCGCCGGCTACCGGTTTCTCATAACCGAACGACTTGCCCGGGAAACGGCTCCCGTCGTCGAGGATCAATGTTACATTTCTCATCTAATCTATCTTGAATGGTTGTTCTTTAGAATTGATAAACTTTTTCTATATAGTCTATAAACGCCTGGTTCACCAGCTTCACTCCACCCGGAGTAGGATAATCCCCACTGAAATACCAGTCGCCCGTATGGTTGGGACACGCTTCATGCAATCCTTCCAGTGTCTGATAAACGATTTCCACTTTCGCCTGCGTACCCTTCGGAGTGAGAAGTTCCACCATTTTTGCCGCAATCTCCTCATTAGTGAAAGGGGCATAAATTTCTTTCACATAATTCACCATCTGCTCTTTGGGTAACCCCACCTGGTCTTTCGATTTGTTGTAAGCACGGGCTATCACATCTTTCATATCCCGTTCTTTCAATAAATCGATAGCAGCCTTGAAAGCGATAAACTGATCCATACTGGCCATATCAATACCATAATAATCAGGATAACGCACCTGTGGCGAAGAAGAAACAATGACGATTTTCTTCGGATGCAGGCGGTCGAGGATGCCGATAATGCTCTGTCTTAACGTAGTTCCCCGGACGATGCTGTCATCAATAATCACCAGATTATCCACATGAGGCACAAGGCTTCCATAAGTGATATCATACACATGGGCAGCCAAATCATTCCGACTGTTGCCTTCGGCGATAAAGGTACGCAGCTTGATATCCTTGATGGCTACTTTCTCGCTACGGATACGCCAGGACAGGATTTTTTCCAGTTCCTCGTGATTGGGATGATGCCCCAAAGCCTCTATCTTCTTTACTTTCAGTTCATTCAGATAATTGTCGAATCCTTCCAGCAGTCCATAGAAAGCCACTTCCGCCGTATTGGGTATAAAAGAGAATACGGTATGCTCCACATCATAGTCTACCGCTTTCAAAATAGGATTCACCAGTTTTTCGCCCAGCTGTTTTCTTTCTTTATAAATATCCATGTCACTTCCCCGGCTGAAATAGATACGTTCGAAGGAACAGGCTTTCTTCTCTTTCGCCCGGTTGATCTGTGCCAGACGCATCTTTCCAGTCTTGCTTATAAGGATAGCCTGTCCCGGTTGCAATTCATTGATGCTTCCGGCAGATACATTCAAGGCAGTCTGAATGACAGGGCGCTCGGATGCCAATACCATGATTTCATCGTCCATGTACCAGAAAGCCGGACGGATGCCCCACGGATCGCGCACCGCAAAAGACTCACCGCTACCGGTCATACCGCAGATCACATAGCCTCCATCCCACTCCTTGCTCGAAGTCTTGAGGACATTGCCCAGATCAATGCGGTCTTCTATAGCGTGAGTAATATCCATGCCTTTCAGACCTTCCTTCTCACATTCCACATAGAGGCGCTCCACCTCGCGATCCAAACGGTGCCCCACTTGTTCCAGCATAATATATGTGTCGGCATATTTACGCGGATGCTGGCCGTCGGCAGTGATACGTGCGAAAATCTCATCCACATTGGTCATGTTGAAATTGCCGCACAACGCCAAATTCTTGGCACGCCAGTTGTTACGGCGCAAGAACGGATGCACGTAGGAGATACCGCTTTTTCCGGTAGTGGAATAACGCAAATGCCCCATATATACCTCTCCGGCAAAGGGAAGGCATTTCTTGGCGTATCCGGCATCATGCAATTGTTCAGGCGCCAAATCCTTGAAATGATTTTGCACCGTACCGAATATCTCTGTTATCGCCCCTGAACCTAAAGCTCTTTCACGGAACATATATTCTTCACCGGGATTGGCCTCCAGTTTGACACAGGCCAGCCCGGCGCCTTCCTGTCCGCGGTTATGTTGTTTTTCCATCAGCAGATACAGCTTGTTCAAGCCATACATCCAGGTTCCATACTTTTCCTGATAATATTCCAGCGGTTTCAGCAGTCGTATCATAGCGACCCCACATTCATGCTTTAACGGTTCCATGCTCTCTCTTTACTACTTAAATTAATAGTTCATTTTCAGATTCTTATAAAAACATCCCAAAGGTATGACAAGACCTTCTGTCATTTTTCCAAACTTACGGTACATCTTTCAAGAATTATGCCGGAAACTTCCGGGAACTTCCTGCATAATCTCCGGCAGCATTGCCTTCTATTCTACTGTTACCGACTTCGCCAGATTTCGTGGCTGATCCACATTCTTCCCTTTGCAAATGGCTACATGGTAGGCCAATAACTGTAAGGGGACCGTAGCTATCAACGGTTCGAGGCACTCTAATGTTTCGGGCAACTCAATGCAATCATCAGCCAACTTGCTGATTACCGTATCTCCTTCTGTGACCAAAGCGATTACTTTTCCCTTCCGCGCTTTAATTTCCTGTATGTTACTCATTATCTTTTCATACATCGCATTATGCGTAGCTATCACCACAACAGGCATTTCGGCATCAATCAATGCGATAGGCCCATGTTTCATCTCGGCTGCGGGATAGCCTTCAGCGTGAATATAAGATATCTCCTTCAACTTTAACGCACCTTCCAAAGCTACCGGAAAACTGTAACCTCGTCCCAAATAGAGGAAATTATGTGCATAGGTGAAAATACGCGACAGTTCCGCTATTTTAGGATTACTGATCAATATCTTTTTTATTTTAGCCGGAATCACAGTCAATTCCCGGATCACTTCCAGGTATTTCTCATCTGCCATACTCCCTTTCTCTTTTGCCAGTGTCAGCGCCAGCATGGTAAGCACGGTTACCTGTCCGGTAAATGCCTTGGTGGACGCCACTCCTATTTCCGGTCCTACATGAATATAAGAACCGGTATCTGTAATGCGCGGAATGGATGAACCTACCGCATTGCATATACCATAAATAAAAGCTCCTTTCTCTTTCGCCAGTTCTATGGCAGCCAATGTATCGGCCGTCTCGCCCGATTGCGAGATAGCTATTACCACATCGTCTTCATGAATCACCGGATCACGATAGCGGAACTCGGAGGCATATTCCACTTCTACCGGAATACGGCAGAAACTTTCTATCAGTTGTTTCCCTATCAATCCGGCATGCCACGAAGTTCCGCAAGCCACAATTACAAAGCGACGAGCCTTGAGCAGACGTTCCTTATGATCAATAACCGCCGACAGTACTACTTTATCACCGTCCGCATTGATGCGTCCACGCATACAGTCGTTAATACAATCGGGTTGTTCGAATATCTCCTTCAACATGAAATGCGGGTATCCCCCTTTCTCCAGTTGTCCCAGATTCATTTCCACCGTACGTACTTCGGGATTTTGAAGCACGTTGTCCAGATTGACGACTTCCAATGTCTTGTCTCTGCGAATCACCGCTATCTCCCCATCTTGCAGATACACCACTTTATCCGTATACTCTACAATCGGAGTAGCATCCGAAGCCAGAAAGAATTCATCCTTCCCTATCCCTACCACCAGCGGACTGCTTTTGCGTGCTGCAATAATCTCATCGGGATTATTCTTGTCGAGCACCGCTATAGCGTATGCGCCAATCACCTCATGCAGAGCCAACTGAACGGCAGTAAGTAAATCTAAATGGTTGGAAAGTTGGAAAAATTCAATTAACTGTACGAGAACTTCGGTATCTGTACTACTTTTAAAGATGAACCCTTTTTTTTGTAGCTTTTCTTTCAGGGTAGCGTAGTTTTCAATAATACCATTGTGGATAAGAGCTAGATTCTTTGAAGAAGAAAAATGAGGATGAGCGTTAGCCTGACAAGGCTCTCCGTGGGTGGCCCATCGGGTGTGGGCAATACCAATTGTACCGGAAACGTCTTTTTGGGAAACAAAAGCCTCTAGGTCTGAAACCTTTCCTTTCGTTTTATAAACGTTCAACCTCCTTTTTTTGTCTATCAATGCGACTCCTGCGCTATCATAGCCCCGGTATTCCAACCGCTTCAGGCCTTTTATGAGAACAGGGTAAGCATCTCGTTTTCCAATATAGCCTACTATTCCACACATAATCTACTAAGTATATGTTCTGATTCGACTGCAAAGATACAAATATCAATTAACATAAATGCAATAAAAAAGAAATACACAATTTCATAATGAGATGATATAATTATTCTGCACAAGAAAACATAAAGTAACAAATTGTTCCACATTTATTTATTAATCATATAGAATAAAGTAATAAAATAAAACAGCAAAATATAAAAAGAAACAGTAAATGAAACGATAAAACCAGTAAACAAAGTAACAAAAAAGAATAAAATTAAACAAGACAATAAAAATATGATTAATAAATAAATTTTGTGGAATAATAACAAAAGAAATAATAGGAGGAAGAACATGGAAACAGAAATAAAAAAGAAAGAACAAGCAATGATGTGTGCAGAAGATTTAAAAATTAATAATACAAATATTAAACTTAACAATGTAAAAAACAAAAAGTTAAATAGCAAAGAAACAAGAAAAACAAGCGGAATAACGCTAATAGCGTTGGTAGTAACAATTGTAGTATTGTTAATATTAGCAGGAATAACAATAAGTTTAGTATTTAGTGAAAATGGAATAATAGCAAAAGCAAAAGAGGCGGCAGAAAAAGCAAACCAAGCAGCAATAAATGAACAAAGGCAAATGAATGAAGTAGCAGGATATTTAGATAATATGCTGAATGAAATAGGAGGTAATACACCACCAGAAGAGCCAACATTACCAAGCGATGGAAGTTATAGTGAGGAAAAAGGAGTAAATACACCAAACTTGGGAGAAGGGATGACTCCAATAAAGTGGGACGAAACAAAAAATGATTGGGTAGAAACAAATGGAAGTGACCCAGAGTGGTATAACTATGGAGAAACAGAAAGTACAAGAAAGTGGGCAAATGCAAAAACAAGTGATGGAAGCATGTGGGTATGGATACCAAGGTATGCATATAGTATAACAAGTGGATATCATAGCA
>ENA-ORMN01004173-ORMN01004173.1-human-gut-metagenome-genome-assembly--contig:-NODE-4173-length-10618-cov-3.971599_pt1 | contig 10618 bp, 8 predicted proteins | sample MGYA00242102_ERZ508993 | MGnify/ENA primary metagenome ERZ508993 (study PRJEB26280, sample SAMEA2338770) | human gut metagenome | biome: human gut; feature: human-associated habitat; material: faeces... | reverse complement strand
CCACCATGCCCCGCCGTGTGCGCACCCCGGATGCGGAATACACTGCCCGGCTGGAACATTGCCGCACCTGCCCCAGCCTTAACGCCGGGACCTGCATGCAGTGCGGCTGCTATGTGGAAATGCGCGCCGCCCGCACAGATATGCACTGCCCGCTGGATAACGCGCCCTGGTAACAAACCTCTCTATCATTTTCCCCCGCACCGGCAGCCCGCCCGGTGCGGGATTTTTTGTCTGCAAAGGCAGTATTTTGCTCTTTTGCTGCAATATTATGCCCCTTTCCCCCTTGTATCCCCCATTTTCATTTGTTATAATAACAATTTGTTGAGCAACTTAGGATTTTAGGCTCCGCCTGGTTTTCAGGCGCAAACCCACCCAAGCCTGGCGGTCTTGGGCGCGGTCAAAATCTATCCGCCGGAGTGTAATTTTATGTCTACTAGCAAAAACAAACTGTCCGATCAAACCCTGGTACGCTGCGCCATGATCGCCGCAGTTTACACCGTGCTTTGCCTGGTATTGCAGCCGTTCTCTTACGGCGCGGTACAGGTGCGCGTGGCCGAAGCATTCTGCCTGCTGCCGGTGTTTGGGGCCGAATACATTGTGGGCGTTACCCTGGGTTGCCTGCTGGCAAACCTGCTGGGTTCCACCATGGTGGATGTGGTGTTTGGCACCGCCGCCACCCTGATTGCCTGCCTTGCCACCTATGCCCTGCGCAATGTGCGCTGGAAAGGGCTGGCGATTCCGGCGTCTTTCCCTCCTGTTATCGCCAATGCACTGATCGTTGGCGCGTTTGAAATCACTGTGTTCTTCTCGGATTCTGCCCCCACGGCCACCATGGCGGTATTCAACGCCGTTGCTGTTGGCGTTGGTGAGATCATCAGCTGCTGTGTGCTGGGTGTTGCCCTGGTCAAGCTGATCGAGAGCAACGAATCCCTGAACAAAATTTTTGCAGAATAATAACCGCTTTCCCTGTATTCATTAAAAGGAGCTGCCATGAAACCGAGCCTTGTTTTATGGGACTGGAACGGCACCCTGCTGGATGATGTTGCCCTTTGTGTGGACGCGCTCAACCGTCTGCTCCGCATCTATCATTACCCGCAGCAATACAGCCTTGCCCAGTACCGTGAGATTTTTGGCTTCCCGATTGAAGATTATTATATTCGCGCAGGGTTCGATTTTTCCAAAAACTCCTACAAAGAGCTTGCCGATGATTACATGCAGGATTACCTGGCCCGCGCCGGGGCCTGCCCGCTGGCAGAAAGTGCTGTGCCCGCCCTTTCCCTTTTGAAAGGTGCCGGGGTGCAGCAGGTCATTCTTTCGGCTTCCAACCTGCCGGTTTTGGAACAGCAGGTCACGGAGCGCGGCGTGCGCCCCTACTTTGACCGCCTGCTGGGGTTGGATAATATTTACGCCCGCAGCAAAGTGGAAGTCGGCCTGGCTTATCTGACTGAACTGAAGCAGCGCGGTGCCGTACCGGCGCAGGCTATTATGATCGGGGATTCTGTCCACGATTTTGAGGTTGCCCAGGCGCTGGGCGTGCGGTGTGTGCTGCAAACCGCTGGGCATCAGAGCGCACAGCAGCTGCGTGCCACCGGTGCCCCCGTTGTTCCGGATGTTTTGGCCGCTGCGCAGTATTGCCTGAACGAACTGTAACAAGTTTTGGGATAGGAGATCATAACGAATGACGGATAGCGTAAAAGGCGCTCTGCTGACAATGTTCGGCGGCATGTGCTGGGGTGTTTCCGGCTGCGTGGGGCAGTATCTGTTTACCCGCCAGGGCATGGATTCCACCTGGCTGGTGCCCATCCGGCTGTTTTTGGCCGGTGTGATTCTGTGCATCTATTACGGTGTGCGCAACTGGCGCCAACTGGTGAACCCCTGGCGCAGCTGGCGCAACGCGCGCGACCTTGTGATCTATGGCCTGGCTGGCGTCAGCTTTTGCCAGTTCACCTACTTTTTGACCATCCAGCTTTCCAGCGCCGGTGTGGGCACCATTTTGCAGGATCTTTCCCCCGTGCTGATTCTGCTGGTGGTCTGCATCCAGCAAAAGCGTGCACCGCGGCTGTTTGAGGTGTTCTCCATTGTGCTGGCGCTGGGTGGTGTATTTATGCTGACCACCCACGGCAGCCTGACCAACATGGCGGTTTCGCCCGCTGCGCTGGTCGTTGGTATTATCAGCGCGTTCTGCGTTGTTATTTACACCATATGGCCCCAAAACCTGCAAAAACAGTACCCCACACCCATGCTGCAGGGTTGGGCATTCCTGATGGGCGGCACCTTCTTTGCGCTGGTGTTCCGCCCGTGGCGGGTGAACTACGTACCCAACGCGGCCGGCATTGCCGGTATTGCGGCGGTCGTGCTCATCGGCAACGTGCTGGCGTTCAGCTGTTACATGAGCGGCGTCAAGTACATTGGGCCGCAGAAATCCAGCCTGTTCAGCTTTGCGGAACCGGTTACGGCGGCCATCATCAGCACGCTGGTGCTCGGTTCCCCCTTTACCGTGTGGGACGCCATCGGCTTTGTTTGCATCTTTTTGATGCTGGTGCTGCTGTTCATCAGCAACGAAAAGCAGGCCAAAAGCGCTGCAAGCGCATGATAACCGGCCAAGTTTCAACAAAAGCCGCTGAAACAGTTTAATATTTGCATTTTACACCCGCGCAGGTTTGACACAGTACCCTGCGCGGGTGTATTATATTAAAGTATAGCATTGTATCCAACAGGGGTTCCCCTGCTGATCCATTCGCCGCCATGCGGCAGAAATACAGGTGTTTACTTATGTCTTTTATGGAAAAACTGTTCGGTAATTTTTCCGACAAAGAGCTCAAGCGCATCAAACCCATTGCCAACAAGGTGCTGGAACTTGAGCCCGAAATGCAGAAACTTACTGACGAAGAATTACGGGCCAAAACCCCGTACCTGAAAGAAAAGCTGAAAAACGGGGCCAGCCTTGACGATATCCTGCCCGAAGCGTTCGCCGTCTGCCGCGAAGCGGACTGGCGTGTGCTGGGCCTGAAGCCCTACCCGGTGCAGATCATCGGCGGCATTGTGCTTCATCGTTCCTGCATTGCCGAGATGCAGACCGGTGAAGGCAAGACCCTGGTGGCCACCATGCCCGTTTACCTGAATGCCCTGACCGGCGAAGGCGTGCATGTTGTTACCGTCAACGATTACCTGGCCAAGCGCGACAGCGAATGGATGGGCAAGGTCTACCGCTTTCTTGGCTTGACGGTCGGCCTGGTTATCCATGACGTACAGCCGCAGGACCGCCGCAAGGCTTACCTGGCGGATGTTACTTACGGCACCAACAACGAGTTTGGCTTTGACTACCTGCGTGACAACATGGTGGTTTACAAGGCCAGCATGGTGCAGCGCGGCCATGCTTACGCCATCGTGGACGAGGTGGACTCCATCCTGATTGATGAAGCCCGTACCCCGCTGATCATCTCCGGCAAGGGCGAAGATTCCAGCGTGATGTACAAGCGCGCGGACGACTTTGCCAAAACGCTGAAAAAGTCTGTCATCGTTGAACTGGACGACAAAGTGGAAGCCGATGAACAGGTTGACGGTGATTACGTTGTGGACGAAAAGCACAAGACCTGCACCCTGACCGAAAGCGGCGTTAAGAAAGCCGAAGCATGGTTCAATGTTGAGAACCTGGCCGATGCCGACAACATGACCCTGCGCCACTATATTGACGGTGCCATCAAGGCCCGCGGTGTGATGCACCGTGATACCGACTATATCGTGAAAGACGGCGAGGTCATCATCGTTGATGAATTCACCGGCCGTCTGATGTATGGCCGCCGCTTCAATGACGGTCTGCACCAGGCCATTGAAGCCAAGGAAGGCGTGACCGTTGCTGCTGAGAGCAAGACTTTGGCCAGCATCACCTTCCAGAACTATTTCCGCATGTACAAAAAGCTGGGCGGCATGACCGGTACGGCTTCCACCGAAGCGGACGAGTTCAGCGAAATTTACGGCTTGCAGATCGTATCTATCCCCACCAACAAGCCCCGCGCCCGCAAGGACCTGCCGGACAGCGTGTACAAGACCATCAACGGCAAGTATAATGCCGTGATCGAGCAGGTTGCCGAATGCCACGCCAAGGGCCAGCCCGTTCTGGTTGGTACCGTCAGCGTGGAAAAGAGCGAGGCGCTTTCCAAGCTGCTGAAAAAGCGCGGCATTGAGCACAATGTGCTGAACGCAAAGCAGCATGAGCGCGAAGCCGAAATCGTTGCACAGGCCGGTAAGCAGGGCGCTGTGACCATCGCCACCAATATGGCTGGCCGCGGCACCGATATCATGCTGGGCGGCAACGTGACCTATATGGCAAAGGCCACCCTGCGCAAAGAGCTGACCCGCCAGATGAATGCCGACCTGGAAGTGCTGAAGGACGAATACGAGCACGCCAAAGCCCGCGCCAAGGCACAGGGCCTGCCCATCCCCCCTGCCCCGGACACAGCCTATGAAGCAAAAGTTGAAATGCTGATGACCGAGTGCGACGGCCATGCCGACACCCAGGATGCTGATATTCTGGCTGCCCGCAAGCGCTTTGACGAGCTGGTTGCAGAATATGAACCGGAAGTCAAGCGCGAAGCCGAGGCTGTGCGCGAAGCTGGCGGCCTGTTCATCATTGGCACTGAACGCCACGAAAGCCGCCGTATTGATAACCAGCTGCGCGGCCGTGCCGGCCGTCAGGGCGACCCCGGTGCATCCCGTTTCTTCCTGAGCCTGGAAGATGACCTGATGCGCATTTTCGGCGGTGAGCGCGTGCAGGGCCTGATGGATACCCTGGGCCTGGACGAGGACATGCCCATCGAGAACAAGCTGATCACCAACACGATCGAGAGCGCCCAGAAAAAGCTGGAAGCTTCCAACTTTGCCATCCGTAAGCAGGTGCTGCAGTATGACGATGTCATGAACCAGCAGCGCGAGATCATCTACAAGCAGCGTCAGATGGTGCTGGACGGCGAGGATATCTCCGACAAGCTGCACGAGATGATGAAGCAGTCCATCGACGAGACCTGCGAGTCCTTCCTGAGCGGCGAAACCGCCGACGATTGGGATTTTGCCGCCCTGCGCCGCCACTACCTGAACTGGCTGTGCCTGCCCACTGATTTTAACTACACTGCCGAGCAGCTGAATGATCTGAAGCGCGAGGATGTTGCCAAGGTGCTGTATGAGCGCGGCATGAGCATTCTGGAAAGCAAGGAGCAGAAGTACGGCGCCCCCATGATGCGCGAACTGGAGCGTATCTGCCTGCTGCGCAATGTTGACTCCAAGTGGATGGAGCACATTGACAACATGGACCAGCTGAAGCAGGGCATGAGCCTGCGCGGTTACGGCCAACGCGACCCCATTGTGGAATACCGCATTGAAGGCTTTGCCATGTTTGACGAGATGATCGCCACCATCCGCGAGGATGCCGTACACATGCTGCTGACCATTGAAGTGCGCCAGCAGAACCAGGAGCCGAAACGCGAACAGGTTGCCAAGCCCACCGGCGAAGGCGCACCGGCTCAGGCTGGTGCCAAGGGTGCCACCCCTGTGCGCGTGACCAAGATTGGCCGCAACGATCCCTGCCCCTGCGGCAGCGGCCTGAAATGGAAAAAATGCACCTGCAAAGAGTATCACCCTGACCTGTAATTGAACCTTTTCCACCGTGCGGCGCGGGACTGACCCCTGCGCCGCACATTTTGATTTTATGATTGCTGCCTGCCCGGCTGCGGGCAGGCATAACGAGGTATTGTTATGAAAGCCAGAATCCAGCAGGAACCGCGCTGTGTGCTGCTGTGGCAGGTTGCCCCCGGCAGTGCCGAGCACGCCGCGGTGGAACACGCTGCACGCCTGAGCCACCTGAAAGTCCGCCTTTTGACCGCCGCCGACCTGGGCACCACCATGGAAGCCCTTTGCACCGGTACGCCCCAGAACCTGTGCGCACTGGTGCGCACGCCTGTTACGGCGCCTCCGGAGGAATACCGGGGCCTTATAGTGGTGCTGGAGCAGCTGCAGGACCCCGGAAATGTGGGCACCATTCTACGCACAGCAGATGCTCTGGGGGGGGCAGGTGTGCTGCTTTCTGCGGATTCGGCGGATCCCTTTGCCCCCAAGACCCTTCGGGCCTCCATGGGTTCAGCATATCATTTGCCGGTCTATATCGGGGATGTGCCCACAGAACTTAAGCGTATGAAGGAACAGGGGTATACCTGTCTGTGCGGCCATCTGCGGGGCAGCGAGAACATGCCGCCCATACAGGAAAAGATGGCGCTGGTGGTGGGTAACGAAGGACAGGGCGTCAGCCGGGAGACGGCAGAACTGTGCACTTTGTATCGCCTGCCCATGGCGGGCCGGGCAGAAAGCCTGAATGCAGCGGTGTTTGCGTCCATTATGTTGTATGAACTTACCCGGAGGTAGTATGGAGCAGGAATTCTGGCAGGCAGCGGATGCTCTTTTGGCAGGCGGGAAGATAGTCATCGATCGGCCTGCGGGTTCCCGGCACCCTCAATGGCCGGATTCGGTGTACCCACTGGATTACGGCTATGTGGGCCGGCACCTCCGCTATGGACGGGGAAGGCGTGGATCTGTGGCGCGGCACGGCGCCCGTGCAGAAGCTGGATGGACTGCTGGTCTCGGTGGACCTGCTTAAGCGGGATGTGGAGATCAAGCTCCTGCTGGGCTGTATGCCGGAGGAAAAAGCTCGCATACTGGCGTTTATGAACCGAACGGCATCCAGAAAAGTCCTGCTGGTAGAACGGTAATAGGGAAGGAGATCTGCAGCTGCCTTGCGCCATGCTTTGCGACCCCCCAACCCCTTTGCAGAGGGGATATAAGCGACGGATACAGGCAGAGGATACGGTGGCAGATCTGCTATGCGGCGCAATAAAAAAGCTTCCGGTCAGGTTCCGGAAGCTTTTTGCGTTTCAGTGGATCAGAAATCCCGGTACAGCTCCACCAGGTGCAGGGCAATCTCCAGGGCCTTATCCATGCCCTCCACACTTACGTGCTCATAAGGACCGTGGCAGCCGAAGCCGCCTACCCCCAGATTGGGGCAGGGCAGCCCCATAAAGCTTAGCTGCGCGCCGTCGGTACCGCCCCGGATGGGCTGGATCAGGGGCTCCACACCGGCAAGCCGGCAGGCTTTTACGGCATTCTCGATCAGGTGATAGTTTTCCCCGCAAATCTTCTCCGCCATGTTCCGGTAGCCGTCCTTCCAGGTAAGGAGGCAGGTGCCGGGGCCGTACTTTTCATTGATGGTCTTTTCGATGAGCTCCATGGTCGCCTTCCGGCCTTCCAACCTTTGGGCATTATGATCCCGGACGATATAATGGAGGGAAGCCTTTTCCACATTCCCTTCCATATCCGTCAGGTGGAAGAACTCTTCATAGCCTTCCGTATGAGCGGGTGTTTCCGCTGCCGGGAGCATGCCGTTGATCTCCATGGCCACCAGCTGAGCGTTGATCATAATGTTCTTGGCACTGCCGGGATGCACATTGAACCCCTTTATCTCAAAGGAAGCGGAGGCGGCATTGAAGTTCTCAAACTCGATCTCGCCTTCTTCTCCTCCATCCAGCGTATAGGCAAAGTCACAGCCGAATGCATGAACGTCAAAGAAATCCGTTCCCTGGCCGATCTCTTCATCGGGGGTAAAGGCAAAGCCGAGAGGTCCATGGGGGAGGTTTTCCTTTTGCAGCCGCTCGATCAGGGTCATGATCTCCGCCACGCCTGCTTTGTCATCGCCCCCCAGCACGGTGGTGCCATCGGTAACGATCAGAGTGCGGCCGATCATCCGATCCAGAGAAGGAAAGTCCTTGGGAGAAAGCACCCGGCCGCTGCTGCCCAGGGGAATGTCTCCGCCGGCGTACTTTTCCACCAGGGTGGGCTGGATGTTTTCACCGGAAAAATCGGGGATGGTATCCATATGGGCGATAAAGCCCAGTTTTTTTGCCTGTTCATACCCGGGGGTGGCGGGCAGGGAGCCGTATACGTAGCAATGCTCGTCTATCCGGGCATCCGTGACCCCCAGCTCCTGCATCTGCTGCACCAGCAGACGGCCCAGGTCAAACTGACGCTCTGTGGAAGGGACCCGATAGGGCCCCTCCTCACTGCTGGCGGTGTGGATCCTGGCATACTGGATCAGCCGTTCATACGCGCGCATGGTGTATCCTCCTCAGCGGATGGCAGACAGATCCTGCGCATCCAGCCACTTGGAAGCGGCTTCGCAGATGGCCTGCAAAGACTCTTCCCCAAAGGGATTCATCAGCCCGGCAGAGGCTACCAGTTCCGTATAGGTTTTGGTGCCCGCCAGTTTTACCAGTGCGTAATACCGTTTCCAGGCGGCTTCCCGATCCTGCTGCATCAGGGCCCAGAACTGCAAAGCCACGCTCTGCGCCAGGCAGTAATCGATGTAATAGAAGGGGCGGCCGTAAATATGTCCCTGACGCTGCCAGTAGCGGCCCTCGGCATAGAAGGACAGATCTCCCAGAGAGATCCAGGGCAGGTAGGTCTTGGTGAGACGTGCCCACTCGGCATTACGCTGGGCGGGAGTCAGCTCGGGGTGCGCATACACAATATGCTGGAAGTGATCCACCATGGTGCCGTAGGGCAGGAAGGTCAATGCCCCTGCCAGGTGAGAATAGCGGAACTTTTCCGCCTGGGGGCCGAAGAACTTCTCCGCCCAGGCCCAGCCAAAGAATTCCATGCTCATGGAGTGGATCTCGCAGCTTTCCAGCGTGGGCCAGTGATAGCTGGAGGGGAAGATGTTCCGGGCTTCATAAGCGGCAAAGGCGTGACCAGCTTCGTGGGTCATGACCTCTACGTCATGCTGGGTGCCGTTGAAGTTGGCAAAGATGAAGGGGCACTTGTATACGGGCAGGCTGGTGCAGTAACCGCCGCTTTCCTTGCCCTTGCGGGAGAGCACGTCCATGAGTTCGTTATCAAACATGCAGTCGATAAACTCTCCGGCTTCCGGGCTCAGCCAGTGATAGAAAGCCCGGCCTTCCCGCAGGATGTCCTCCGCATCCCCCTGGGGAACGGGGTTGCCGCTGCGGAACATGAGGCTGGCATCTTTGTAGCTCAGCGGATAGGGGAGGCTGGTGCGCTCTGCCTGCTGGCGATAAAGCTTATCTGCTACAGGCACCACATATTTGACAACGGCCTGACGGAAGCTGTCAACATCCTTTTCGCCGTAGCAGTTACGGTTCATGCGGTCATATCCCAGGGGGATATAGTTGTCGTATCCCAGCTTCCTGCCCATGCCGGTGCGCAAAGCGGTGAGCTTATCATAGATATCGTCCAGTTCCTGCTTGTGGGCATCAAAGAAGGCGTTGTTGGCTTCCCAGGCTTTGTGGCGCAGTGCATCATCGGCAGACTGCATATAAGGAGAAAGCTGGCTCAAAGTCAGCACCTGCCCCTCAAAGGGGATCTGGGCGGAGGCGATGAGCTTGTTATAGGCGGTGACCAGCTTGTTCTCCTCCTGCATGTCGGGAATGAGCTTTTCGTCAAAGGCCCGCAGCTGGATACCCAGGTTGGTGAACAGCAGTTCACCGTATTTTTCGGTGAACTGAGGCCGGAACTTACTGTTGTACAGGGCCTTGTTGAACTCTGCATCCAGCTGCTGGAGCAGGGGCGTCATTTCATCCAGCACTTCCTGTTCCTTGGCATAAAAGGCATCTTCTGTGTTGATGGAGTGACGAATGGAGACCAGGGTCACAGCCGTGGAGACCCTGTCTCCCATGTCGCTGTACTGGTGGAAAGCAGCGTCCGCCTGGGCGAAATCGGCGGCGTTGATAAGGGCCTGCACATAGGCAGTGCCTTCCTCCCTGACCTGCTCAAGATCCGGGCGGACGTAAGGCATTTCAGAAAACTTCATATGCGTGTACCTCCTTGTGGGTTTTTTCTTATTATACACGGGAATACCCCTGCTTGTATACCCTCCCGGGGAATATATCCGAAGTTCTATGTGTTACAGCGGCATCGGCGGCAAAAGAATGCCTCATGAGGCGAGGAAGCGGTTCGGGGCACATGCCCATAAAATCCGTCCTTGCAATGGGTCAGGGCCATGGTATAATATACTGTACATTTTCAATCCGGCAGGATACGGGAGGGGATCCAGATGAGAAAAACAGGCTTTGACCAACAGAAATACGTGCTTCTTCAATCGCAGCACATTCGGGAAAGGATCCAGGCCTTCGGCGGCAAGCTGTATCTGGAGTTCGGCGGTAAACTGTTCGATGATTACCATGCTTCCCGGGTAGTGCCGGGCTTTGCCCCGGATACGAAGATCCGTATGCTCATGGAGCTTCGGGATCAGGCAGAGATCCTGCTGGTCATCAATGCATCCGATATAGAGAAAAACAAGATCCGGGGGGATCTGGGCATCCCCTATGATATGGATGTGCTGCGGCTCATCGATGCCTTTCGCGAGAAGGGACTGTATGTGGGCAGCGTGGTCATTACTCGGTATGAAAGACAGCCCGCGGCCGTGAGCTTTGCCAACCACCTGCGGGATCTGGGCGTTCCCTGCTATTATCATTACCCTATCCCTGGCTACCCGGCGGATGTGCAGAAGATCATGAGCAGCGAAGGCTGCGGTAAAAACGATTATGTTCCCACCACGCGGCCG
>ENA-ORMN01004171-ORMN01004171.1-human-gut-metagenome-genome-assembly--contig:-NODE-4171-length-10622-cov-4.336330_pt1 | contig 10622 bp, 10 predicted proteins | sample MGYA00242102_ERZ508993 | MGnify/ENA primary metagenome ERZ508993 (study PRJEB26280, sample SAMEA2338770) | human gut metagenome | biome: human gut; feature: human-associated habitat; material: faeces... | reverse complement strand
AAAGTTTTCCCCGACTCTCTCTCCCCACTATTGCCCCGTAACCAGCGGGACTTTCAGACGGTAGCCACGTCCTCTTACCGTTTCAATCAACTTTCTTTCAAACGGAAGCTCCAACTTCCGGCGCAGACGGCAGATATATACATCCAACATATTGCCTTTTTCCGCCCCCAATAACGCCGAAATCTTTTCTCTCGACACAAGCGCTCCCTCTGCTTCCCCCAACAGACAAAGCAGGTCTGCTTCATTGGGCGTCAAATGTACGTTTTTGCCGGAATAGCGCACGATGTTTTCCTGCCCGCTCCGCCAAAGACGGAGGGATGTGTCGCCCGGCACAGTGGCAGGCGCACCGCTCTCCTGCGCCGACGGAAACCGAAGCGCTTCAAAGATCCCGTGGAGCGCCGCCAAAGACAGCGGCAACGGCAGGCAGGCAGCCCCCGCCACGCTCTCCTCGCTTTCTGCCGTTTCCTCACCACGGCGCAGTACGATCAACCTGCCGTTCAACCCGGCGGGAAATGCCGAAACCGAATCGCTGTCCCAGAAGATCAGCGAATACTCTCCCGCCGCCGACGCTTTTTCTATCCGATCGGTCGCAAGCCCCCAGAAATAAGCTTCGGTCGCCAGAAGCTCGCTCAGCTCCCGGTTTTTGGACACGACGGCTATTTTTCTTTCGCTCATCTCGACCGCTCCCTTCCGTATCCGTTCCGGAAATCCTCCAGCACCGCCCGAAGCTCCTCCGGCGAGGACGCCGTCATCACGCTTCCCCTTGCGGCAGCCGCTCCCGGAATTCCGCTGATGTACCACGCCATGTGTTTTTTCGCTTCCGCTACCCCGGTGCGCTCTCCCTTGTCCGCCAGCATGGCGTCAAGGTGCTCTGCGGCGACCGAAAGCCTTTCGTCAAGCGACATGGCAGGCGTTTGCTTGCCCTCCAGCGCATCCACGATCTCACGGAAAATCCACGGATGCCCCATGGCGCCACGCCCGATCATGACACCGTCGCATCCGGTGTCTTTTTTCATTTTCAGCGCATCCTCCGCCGAAAAAATATCGCCGTTTCCCACGACCGGAATCTTTACCGCCGCCTTGACCTCCGCAATCACCTCGGGCATGATACCGGGAGCATAGAGCTGTTCCCGTGTCCGGGCGTGAACGCAGATCAGATCGGTGCCCGCCGCCTCCAGACGCCTGGCAAGCTCCACGGCGTTGATATGTTCGGCGTCCCAGCCGGCACGGATCTTGACGGTGACCGGCAGTGAAACGGCGGAACGCACCGCCCGCACGATCGCCTCCGCCACCTCCGGCGTTTTCATCAGGGCGCTTCCCTCACCGTTTCCGGTGATTTTCCGGACGGGACACCCCATATTGATATCAATTGCCGCCGGCGCAACCTCCGACGCACAGCCACGATATTCGCCGGATTCCAGAAGCCGTGCCGCCTCCGCCATAAATTCCGGCTCGCTTCCGAAAAGCTGAACCGCCATCGGTGCTTCCTCTTTCGTAATGCGGGCAAGCTGTGCGGTACAGGAAGCGCCCGATTCTTTTCTGTGTGAGCGCTGTTCGTAGCACAGCGCCTTGGCGGACACCATTTCGCTGACGGTATATTCCGCCCCGAAGCGCCGGCACAAAAGCCGGAAAGAGGTGTCGGTCACGCCCGCCATGGGCGCCAGCATCACACCGTGTTGCAAAACCGTATTTCCGAACGTGAGCATCCGCTCCTCCTTCCCAAAATCAGCAGAAATGCCGTTGTTACAGTCAGCAACGGCATTTCAAGACTTATGAAAACAAAACCTGAAAATAATCCTTGGTACGGGCGAGATATTCCCGGATCAGGCGCACGCCCTCGCCCCGGTATTTCCGGACGTCGGCGGAAACGCCGACCGGATCGGCATCCATTTTCCCGGCAATATAGATTGCCCGGTACAGATGATATTTCTGCGTTACCACCACAAACCGGCAGGCATTCTCGTCATGTACGACATGGTCCATGCTTTCGTAGGTGGAAAAGCCATCGTTGTCCCGCACCAGAGCGCTCTCCGGAATCCCCTGCCTGCGGCAGTAAGCAAACATCGAGCCGACCTCGTCGTAATCGTCGCCGGAGCAGTCGCCGGTCAGGATCATCTTATCGGAAATTCCCTGCCGGTACAGCGCAATCGCCGTATCCAGACGGTCACGGAGCATATCGGACGGCGTACCGTCCTGCTTCAGCCCGGCGCCGAGAACCACAATGCAATCGTAATCTCCGTCCAGCTCCTCCGGCAAAAGAATCCTTTCACCGGAAAAACGGAGAATCACGCAGTTGGTGCTGACGATGACCAACACCGTCAGCAAAATCACGCTTCCGGCAATGACCAGAGCGCTTCTCAGCCTGCGGAAAACAGCGCTTTTCATGATTCTTTTCCTTTTTGCGTGCGGTTTACCAGAACCTCCGCCGCCGTTTCCAGATAGGTGTTGTCCATCATTTCGATCCACCCCTTGTCCACCAGTGCGGACAGTTTGGGATCCATCGGAATACGGGCAAGCAGATCGTAGCCGAACTTTTCGGCGATCTCGTCAATGTGGCTCTCCCCGAACACCCGGATCTCACAGCCGCAGTCGGGGCACTTGACGTAGCTCATGTTTTCGATCAGTCCGTAGACCGGAATATTCATCATTTTCGCCATGTTTGCCGCCTTGGAGACGATCATGGACACCAGCTCCTGCGGCGAGCTTACGATCACGATCCCGTCCACCGGGATCGACTGAAAGACGGTAAGCGGCACGTCGCCGGTTCCGGGCGGGCAGTCGATAAAGAGATAGTCGATATTGTTCCAGATGGTATCGGTCCAGAACTGCTTGACTACGCCGGCGATCACCGGTCCTCTCCAGACCACCGGATTGCTTTCATCCTCCAGCATCAGGTTGACCGACATAATGTCGATGCCCGAAGTGGTGGTGGGCGGGATCATGCCGTGGTCGTCGCCGTCCACGCCAGCCCGGACGCCAAAGGCTTTCGGAATGGAGGGACCGGTCACGTCGGCGTCCAGAATTCCGACCTTGTAGCCAAGTCTCTGCATATTGACCGCCAGCATGGAGGTGACAAGCGACTTTCCGACGCCGCCTTTTCCGCTGACCACAGCAATGATATGCTTGACACTGCTGAGCGGGTTCGGAGCTTCTCTTAAACTTTTTTTATCTGCGGATGCACAACTGCTGGAGCAGGTCGAGCAGTTGTGGGTACATTCTTCTGCCATTTCTGTTTCCTTTCGCAAGCGGCAGGCTTCTGCCGTTTTTTTACTATCCTTTATTATACACCGTTTTCGGAATTTTTTCAAGTGTTTTCCCGATTTTAGGAAAAAGCTTTCGCAATTTTTCGTCAAAAGCCCGGCAAGCGGAGTTTTTCCGCCTGCCGGGCGTGGGATTTTTTATATCCATGTGGGCGCCAGGAACAGCGCACGGCGGATTTTTGCGTAAATTTCAAAGGAATCGGCGGCGGGCAGCGGATTTTCCCCCAGCCCGCACTCAAAGGTAAAGGCGGGTAGTTTTATCTCCCGGCACCAGTCGGTCAGCCCGCCGTATGCCGCCATCCCCTCGGGATCCGCCAGGCGGTACCCGGTCACAAAGGAAAACGACCTGCCAAGTGCCCGGACCCTTTCTCCTGCGGCGTCGTCCCCGGCGGAGGTATAGATCTCTTCCCCCTGCGTGTGAAGCGTAACGACCATGCCGATATCCTGCCGGAAGCGCATGAAATTGCACAGCGCCCCGGTTTCCGGCTCACTCTCCGGTGACTCCCCGCTGTAACGGGTCGGTGCTCCGCCAAGAATTCCGGCGTCCTTTTCCAGCCGCTTGTATTCGGCAAAACCCGCATTGTAATTGTGATTGAGATCCACCCCCCGTGCGTTTGCCTGCCACCGGGAAAAGTCCGGACATCCTCCGTTCATGCTCATCAGCCGGTCGTAAAGGATATCGTCCGGCGCCACGCCGTGCTGCTGATACTCCACGCCGTCCGGATTGAGCATGGGCACGATATAGATCGTCCGGGTGCTGAAAAGCGTTTGCAGAGACAGCGAACCGATCAGCCCGTCCTTTGCGTAGACCTCACAGAACTCAAAGATAAATTTCAGGAGCACGGAGGTGGTCACCCACTCCATGGCGTGGTGGGTACCCACGTACAGAACCGCTTTTTTTCCCTCGCCCAGCGTGATCAGAGGAATTCTGCGGTCCCGCAAGGAACAGCCGAGGCTTGTGATCGCCAGAAAAGGATAAGCCTCCCGCATGGCGTCCAGAAGCTCCGTCATCCGGGCGTAATCCACGGGTTGGTCAAAGGAGGGATATTGCATCCTGTTTTCCGCCTTTCGTTTCAAATGGTTTTTTACGCTAAAATTTATGACAAAAGCGGCAGAAAAATGCGATATTCCGAAAATATTTACAAATCAATAACCAATTCGGAGGCAAGATGTGATACAATGAAAGGTAGAGTAATTTTTACGGGAGGCGCTTTATGTCCGCAGAGCCTGTTGCCTATCATACCAAAAAAACTTTCGGCTATCTGGTGCGTTTCCAGTGCGTCGTCTGCCTGCTCCTTTGTGCGCTGAACGTGGGACTTCTGATCCCGCTTCTGGTCTATACCTCGTCCGACGTGACCTTTGAAAGTTCCCTGCTCCCGCCGCTTCTGGAGGTGCTCTCGGCGCTTGTGGACATTGCGGTCTATACGGTGGCTTTTTCCTCCGCCGTCTTTGCGTTCCGGCTGTATCCGGCAAAGAAGGCAATCTGGCTTCCGCTCACCTTTTTCCTGACAGCGCTTGTCCGACGTGCCGCTTCGCTCGGCGTGGAGGTTCTCACCTCCGGCTCGATCGGCTCCGACGACATCCAGTCCGCCGCCTTTTATCTCGTCGTGGAAATTCTGCTGGACGGTGCCGTTTCGCTGATCGCTTTCTGCGTGTTCCACAAAACGCCCAAAAAGGATCCCTCCCTGCTGTACCCGCGCATCATGGTGTGCGTGCCTTCGGGCATCACCGAGGTGGAGGAGCGCGCCGTGATTGACGCCACCAATCAGGCGGGCGCCAAGAAGACCTATCTGGTGGAAGAGCCCATTGCGGCGGCGCTGGGAGCCGGCATCCTGCTTGCGGCGGTCAAGATCGTCAGCCGGATCCTTTACGATATCATGTACACCGTGGTGTCCGGATTTCCGAACGACGCCGGCGGGATCCTGCGTGAGATCCTGGTCATGATCCTTTATTACGCTTCCGATATTCTGGGAGGTGCCCTCGCCTATCTCGGCATCCTCTTTCTGATCCGGCTCTATTACCGTCATATTCTGAAAAAACTGCTGACCTGAATTCAGGTTAGCAGTGTCTGCAAAAGCGCAAGTTTGTTATTGGAATATTCATAGGCGCCACGGAAATTCTGAAGCTCCCGGCAACAGATCTCCATATCGCAAAAGACGAAATACAGCATCGGCTCCGGCAAAAACTGCGTGCCGTTGAGAATATCGTGCAGGTCGTTGTAGGCGTCCTGATAGCGCCCCTCCCGGATCGCACGCCGTGCCGTCAGGTGCAGGCGGTAAGCACGCCCGTCCTCCGAAAAGAGCGTATCCAGCGTTTCGGTCGGCGCAAGCGACGCCCCCCCCTCCCCCTCTGAGCAGAAGCAGTACAGGTAGCGGCAGAATTCGTCGGTCAGCGCCGGATAAATGTTGATCTTTTCCTCGTCGGCAACGTCGGAGGAAAGCGTGGCGGAAATGCACTGCATATACCGGAAGTACAGCCCCGCCTTTGCCACCACAAAATCCGTCCGGTAAATGGTGGCGGCGCAGGCTTCCATTGCCTCGTCAAAGAACACGCAGGCCGCCCGCAGATTGCCGCCGCCAAACTCCTCGGCGGCGATCTCCATGTCGCAGTCGGCAAGAATCATTTTGATCTCGTCGTCGGTTCCGCTCTCACTGCGCAGGCACATATCCCGGCATATCCGATAATCCTCGTTCATGAATGCCTTTTTGATGTCGGTGATCTCGTGGTATTTCAGATAGATCTGCTCGTCGTTGCCCTCCGCCAGCAAAAATCCCGGCGAAACGTTCAGCCGTGCGGCAATGTACCGGATGGTGTTCATAGAGGGTTGCGCCACGTCGTTTTCGATCTGGCTGAGCATATTCCGGGTAATTTCACTGCCCGCAAGATCGGCTTGCGTCATAAGCTTTGCGCTCCGAAGTTTTTTTATTTTTTCACCGATGCTCATACACGCTCTCCCTTTCCGGAATTTTCCGACCTTGTCGGACGTCCGTTTATATTGTATCACAAAAAGAGCCGGAAATCAAGAAAAATATTCCGGCGGCAAGAGGTATTGAAAATGCTTTTGAAAGGTCTCCAGAAAACCACTCTGCTGGATTTTCCCACCAAGGTTGCCTGCACGGTCTTTACCGGCGGGTGCAATTTCCGCTGTCCGTTCTGCCATAACGCTTCCCTCGTGCTCGGAGAGGACAAAACGCCCGATCTGCCGCAGGAGGAATTTTTCCGCTTTCTGGACCGCCGCCGGGGGATTCTTGATGGCGTGTGCGTGACCGGCGGCGAACCGCTGCTGCAAAAGGATCTGATTCCCTTTCTGCAGAAGATCCGGGATATGGGACTTGCCGTCAAGCTTGACACCAACGGTTCCGCCCCCGACCGTCTGGCGGAGATCCTGCGGGTCGTGCCGCCGGATTATATCGCCATGGACATCAAGAATTCCCGTGAAAAATATGCGATGACCTGCGGGCTTCCTTCGTTTCCGGAGGGCGTGGAGCAAAGCATCGACCGGATCATGAACTCCGGTATTCCCTACGAATTCCGGACCACGGTGGTGCGTGAGCTTCACACCGTCGCCGATATCAAAAGCATCGCCAGACGCATTGCCGGCGCCCGGCACTACTATCTGCAGGGCTTTATCGACTCCGGCGACCTGATCGGCGAAAATTATTCCGCCTGCACCCCGGCGGAAATGAAGGAGATGCTTGCCGCCGCCCTCCCCTACGTCCCCACAGCCGCCCTCCGTGGCGTCGATACCGGCGACTGATACGCAACACAAGATATTGGTTTTTTGAATTTTACCACAATATATAGTGATATTTCCTAAGAAAATTATCAATATCTTGTATGATTTCACAATTGACATTTGAGCGAAAATGTTTTATACTATTAGTACCCTGTAAATTTTAACATCATATATAGAAGTATAAAGGAGATTGCAATGTATCAGGTATTGAAAAGAGACGGAAAAGTAACCGATTTTGATCTTTCCAAGATCACAATGGCGATCCGCTCTGCATTTGAAGCACAGGAAAAGCAGTATCACCCCTCCGTAATCGACTTTCTCACCCTGAAGGTCACGGCGGATTTCGAGCCGAAGATCAAGGAAGGGCTCATCGCCGTGGAGGACATCCAGGACAGCGTGGAGTCGGTTCTCGTCCAGGCAGGCTATGCCGATATTGCAAAAGCATACATTCTGTACCGGAAACAGCGGGAAAAGATGCGAAACATGAAGTCCACCATTCTGGACTACAAGGAGATCGTGGACAGCTACGTAAAGGGTGCCGACTGGCGTGTAAAGGAAAACTCCACCGTTACCTATTCGGTAGGCGGTCTGATCCTCAGCAACTCCGGCGCCATTACCGCCAACTACTGGCTCTCCGAGGTCTATGACGACGAGATCGCCAACGCCCACCGGAACGCCGATATCCACATCCACGACCTTTCCATGCTGACCGGCTACTGTGCCGGCTGGTCGCTCAAACAGCTGATCCAGGAGGGACTTGGCGGCGTAACCGGCAAGATCACCTCTGCCCCCGCAAGCCACCTTGCCACGCTGTGCAACCAGATGGTAAACTTCCTCGGCATCATGCAGAATGAATGGGCGGGCGCTCAGGCGTTCTCCTCTTTCGACACCTATCTTGCCCCCTTCGTCAAGGTGGACAACCTCAACTATGACCAGGTCAAGAAGTGCATCGAGTCCTTTATTTACGGCGTCAACACCCCCTCACGCTGGGGCACGCAGTCTCCTTTCTCCAACATCACGCTGGACTGGACGGTTCCCGCCGACCTCGCCGAGCTGAATGCAATCGTGGGCGGCAAGGAAATGGACTTCAAGTACAAGGACTGCAAAAAAGAAATGGATATGGTAAACAAAGCGTTTATCGAAACCATGATCGAGGGCGACTACAACGGTCGTGGCTTCCAGTACCCCATTCCGACCTATTCCATTACCTCCGACTTTGACTGGTCCGATACCGAAAACAACCGTCTCCTCTTTGAGATGACCTCCAAGTACGGCACGCCGTATTTCTCCAACTACATCAACAGCGACATGGCGCCCAGCGACGTCAGAAGTATGTGTTGCCGTCTGCGCCTTGACCTGCGTGAGCTTCGCAAGAAGTCCGGCGGCTTCTTCGGAAGCGGCGAGAGCACCGGTTCGGTGGGCGTTGTCACCATCAACATCCCGAGAATCGCTTACCTTGCGGAAAACGAAGAGGACTTCTACGAGCGGCTTAACCACAAAATGGACATTGCCGCCCGTTCGCTGAAGATCAAGCGGAACGTGATCTCCCGTCTGCTGGATGAGGGACTGTACCCCTACACCAAGCGCTACCTCGGCACCTTTGACAACCACTTCTCCACCATCGGACTCGTGGGCATGAACGAGGCTTGCCTGAACGCCAACTGGATCCGTTGCGACCTGACCCATCCGGAAGCACAGCAGTTCACCAAGGACGTTCTCAACCACATGAGAGAGCGCCTGTCCGATTACCAGGAAAAGTACGGCGACCTGTACAACCTGGAAGCCACGCCGGCAGAGTCCACCTCTTACCGTCTTGCCAAGCACGACGTCAAGCGCTTCCCTGACATCATCACCGCATCCGAAAAGGGCAACACGCCTTACTATACCAACTCCTCGCACCTGCCGGTCGGCTACACCGCAGATATTTTCGAGGCGCTGGATATTCAGGACGACCTGCAGACTCTTTACACCTCCGGCACCGTGTTCCACGCTTTCATCGGCGAAAAACTGCCTGACTGGCAGTCTGCGGCAAATCTGGTGCGCAAGATTGCGGAAAACTACAAGCTTCCCTACTATACCCTGTCGCCCACCTATTCGGTCTGCAAATCGCACGGATATCTGGCGGGTGAAAAGTATGTCTGCCCCTTCTGCGGCGAAAAGACCGAGGTATACAGCCGTATCACCGGCTACTACCGTCCCGTCCAGAACTGGAACGACGGAAAAGCCGAGGAGTACAAGCACCGCAAGCTTTACGACATTGCTGCATCCATGGCGGGCAGAAGCTTCATGACCGAAAAGACCGAGCCGGCTACGGTGGAAAAGGTAGGAGAAACTACGCCTGCCGCCACCGGCAAGGATCGTCGTGTGATCCTTTTCGCTACAAAGACCTGTCCGAACTGCAAAATGGCGGAGAAATTCCTGCAGGAAGCCGGAATCGCCTATGAAAAGATCTATGCGGACGACGCCAAAGAGCTGACCGAAAGCCTTGGAATCCGCCAGGCACCGACCCTTGCCGTTATGGAGGGAGACGTTGCGGTGGAAAAGATCGTAAACGTATCCAATATCCGCAAATACACCGAAGCCGTCTGATACGGCTTTGAAAAAAGCGGCGGGACATTGGGCGGAGAGAAGATCTCCACAGCTCCGATGTCCCGCTCTTGCTGTGAAAAGTTGAGCAGTCGAAAAGAAAGGATTTTTATGTACGATATCATTATTATCGGATCGGGACCGGCAGGGCTGACCGCCGCCCTCTACGCCCTCCGTGCCGACAAACGGGTACTGGTTCTGGAAAAAGAAAATTTCGGCGGTCAGATCACTTTTTCCCCAAAAGTCGAAAACTACCCCGCCTTTATGCAGATCAGCGGCAATGAGCTGGCGCAGAAGCTGATGGATCAGGTAATGGAGCACGGCGCCGACATCGAGTTGGGAGAGGTGACCGGTATCGTTTGCGAGCCGGACCGGAAAAAGGTTCTCTGCACTGATGAAGTATATGAAGCCCGTGCGGTTATCATTGCCACCGGATCCCGCCACCGCCAGTTGGGGCTGGAGGGAGAAAACGAGTTGATCGGCGCCGGCATCTCCTACTGCGCCGTATGCGATGGAGCGTTTTTCAATAGTCAGAACGTTGCCATTGTGGGCGGCGGAAACACGGCGTTGCAGGAAGCGGTTTTATTGAGCGACATCTGCCATGAGGTAACGGTGATTCAGAATCTCCCGATGCTGACCGGCGAGGGGCGTCTGATCCGTGCCATAGAAGCCAAGCCGAACGTCCGGGTCATCTACGATTCGCTGGTAACCGGGCTTGTCGGCGAGGAAAGTCTCCGTGCGTTACGGGTGCTGAACACGGTGACTGACGAGGAACAGGAGCTTGCGGTGGACGGTTTATTTGTTGCAATCGGGCAGAAGCCGGAAAACGAGCCGTTCTCTTCCCTGGTGGAGCTGGATGCAAACGGTTACGTTCTTGCCGGGGAGGACTGCAAGACCTCGGCGCCGGGCATTTTTGTTGCCGGTGACTGCCGCACCAAGGGCGTTCGCCAGGTAACCACCGCCGTTGCCGACGGTGCCACCGCCGCCCTCGCTGCCTGCCGGTATCTGGACGAGAGGTGAGATAGCGGGGATAGCGGGGA
>ENA-ORMN01004170-ORMN01004170.1-human-gut-metagenome-genome-assembly--contig:-NODE-4170-length-10623-cov-8.365632_pt1 | contig 10623 bp, 8 predicted proteins | sample MGYA00242102_ERZ508993 | MGnify/ENA primary metagenome ERZ508993 (study PRJEB26280, sample SAMEA2338770) | human gut metagenome | biome: human gut; feature: human-associated habitat; material: faeces... | reverse complement strand
TACTGTATCTATCAGCAAACGGATTTCGCAGGTAAACGCAGTTTACCACTGCGGCAAGGACGACCAGATGGCTCTGCCCTCAGTGGACTTCCTAAACCCTTTACCTTGCTTTCATTTGTGCGGACTTTTTTTGTTGCTTGCATTAAAAGCAAATGCTGCCGCAGCTTTTGTGTGCTGCGGCAGCATTTCTGATCTTATATGTTCTTTTACTTCATAAACACAAATGAGCGGAGATTGAACAGATCTCTTGCCTTGAAATACTCCCCTGTCCAGCCGCTGTAGGGTGATGATACCTTTAAATATACAGCGTGCCTTCCCGTTACGCATTTTACGGGGCAGGTGATGATTCCGCCGTTTCTGCCCACATCAAAGGAGCCTATCTCCTCATCGTCCGCAAAGATGTGAACGGTGCAGTCACAGCCGCAGCCGATGATATCAGCTGAAAATTCCATATTTTTTTCCGTAAAGTCATCGCCGAAATCATAATATTTGTAACCTATTTCGCAGCCGTCTGTGATATTGATTATGACCCTCTCAAACACATTCTTTTCGATGATGGTTGCGCCGCCTTTAAGTACGCAGGCAATATCAGCGGGGGTTATCTCATAAGGATCAAGCGCCTCTTCAAATCCGAGAGAGGTCATTTCCACGGGCGGGATAGTGCCGTCGGGGAGAATTTCGATTCTTTCCACGCAGCCACGCCTTGACATTATAGTGCCGTTGGTCATTCTGTGGTAGAATATGTACCACTGACCGTTTATGCAGGCAACGGAGCCGTGGTCGTTTCCGCCCGGGTAGTCAACGCCGTTATCCACGATATAGCCACGGTATGTGAACGGGCCTGTGGGTTTATCGGAGGTGGCATATGCAAGGCGGCTTCCCTGCTTTGGTGAATAGATGAGATAATATGTGCCGTTTATTTTTCTCGGCGAGCAGGCCTCAAAGAACAGGCTTTCCTCTTCCGCAAAGCCATGCTCCTTGTCGGGAACTATGGGGATAATGTGCTCGATAACGGTATCGCCGCTTATCTCGTACATATTCTGGGAAACTTCCGCCATAAAGGAGCGTTCAAAGCCGCAGTAGATATATACTCTGCCGTCGTCGTCAACAAGCACGCCCGGGTCGATGAACCAGCCGTTACAGCATATCTCATCGGGAACGGTGTATTTATATTTGCTCAGGAGCTTGAAAGGCCCCTCGGGACGGTCGCTTACGCCTACGCAGCCTGTGGCGTTGATGATATAGGCATATAAATAGTACTTGCCGTCCTTTTCCACGACATCGGGAGCAAAAAGCTGATTGTTCTCCCCTGTCCAGTCGGTATTGGCAGGACGGTCTTTCTCGGCTTTTGTGCGGAATATCTCGCCGTGGCATGTCCATTTTGACAGATCGTTAAGGGGAGCGCTCCAGCATTTGAGCACATAGTCGCAGAAGCTGTCCGAGCCTGCGTTGTCGTGGGAGCCGTAAACGTATATGCGGTCGCCGAAAACTCTCGGCTCGCCGTCGGGGATATATTCCCACTTGGGAAGGTATGGATTTGACATAAGAAACCGTCCTTTCGTCAGCAGGACGGTTACTCCGCCATACTGAATTTTAAAGTGTATTTATAACGTCCTCGGCGATCTGATCGGGAGTGAGGCGGTTTGCTTTCATTACCTCACCTGCGTCATATCTGTCGAGAAATTCTTTCCTGAGACCGTAGCACAGCACCTTCATATCGGAATTGCCGTAGAAGCGTGCGATCTTCTCGCCGAAGCCGCCGTTCAGGATACCGTCCTCCAGAGTGATAACAACGGAGTGGTCTGCTTCCAGCTTTTCCAGCAGTTCATCGTCTGTGCCTGTGATAAAATAGGGATTTATGAGAGTGGGCTTTTTGCCTGTTCTGCTCTCAATAGCCTTTGCTGCCTGCTGACCGAGACCGTAGAAGCTGCCCAGTGCGATTATTGCCACACTGCTGCCCTGCTCGGTGACTTCATACTTGTTGAGCTTACTGAAATTCTTTGCTACAGGCTTTCCGTCGGAGATAACGCTTGCGGGAACACGGACTGCAACGGGGTGTTCGTTCTGTTCAACAGCCCAGTCTATCATGGCAAGATAATCTTCCTTGGTAACGGGAGCAAGATATACAAGGTTCGGGATATTTGACAGCATTGGGATATCAAAAATTCCAAGGTGAGTTACATCGTTCATTCCGTAAACGGAAGCGGCAAACACTGCAATAGCAGCGGGATTGTTGTTGATGCAGAGGTCCTGGGACATCTGGTCATAGGTGCGCTGAACGAATGAGCTGTAAACGCCGTAGAAGGGCTTTCCGCCGTTTGCGGCAATTCCCGATGCAAGAGCAACGGCGTGCTCCTCGGCAATGCCCACGTCGATGAACTGGCTGCCTGCCTCTTTGCGCTTTTGGGCATCAAAGCCCATTACCATGGGAGTGCCCGAGGTTATGGCGCATACGGACTTGTCCGCTTTCATCTTCTTCATAAGGAAGTCAGCGGTTATTGTGCCGTAATCCTCACCGTCAGCGGTGAAAAGGGGCTTGCCTGTCTCGGGGTCAAAGGGCATACACCAGTGCCACTGCTCCTTGTTTGCCACAGCGGGAGCGTATCCTCTGCCCTTTTCGGTAACGATGTGGACTACAACAGGAATTGTGCTGTCCTTAACGCATCTGAACGCATCAATAAGCGAGGGAATGTCATTGCCGTTCTCAACGAAAACATAGTCAAGACCCATTGCACGGAAAAGATTGCATTCGCTCTTTCCCTTGGTTTCTCTCAGCAGCCTGAGGTTTTTGTAGATACCGCCGTGATTTTCGGCAATGGACATATCATTGTCATTTACAACGATGATGAAATTGCCCTTCATCTCGCCTGCAAAGTCGAGACCTTCCATAGCCTCTCCGCCGCTGAGTGAGCCGTCGCCGATAACTGCGATAACATTGCCCTTTTCACCTTTAAGGTCACGGGCTTTTGCAAGACCGCTTGCCAGGCTTATGGAAGTGGAGGTGTGACCGATGGTAAAGAAGTCGTGCTCGCTCTCGGAAGGCTCGGTATATCCCGAAACATCGTCCAGATGGTCAGCGTAAAGGAAAGCGTCCTTTCTTCCTGTGAGCATCTTGTGGCAATAGCTCTGGTGAGACACATCGAACACCATTTTATCAACAGGTGAGTCGAAAACATAGTGCAGAGCAATTACAGCTTCCACCATGCCCAGATTGGGGCCGCAGTGACCGCCGTGCTTGCTGAGTTTGAAGAGAAGTGCATCTCTCATCTCGCCCGCAAGAGTGTTAAGCTCGTCAGCGGTAAAGGTTTTGATATCCGAAGGTTTGTTGATCTTTTCAAGCAGCATAAATTTTCCTCCTGTTTAAACTACATTGTTATAGTACAGCACGATATATCATGCCCTTGTATAACATTGTAATACTTAAAGCCGACTTTAAGTCAAGGGGTGCGGAAGAAAATTTACATTGCTATAATTATAACTTAAAAAGCATATATGTACAATAGCTTATTTGTTCCCGAAAGATGATATTTTGTGCAACAGCGCAGGAAATAGGCTTGTTAAGCTTAATTTTCCAAAAACTACTCAGCATATTCATATTGAAATAATATTTGCCGTGTAGAATAATCATAGGTATTTATCAAAAATTATTGCAACTTATGACAGATTCTTAGTATAGCAAATGAAATTATGCAGAAAGGCTGAAAAATGAAGCAGATCAAAAAAAGCGATCTTAACTTAATAATTGCTGTTATTGCGCTGCTTCTCACAGCCGCAGCCATTTCTGCTGCCATTGTTTATGTAAACAGAACCCCCGAGGTGTATCCTTCCGACCGTGAAGCGGTCTATGAGGCAAAGCAGACAAGGGCAAAGGAAAAGTGCTTTGCGGCATATGCTCCTGCTCAGGTCATAAACGACAAAAGCGAATATACCACGCCATACGGCACTTTTGAGTCTATCGAGAGCGTTATCGACATAAACGAGTACCTTACCCTTAACCCCACAGTCCCCGACCCCGAGCTTTGCAGGCTCTATATCACCGAAAGCGGCGATGATGAAACTGCGGCTGAGATAATGTTGCAGATAAAAGCCATATCCGATTCCGTATGCGACGGCTGCACCGATGATTACAGCAAGGCATATGCCCTTGCGATGTGGACGGGGCAGAATATCGCATATGATCATGATGCGGCGCATAATTCCGCAGATCTGAGCATAATATCTCTTGAGGCCATACTGAACAACGGAATGAAAACCACCTGCGGCGGCTTTGCCAATTTTTATTCGGCGCTGTGCCACAGCCAGGGGATATATTGCCTTTACCTTAAAGGCGGCTCCTCCAGCGAGGGCTACAGCAGGGCGCAGCTGGCGGAAGCTCCCGCAAACCACACATGGAACGCTGTTGCGCTGGACGGTCAGTGGTATTATGTGGACTGCACATGGATATCCGACCTGGGCGTGGAAAACGGCATCGTAAGCGGCGGCGACAACATCAAGCCCTTTTATGCCCTTTTCGGCTTTGGAGAAATGAGCATAGAACACAGGATAGACCGCAGCGAACATATCTGCTACGGCGGCTGAGATAAAAGGTCAGACAGGGCGCATATTTATATAGTATATGGTATTTTTTGCGTTGAAAAAATTTTTTTCAAAAAGGTATTGACAAGTGAGTATTATTGTGCTATAATAATTAAGCACTCAGATGAAGTGCTTAAAATATCGCGGAGTGGAGCAGCTCGGTAGCTCGTCGGGCTCATAACCCGAAGGTCGTAGGTTCAAATCCTGCCTCCGCAACCAAATAAAAATCAAGCTGTTCAAACATCTGAAAATCTGCACTTTTTACCAGACAGATTTTCGCTTGAACAGCTTGACAAATGTATTATAATCCTGTATAATTAAGTTCAGGATAATAAATGGCATTCACTAAGTCATTCAGATTTTGCGTTAATCTGTTTGATGATGCGTTGGAAGTAGTTTGCAGACTGCTTTCAACGTGTGGGTGCATTTGTTTTATCCATTACATTATACTACATATCTTTTTAATTGTCAAGCGTTTTTTTAGCCACAGTGGTGGAATCAGCAGATACAAGGGACTTAAAAGCCCTCGGATTAACTTCCGTACCGGTTCAAGATGGTTCAAGTCTGGTCTGCGGCACCAAGTATTAGGATTATTGCTTAAAAGCATAGTCCTTTTTTTTATTTAGGGGTAGAAACGATGGCTGTATTGTTAAATGTTCCTTATGCTGAAAAAGATCAAGCTAAGGCTTTAGGGGCTTGGTGGAATAATGATTTAAAGAAATGGTATGTTCCAAGTGAAAAAAACTACTACAAATTTAAAAGGTGGATTTCAGCATCCGATGATTTCTGGATTTTATGTAACCATCTATATATTGTTGAAGCTGAACAGACCTGTTATAAATGCAAAGGCAATACACGAGTTATTGGCTATGGAATAGAAAGCTATTTCCACTTTTCTGAAGATGAGGATAGTGGGGTATATTATAATAAGGGTGGAGAAGTGCATATAGCTTCACATATTGCCCCCATTCCCGATAAGATTTTAGCATATCTTCAAAATAATTTTAATTATAAGGAAAAATATTCAAAATCTGCAGGATGTACGTATTTAGCAAACTGCTGTGATAATTGTGATATCTTACAAGGGGATTATTTTTTATTTCACGAAGTGGATAGCCCTTTTTGGATTTACAATGAATCTGATGCAGCAAAATTAAAACTATATAAAATTCCTTTAGAATATGACATTGTTTTAGATTATGTCGATATATCATTTGGAACATATGATTTTTTAATTAAAGAGTTCGGAGAAACGACCGAATTAAAACTATAATGTCTGCGTATCACAGAGCAGTGGAACAGTCCTGCTCTGTGATTTTTTATTCTCCGAGGAGCATATTCATCGTTTTTCTTTTCTGTTCGTCAAGAACGTGGACATAGCGGTTTAGCGTAATATTCACGCTTGAATGACCGAGGATAACGCTAAGTGTCTTTACATCGGCTCCTTTTTCGATGGCTCTGGTCGCAAATGTATGTCGCAGCGAATGGAAATTAGCATCATCTATGCCTGCTTCTTTGGTTATCCGCTTAAAAGTTTCCTGCATAGTTTTAGGTTCAGCAGGACCTCCGATAGATGAACGGAACAAGTAGTCATTTTTATCGGGCGGCTTTCGCATTATTACACTTGTATTTGCCCAATGCTCCAAGAGCTTTTCGCAGTATTTCTCGTTAATTGGAATGTCTCTTACTGATTTTTTGGATTTTGGTGTACCCACAACAATCTCTGTTCCTTTTCCATCAATCCTTGGAAGGCGATTTGCTGTACGGCGTATGTGTATTATCCCCTTTCGTGTGTCAATATCAGACCAACGAAGTCCCAAAACTTCTCCGAGTCTGATTCCAAGGGTCAAACTGAGATAAACACCAAAGGCAAGCTTCTCGCTGCTCCTCGACAGCTCAGCTTCAAGCAAATTCTGCTCATTAACGGTGAGCACTCTCATCTCGACTTCTTCTACACTGGGTATCTCAACAAAAGATGCATAATTTTTGGGAATAAGCTCAAGCTCGATTGCTTTGTCCAGAGATTTATGTATCATTCGATTTATATTCTGTAATGTTTTGGGAGATAAACCACCGCCTTTCAGACTGCCGTTATCAGACTGAGCATTTATAAAACGCTGCAAGATATCCGTATTAAGCTCTGACAGCGTGTATGAGCCAATTTCAGGAATGATATGTCCGTTTATATATCCATTATAGGAAACTGCTGTAGAACGCTTTACAGTTCGTCTGGAGTATGTCTCAAACCAGTATATCAGCCACTCTTTAAATGTCATATCTTTTTTCAGAAAATAATTCATATTTCTATCCTTTCCTGTTCCGTCAATGTTCGCAGACTTTAAGATTATATCACAAAATATTCACCTTTTCAAAATTAAATTATCCACATTCAGAAAATCAGAATGTGGGCTTTCTGCACTCTGAATAGCCATATGCGGAAAATCGGAATGTGGGCTTTCTGCACTCTGAATAGCCATATGCGGTAAATCAGAATGTGGACTTTCTGAGTTTTAAATAGCCATATGCGGAAAATCGGAATGTGGACAAAATGACATATTGAATCCGAATGATAAAAATAAAAGCATCCAAAACACATTGCTTTGGATGCTTTTATTTTAAATTATCTGCTCATTTCTTTTTCAGCCATACACCTCTCATTTTCATCAATCTCAGCATCAAGGTCAGTATCAACAAGCTTATAGTTATAATCCTTGATATTTGGAAACATTGTCTCAAGCGCCATTTCCTCAACATCTGCTTTTTCATTCGGCAGATTTCCGTCTCGGAAGTCCTGATACATTCCCATTCCGCTTAATTCATAGGAAAGAGCTTCAGCTTTCAGATTTTTACTATCAAAGTAAAATTCTATTGCAGGATCGTACATCAGATCGCCGTTTTGAGTATAGGTGTGTGCGACAAATACAACATCACCATTTCGCTCAATACAAAGAGGTTCTATTCCCTCTCCTGCTTCATACTTGCAGTGGAATTCTTTGCTGTATTGAAGAGCCGGGCATATATCCACAAGCGCAGCGTAAAGCTCAGAGCTTCTGTCCTGTGTGTTAACTTTGATAGAAGCAAGCTGTGCATTGACCTCTTCAAGTCTTTTTTCTTTGGCTGCAAGCTCCTGCTCCTGAGGAAATACAGCATCGGCAGCAGCTTTTGCTTGCTCAATGTCTGCACATATCGCCTGTAGTCCATCCTCCTCTTTCATCAGGGTAATGCCAATACTGTTAATTACGTTATCAAGCCTGATAATATTACCACCGGCCTTTACGTTTATATCCATATTAAGCTCACCGTAATGATTTGTTGCACCTTGCAGATTTACCTTGATTTTCTTACTGAAAACATCAAGGAAAGCAGTCATTTCGAAGCCACGGTAAGAACCGATATGTACTTCTTTACCCTGCAATATATCCTTATTATCAAGAATAGCCTGACGTATAGCTTCTCCTGCCGCATCTTTTTCGTGATACTTCTTATCTCCCACAGTGACGGGATAGTAGTTCTTACCGTCCTCATTCTGTAAAGGCTGTTCTTTTTCAGCAAACTCCACATCTTTTTTCAGCTTGTCAATATAAATCTCCTTAACCGACTTTTCTCGTGGAAGTATGGTATATGCTTTATCCTGAACAGCGTATTTCTGGGAAAGGAAAGAGGACTTTAATACATTAAGCTTGGTTATTTCGGTTTCAAGATCAATTTTCTCCTTGATAAGGGGATTGCCTGCGCAGAGGGCCTTTACTTCTGCATAATCAAGCGCAATTTCGTCCACGTCCTCGCAGGAACGAACCGGAGACTTATCGGTCATAATCTGACTGATAAATTTCTGCTTGTTTTCAAGCATCTGATATAGGTAAGCATCGAATGTCTTGTCGGTCGTGTAGCGATAAATATCAACTTTAGTGTTAGTGTTGCCCTGCCGGATAATTCGTCCGTGGCGCTGCTCCATATCCGATGGGCGCATCGGTGCGTCAAGGTCGTGCAGAGCTATCATTCGCTCCTGTGCATTCATTCCCGCACCGCATTTCTGCGTAGAGCCTATCATTACACGGATTTCGCCCTTATTCATCTTTGCAAAAAGCTTTTGCTTTTCTTCGGTTGTATCCGCATCGTGGATAAAAGCTATTTCCTTTTCGGGAACATCTTTCGCCACAAGCTTTTGCTTGATATCATCATAAACACAGAATTTACGCTCAGATTCAAAGGTTTCGGTTGGAGAATGATGCAGCTTTGTCCACATCTCCTCAGGAATTTCTGAGATTTTTCCGTTTGAAGCCATTACAGCACTATTGCTGGCAGTCATTGTGTCATAATCTACAGTATGGAGCATTATGATATCTCCATCAAATACGCCTCCTGCTTTGAAATTCTTAGGTGGTTTACTGCCGGTAAGCTTTTTGAAAATCTTATCAGCCGTATCTTTCTGACCGAGCTTTGCGCTGTAAACGGGTGCATATTCGCCTTTAGTGTCCTTACGATACAGCGTGTATGTATTTTCATTAACAGCAGCCTGTGGTGTTGCAAGGTCGCAGAATATGAGCTGAGTGCTTTTCTTTTCAGCAGTTTGCTTCCAAATATCAAAAACATTGTTTATGCACACATTTACCTTAGAATTTGGGTCATCAGGCAGTGATGGATTCATACACCTTTGGTCAAGTCCTATCTTTCTGCCGTCAACAGTAAGCTTGCACATATTATCCTCGGTAGGATCCACTGCTCCTGCACGGATAAGCTTTGCACGTTCCCCAAGGTTCTTTATCATCTTTGCCTGCATCTTCGTTGCAGGAACATTGATATTGTGCATTTCAAAATCAGGTCTGTCAAGATTCAATGTTGCAGCCGTTTTTATATCAGCGCATTCCTTGAATATGTTCATCAGTTCGGGCAGATTTTGGAATTTGGCAAAACGTGTTTTCATCTGATACTTGCCGTTTGCTTCGGGTGACAGTTCCATTGATGTGGTTGTTTCACCGAAAATAGATGCCCAACGGTCAAAACTGTTTATTCCAAGCTCCCTGAGCTTATCAGCCTGTAAGTACCGCATAAGTGTGTACATTTCGGACATTGAGTTACTTATAGGCGTGCCCATACCCACAGGCTATCTACTACACTTTCTCAAAATCGCCGTCGGAGAAATTCACCTCTCTGACGGTCAAATATTAAAAACTGAAATGAATTTTTATGCCCTCTTCATCGGTAATATCGACCCTGTTTATCATTACCTTTGCAAGAGCGTTCTTTTCTTCCATAGAAAGATCGTCCCATCTGTTTAACGGTTCAATCAACGGTTTAGTATCAATTTTCTTCACCCTGCGTTCTATCAGAAGAAGCTGCTTTTCGTATTCGTTCTTCTTTGCGTGAAGCTCGCTTATCTTTTCCTGAATGTACCCGAAAAGAACATCGTCCGCATCTATCAGCCTGTCAATGAGCTTTTTCGTGTCGGTATCAATGCGAAGCAGCTCTGCCTTGATTTTCTCCGCTTCTGAGGACTTGTTTGCACTGCTGTTTTTTGCTACCTCAAATTCGGAAATATGCTCCTTCATAGCCTTATATACTGCTTTCTCAACGTCATCGGGACGGACTTTCAGACGTTCGGTTTCACGGCAGCACCCTTTGATAGTTTTAAGCCCTGTGCAGTTGTAGTATCTCCATATCTTGGATTTATCCACATTGTATCTGTACGCTATCAATAAGGCTTTACCGCAATGTCCGCATTTGGTAAGTCCCACAAGCCACGATTTGAGTTCTCCCCTCGATTTCGGTATCTGATGATTGTGCGACTTCTTATCCTGCACCGCAAGCCACGTTTCCGAATCCACAAGTCCCTCGTGATACCCGACCTTGATAAATCTGTCCTCGCCTTTCTGCTTGTGCCACAAAAGGCCGTGAACACCGTCGTAAGCATCAATATCATCCATCATTGTATAGCCCCTCGACAGGAAAAATTCATATACATTCTTATCTGCACGAACATAAAGCGGATTTTCAAGTATTCTTGAAATCTCACTCCGATCCATACTCCTGTTAATAGGATTATTTCCC
>ENA-ORMN01004169-ORMN01004169.1-human-gut-metagenome-genome-assembly--contig:-NODE-4169-length-10627-cov-2.528471_pt1 | contig 10627 bp, 9 predicted proteins | sample MGYA00242102_ERZ508993 | MGnify/ENA primary metagenome ERZ508993 (study PRJEB26280, sample SAMEA2338770) | human gut metagenome | biome: human gut; feature: human-associated habitat; material: faeces... | reverse complement strand
GTCTCGCTGGCCCGGACGAAACCGACGACGGTGAATTTGTGGTGGCGTAGCACGGTGCCGCCTGCGATGTCCGTTTTCTCGGTGACGTTCAAGGTGCTGCCGACGGCGAATCTGTCGCGTTCTTTCATGTCCAACGCGATTTCGCCGGTCCGCTTCGGCAGTCGTCCTTCCGTCACCCGGATAGGCATCTGTTTCTCAAAATCCGCGTCAATTCCGACCACATAGTAATAGGGCAGCGCCGAACTATTATAATAAGACGGCTTTATCCCGTCCAGAGCGTAGCCCAGTTCCTGCCAGGTGACCTGCATGGTGACTTCTTTCATTCCGGCCAGTTCTTCCACCTTTTTCTCCGGAATCTGCATGGCTTCCCCGTGCCAGTCTCCGTTTTCCGCAATCACATTTTCCAGCATATAGTGCTGCAGGCTGGAAATAAAGGTAGTGACAGCCGTCAACATGGCGGTAGCCAGCAGGATTCCGATGATCGTAACCATGGTCCGGGTCCGGTTAGCCTTCAGGGTTTTCGCCGTCAGTCTGGTAAATGCGTTCTTCATCGACGGATCACCTCGTCTCTGGCAATACGGCCATCCTCGATGGCGATGATGCGATCGGCCTGGAGGGCCAGATTTTCGTCGTGGGTGATCATAATTACCGTTTGATGAAATTCTTTGTTAAACAGACGAAGCAGCGAAATGATCTCTGCGCTGTTTTTACTATCCAGATTTCCGGTTGGCTCGTCGGCCAAAAGCAGTGCCGGATTGTTCATCAAAGCACGCCCGATGGAAACTCTCTGCTGCTGTCCACCGGACAACTGATTTGGAAGATGTTTTAAACGGTCTTCCAGTCCCAGTCTCTCTACCAGATCCGTAAGCAGTCTCGGATCCGGCTTATTTCCATCAAGCAAAAGTGGTAGCGTAAGATTTTCTTCTACTGTCAAAATGGGGATCAAATTATAGAACTGATAGATCAGTCCGATCTGACGACGGCGAAAGATCGCCAATGCGGTTTCATCCAATGTAGAAATATCGGTCTGGTCTACGATCACCTGACCGCTTGTCGGTACATCCACCCCACCAAGAATATGCAATAGAGTGGATTTTCCGGAACCGGAAGGCCCAATGATTGCGACAAATTCTCCCTGTTCTACTTCAAAAGAAACGTCATCCAGCGCTTTTACCAGTGTATTTCCTTTTCCATATATTTTTGTTAAATTTTTCACTTCCAAAATATTCATTGTCATTCTCCTTTTCTTTCTGATAATTTAAGTGTAACATCGCATCCTTACATCTCCGTGAAAGAAAAATGACAATTTTGTCACACAATCATTTTATAAAACCGGATTTCAAATTCCGTTCCCTTTCCCACTTCACTTTTTACGAGTATTTTTCCCTCTTCTTTTTCCACGATGGCTTTTGACAATGCCAGGCCGATCCCCACACTGTCCTTTTTTTCCCGTTTTCCATTGTAAAACCGTTTAAATATGTGTGGCAGCTCGTCCTTTTCGATACCACATCCATCATCACGCAGAATCAGTGACTGATACAACGAGTAATCTTTCGTCTCCACATAAAGATGTCCGCCATCTTCCATATGCTCCATACAATTTTTTACAATATTACCGACTGCCTCGCACGTCCAGTTAAAATCTCCCCGGATCGTTCCTTCTAATTTTCCTTTTTCCACATGAATATTTCTCAGATCCATCGTGAGTAAATACGGCTCTATACTTGCCTCCAAAACCTCTTCCAGTGCGATTTCATCGGTATGAAATACAATTGTTCCGGCATCCAATTTTGACAATTTCAGTAAATACGTGATCAGCCATTTCATTTTCTCTAACTGTTTGTCAATCGTTTCGACAAACTGCTTCCGCTTTGCCTCGTCCTGCTCTCTTTCAAGCAGTTCGGTCATTACCATCATAGACGTAAGCGGCGTTTTTAACTGATGCGAAATATTCGCAAGAGCATCTGCCAGATACACCTTGTCCTTTTCTAACATCGCATTCTGCGAACGAAGCAAAACAATTACTTTATATAAATTGTTTTTTAATATGGAGATTTCTCCCTCTTCATTGTCTGCGATATCAAGATCGTATTTACCGGCACAGATCAGGGATAAATAGGTGTTAAGCTGCTGCAATTTGTCCCGTCGTTTCTTTATTTCCCAGCTATAAATAGTGATCAACAGAGCAGTAAATACAAAAAAGAGAACAGCACACCACGGATGGATCCATGCCATGAGTACGGTTCCCAAAATTGTAATTACACTGCCCAAAAGGATCATATGTTTCAGGCTTTTATCTTTCATTGTCGATTCGATACCCCCTTCCCCGAACCGTCTGAATGTATTCCGGTTCGGCCGGATCTGTCTCTATTTTTCCGCGCAGTCTCTTGATATACACGGTCAGCGTGTTATCATTGACAAAGTCGCCCTCCACATCCCATATATTTTCGAGCAGCTGGTTTCGGCTCAGGATCATGCCCTTATGATTCATCAAAATCAAAAGCAAGCGGTATTCCATCGCCGTAAGTTCAATTTCATTTCCATTTTTTTCCACTCGTCCCTCATTGGTATAAATGCAAAGTTCCTTGTACCGCAACACTCCATCTGCCGTTTCTTTCGTATACCGGCGAAGGACACTTTTCATTCTGGCAAGCAGTTCTCTTACACGGAAAGGTTTTGTGATATAATCGTCCGCCCCAAGTTCCAATCCCATCACAACATTGACCTCCTCTTCCATTACAGTCAGGATGATTACCGGAAAATCGCCCTTTTCTTTGATTTTCCGGCAGACATCGTAACCGCTTCCATCGGGTAATGTAAGATCAAGGATATATAATGAAAAGGGGCGCTCTGCCATCAAACGCATTGCCTCTTTTACCGTGGAAGCACGCGTCACCTGATAGCCTTCCGGTTCAAGCGAATAGGTCAATCCCATCGCGATCGCATCATCGTCTTCCAGCAAAAAAATGTCCATCGCCTGTCACTCCTTATTTGATCTTTGCTTTTTTTCCTACCCCTCTGGCACGCAGAATTTTCTTATAAGCTGCCTTTTGTTTCTTGGAAAATCCACCTTTTGGCAGTGTGATCTTTGCTTTTTTATAAATTCCTGCAAATGCTTTCTTTCCGACACGCTTCATCGTCAATTTTTTCGTCTTTATCACAATGGTCTTTAATTTTTTGCAATTATAAAATGCCTTCGGTTTGATTCTACGGACATTTTTTCCGATTACCACTTTTGTAAGTTTTTTACATTTTGCAAAGGCATTGCTTTGTATCGAAATAACCGGATATTTCTTACCCTTTATCGTAATATAATCCGGAATGGTAATGGTCGTTTTCTGAGAATCAAAATTTGACACTTCGACCCCCTGCACTCCGTCGACTATAGTTGTCGTATAGGAGCTGGCACTTACCGCAATATCTAACTCTTCGTCCTCTTCCGAAGCTGTATTTTCTCCACGTTCATTCGGAGAATCACTCACACTAGGAGTGGTACCTTTTCCCGGCGTGGTATTTATCGTTGGTTTTAGTGCTTCACTTGTCCCAGGCGTGGCACTCGCACTTGGCGTCGGTACGGCGCTGGTTACCGGCGTGGCACTTGCGCTTGGCGCTACACTCGCACTTGGCACTGCACTCGCACTTGGCGTTGGCACGGTGCTTGGCTCTACACTCGCACTTGACGTTGGCACGGCGCTTGGCTCTACACTCGCACTTGACGTTGGCACGGCACTTGGCGCTGCACTCGCACTTGGCGTTGGCACGGCACTTGCTCCCGGCGCAGCACTGACACTTGGTGCTGGCGTTTCGCCGCCCCGGCTTCGATATGTATTGATAAGCCATGCCCCGGTCGCACCAAGATCTGCATTGGTAAAACCATTCACTTTATTGCATTCCGGCGAGAGCATCGAAGCACTTTCGTTTTTCTTACTCAGACTCCAACAGCAGTAACTGATTCCATTTTCCTCAAAAAAATCGATCCAGCGGTCTGCTTCCTCGAGATTAAAACCGCCGTTTCCTGAGGCATCGCAGACACCAAATTCCGTACAAAATACCGGTGTTCCTGCTTTCAGTGCGGTACGTACTTTTTCGCGAAGACTTTCCCCATGGCTGCCCGAATAAAAATGGATCGTATACATCACGTTCGGATCATCGATTTTTCCGCCATTTGTCGCCACTTCATCGACATCCTGTGACCAGGTATTGGTTCCCACTACAATGATCGCATCCGGGTCATTGGCACGTATCGTATTTACCACATCTACCGCATACGGACGGATCTGGTTCCACGGTGTTCCCGTAGGTTCATTGCAGATCTCGTAGATGATATTGCTCTGGTCTTTGTACTTTTTCGAATAGGTATCGAAAAATTGAATTGCTTCCGACTTTTTGTCATTCGGATTTTCCGCATGAACGTGCCAGTCAATGATGGCATACATTCCAAGCTCTGTCAGATTCGAAACGCCTTTCTGAATGTGCTTGTCCAGTTTGTCCTTGGATCCCTGGGTGTAACCGCCCTGCGTCACATAGCTGACAAGGCGCACCATATTAACGCCCCATTCATCGCGCAGATTCTGAAATGCGGTCTTATTTAAAAAGGTTTCACCATCGCCCCAATGCATTCCATGGGTACTTGCACCGCGAAGCGTAAATGGCTGATTGTACTTATCCTTAACCTGCAGTCCATCGACATGTAACGCCCCGTGTTTCCCATATGGTGTATCTTCATACGGTACATCTTTCATCTGGCCAGTCAGCGTATAATTGCACTGGTAGCCGTCGATAAATGTTGCTCCGGAACCGACACTTCCTTCATTGCCTCCGGTGCTCTGGCTGCCGTACTCATAAGTAATTTCCGCTCCGGTAAAAGAAACCTCTCGTCCAAAACAGATTTTAAAATCGTCGTCCACTTTATATGTACTTCCTGCGGCAACTACTTTTCCGTTTCCCTGACCTTTTACTACAAGTTTATCATTTTTCACCGTTGCCTGACATCCATAACTTTTGCTGTATTTGGAAATATCATTGACAGAAAGTGTCAACTGCCAGTCACGGATCGATTGGTTCGAATGGTTCGTCACAGCAAGATAATACTCGCACCAATACTCATTTACCTTACTTTCCGTAAGCGTTATCTCCACTTCTCCGTTATCCGAGGAAAAACTTTTACTGTTTTCCGCTATTACTTCTTCCGCCGGCCATGGACCAAGTCCTGCCATCAAAGCAAACACCAAAATACACGCCCATACTTTTCTTACTTTCTGTTTCATTTTCCTTCTCCTTTTCCTTATTTAAGATCTTCGTATTCTTTTCTCGTAAAACGGTGATAGGTCAGTCCAAAATCATCGTCTTCGACACAATACACATACCGTTCTGTCGAATCCTTTTCAAAGTAAAATACGGAACCGAGTCCATCATGCACCATATTTTCCTGATGTAACACATCCTCTTTTTCTTTGGCAAACTGCTGAAAGCAATTACAAACATCATCCATATTGCTTGCAGGATTTTGAATTACTTTCAAAAAAGACTTCAAAAACTCAGGATCCGGTATCGTTTCTGCGATATGAATCACACCATCCTCCGGGATTTCGATGCCATATCGTTTCTTCTCTTTCCAAAAATGGAGTTTTCCAAATAAACTCGTATTTTCCTTTTGGAATTCTGTCAATATCTTCTCCAGTTCTTCCGTCGAAGCCGCCGGATCCAATTGCAGTAATTCTTTCAATGATTCCAATGGATAAAATAGATCCATTTTCTCCTTCCGCACACCAATTTTACACTGCCATTCCTTTACGGTGTCTACCATATGCTGTGCTAACTCGTTCATTTTCTCTTCCTCCCTTACTGTTCGATAATCTGAAGTGCATGCTGCAGCTGCGTATCTTCTTTCTCGGTATCGGTATCTTTTTTCTCATATTCTATCGTCTCATCCGGGTTAATTCCCTTTTTATGGATGCACTCGCCATTTGGGAGATAATATTTGGCTGTCGTTAATTTGATTCCGCCTCCACAGGCATTTTTCAATGAAAATACTGTCTGAACAATGCCTTTTCCAAAGCTTTTTGTTCCGATCAGGGTCGCTGCGCCGCGTGTTTTCAATGTGCCGGCAAACACTTCCGAGGCACTGGCACTGTTTCCATTGATCAAAACAACAATTGACTTCTGATAACTCTGTTTGTCATCGGAATGATAGGTCTTATCGCCCTCTTTTTTGCTTTTTTCCGTGATCAGATCTCCTTTTGGCAATAACCGGTTCAGCATATTAATGGCGGAATCCAACGAACCGCCGCCGTTATCGCGCAGATCGATCACAAGTCCTTTGATCTCATCGTTATCATATTTATCGACCGCTTTGGAAAATTGATCATCCGTTTCATTGTCAAATTCTGTCACTTTGATATATCCGGTCTTCCCTATCTGCTTATCTTGTACAGACACGACGTTGATCTTTTTGCAGACCAGCTGCAGGGTAACCGTCTCCTGCTGATTATCGTCATTGGTACGAAGCACCTTGATCTCCACCGTCTTTCCATCATTGTCATCCACTTTTATCATGGAAACTACATCGTTCAGCGTTTTTCCGGTAATATCTGTTCCATTTACTTCTTTAAAAATATCACCGGCCTTCATCCCTGCTTTTACAGCCGGCCCGTCCTCTGTGAGTTCCGACACCTGGATATCTCCATTTTCAAGCTGCTTTAATGTGACACCGATGCCGACATAGGAACCGTCGATGCCCTTCATCACTTCATCGTATTCACTCTGAGTGTAATACGCAGAATATTTATCTCCCAGCGCCGCGACCATACCTTTGGCTGCACCGTTCGCCAGGTCTTCGTCGGTGTAGTCTCCTTGATAATAGGAATAAATACACTGCTCAATGTATTTATTTTTCGTATATGCCTGTGTTGCTGCATTTCCTGCCGGCAGGATGCGGATACCAAAAAAACGCAATACGGACAGCACACACAAGGTAAATACGATTCCGCAGACCGCTCCTTGAAAAAAACTGCTTGATAAAATCTTTTTTAATCGTTTCATCGTGATCTCTCCTATGCTTCTTATTCTCGCAAAACAGCCTGAAACCGCAATTCGTTCAGGCTGTGTTATCTTTTCTGACTATTGACTTACGTAATTTAATGGATTTACATAGCTTCCGTTCACAGTCACTCCAAAATGAAGGTGTGGACCGGTCGAGATTCCGGTCGAGCCGACATTTCCAATGACATCTCCCTGATTTACCGTATCTCCGACCTTGACGCCCAATTTCGAGCAGTGCATGTAAACGGTATACAAACTGTTTCCATGATAGATCATAATGTAATTTCCCGCTGTAGAACTATATGTCGCCGTAACCACGGTTCCGGCTCCGGATGCCACGATCGCCGTTCCGGAAGAAACAGAAATATCGATTCCTTTGTGATATGTGCTCGCTCCTGCAGTCGGACTTGTACGGGAACCAAATTTGGAAGAAATTCTTCCGGATACCTTTAACGGCCAGCGCAATTCGCCGGTATTTGCCGCATAGGAATCATTGGAAGAAGCCGGATCTGCACCATCCGTCGAAGTATTTCCACCAGATGCCTTTGCCGCCTGCTGTGACTTTTTCGCAGCCTCTGCTTCTTTTTTCTGAATTTCCTGCTGTTTTTGAAGCAAAAGTGCCTCTACCTTCTGTTCCTGTTTTGCCACTTCTGCATTATACGTCTGTACACGCTTATCTGTCACAGAAATTGCCGAATTCAATTTTTTCACTTCGTCTTTTTTGCTTGTTTTCAACTTTTTCAAGGAACTCTGGTCAGTAACCGCTTCATCCTGAAGACTGCAGATTTCATCGACTTTAGCTTCCATCAAGCTCTGCGTATGCTCGATTTCTGTCATACGCTCTGAATATTCTTTAAAAATGTTCGCATCGTATTCTGAAATTTTTTGTACATACTCTGAGCGGCTCAGAAAATCGGCAAAACTGGCTGCACTAAAAATCGCTTCCACATAACCATCTTCGCCATTTTCATACATATATTTTATTCGCTTTTTCATGATTTCATACTGCTCTTTTTGCTTTTTCTGCATATCAGAGCATTGTTCCTGAATCTTTGCCAGCTCTTTTCGCGAAGTTTCAATCTGCTTTTTCAGACCCGATATGGTGTCCGAAATTTTTTCAATCTTTTTATCCACTTTTTTGATATATTTGAGAATATCGCCCTTGCTGTCTTCCAGTTCTTTCAGATCTTTTTCCAGGCTTTCCAGACGGCTCTCCGCCTTCTTTTTTTCTTCTTCCGCCTGACGGATCTGCTGGTCATAGTCTGTCGTCGCACTTTCTTCTGCCTGTGCCGGCGGCTGCTGCAGCCCGGACAGACAATAGGAAAATACCAATGAGATCACAAAACCAATCGCAAGAATTTTTCGTTTCATCTCTGCCATCCCCCTTTAAATGTCCAAATGTTTACGTACCGTAAAGAAACTGCCGATAAAACCTACGCCGATCCCGATCAGCAGACACAGTGGAATCAATGCTTTGAATATCGTTCCGACCGGCAAAAAGGTCATCCAGCTCGAAATCATATCAAACTTCGTCTTAATGTACTGTATGATGGAGGAATAACTAACCAGAAGAATGACAAGCGGAATCACCGCTCCAATCAATCCAATCACCACGCCTTCCACGATAAAAGGCGCACGAATAAAAAAGTCCGACGCTCCCATAAGACGCATAATTCCAATCTCGGCACGGCGTACCGTAATTCCCGTCGAAATCGTCGACTGAATCAAGAAAATTGACACCGCAAGCAGGATCACAATGATCGCAATAGAAATATAACTTACCAGACGGCTCGCATTTGCAAGACTTTTCGCGGCATCTGCCGACTGTTTTACCAAGCGCACACCTGCTATTTCACGAATATAAGACGCCAGTTCATCCTGTTTTGAAATATCTTTTACATAGACCTGATACGAGGCAGAATCTGCCAGCGGATTGTCCCCGGCAAAACTGTCTACGAGATCCGGATTATCCTTAAAATTTTCAGCAGCAAATTCCTTCCAGGCCTGCTCTGCCGATACAAATTCGATATGATCCACTTCCTCCCGGGATTTAATTGCTTCCCCGATAGAATCCATCTGTTTCTGCGAAGCACCCTCGTCAAAGAATACCGTAAGTCCGACGGAACTCTCCACTTCTTTGATCATATGACTGAAATTTCCAACAATAAAATAGAACATGCCAAATAAAAACAGGCACGCCGCCATCGTACTGATGGACGCGATTGTAAACATCCTGTTTTTCCGCATGCTCTTCAGTCCCTGACGGATACTATATAAAAATACACTAATCCCTCTCATATTCATAGCCACCTTTTTTATCATCACGAACAACGGTTCCTTCGCTTAACGTTACCACTCTTTTCTGCATCACATCCACAATATCATTGTTATGTGTTACTACCACTACCGTCGTTCCCATCTTATTTACTTCCTGTAACAGCATCATAATCTCCCAAGCATTCTGGGGATCCAGATTTCCCGTCGGCTCATCGGCCAAAAGGATTGTCGGCTGATTCACAAGAGCTCTGGCGATCGCTACACGCTGCTGTTCTCCACCGGATAACTCATTGGGATACGCATCTGCTTTGTCCGTCAGACCGACAATCGTAAGCATCGTCGTCACATTGCGGATCATCTCACGTTTGCTTCTGCCGATGATGCGCTGAGCAAAGGCAATATTTTCAAATCCCGTCCTGTCTTTTAAAAGACGGAAATCCTGAAATACGACTCCAATATTCCGTCGATACAGGGGAACCTGTTTTCTCTTTAATTTATTTACAAGCCTTCCGGCAATATATAGTTTTCCGGAAGTCGGATCCAGTTCCTTCAGCAGCAGTTTAATAAACGTTGACTTTCCGGAACCACTTTTTCCTACGATAAATACAAACTCGCCATTTTCAATCTGCAGCGTGACATGCTTTAATGCATCCACACCGGTCTGATATTGCTTGCTTACGTCATCCAGCGCAATAATCGGCAATTGATTTGCTGTCATCTCTTCTCATCCTTTCCCCTGTCACCAGTCTCATACTCTGTCAATCAATAATCTATGGTTTCAAGATAGTTCATATACTTCACAACCATAAGGGCAATTTTAAAAGTAATAGCATCATCAAAAATACGCAAATCCAGTCCTGTACTCTTTTCCAACTTATCCAAACGATATACCAGAGTATTCCTATGAATATATAACTGTCTTGACGTTTCAGATACATTCAGGTTATTTTCAAAGAACTTATTGATTGTCGTCAATGTTTCTTCATCAAACTGATCCGGTGTCTTTTCTTCAAAGATCTCCTTGATAAACATTTTGCAAAGAGGCATCGGCAACTGATAGATCAAACGACCGATTCCCAGATTACTGTAAGCGACAACTTTCTTATCGCTATAGAAAATCTTTCCGACATCAAGAGCCATCTTCGCTTCTTTGTATGATCTGGAAACTTCTTTGAGTTCTTTTACGATCGTACCGAATGCCACATGGACACGGGACATTGCTTCGGTATTGAGCATGTCTACGATGACATGTGCCGTCTTTTCGAGATCTTCAATCTGATCTTTATCCCCAATCTCTTTTACAAGAATA
>ENA-ORMN01004168-ORMN01004168.1-human-gut-metagenome-genome-assembly--contig:-NODE-4168-length-10630-cov-10.287376_pt1 | contig 10630 bp, 7 predicted proteins | sample MGYA00242102_ERZ508993 | MGnify/ENA primary metagenome ERZ508993 (study PRJEB26280, sample SAMEA2338770) | human gut metagenome | biome: human gut; feature: human-associated habitat; material: faeces... | reverse complement strand
CGCCGGGCTTCAGGTCTTTGCGGGGATTGTATGCCGCCGCGTTCAGCCGGCTGGCGTGGATTTTCTGAATGTCCATGTGTTACTCCCTCTGATAATTCTCATACGGAATGCCGATGTATTCCAGCACCGGGCGCATTCCCAGCCCGCCTGTCTCCCAATCCTTCATGCAGTAACGCCAGAGCTTGGGATGCGTCTTTTGCAGACGCTGAAAGCGGGTGGGCTCGGCGTCCAGATGCGCGCCGAACATGCAGAAAACGCAGCCGGTGCGCTCATAGCCCATGTCGTAGATTCTGCAATAGGGAACCTGATATTTCCGCAGGTATTCCCACACGTCCTTTTCCAGCCAGAAGGACATGGGCATGGAAACGGGCCTCTTGGCCTCGAAGGCGTTGCAGCCGGTTTTCAGCCAGTTCTTCTCTCGCAGCTTGCTTTCGGAAGCCATGGTGCCGATGATGGGAACGCGGCCCGTCTCGTGGGCGTACTTCTTCAGCGGCTTCTTTTTCATTTCGTTGCAGCATTCCGCGCTGATCCTGAACGGCGCGTTGAACAGCCGCCGCCATTCGGCGGAGGTGCAGAAGCGCGAACGCGAACCGTCCGGGCGTATGCCGTACAGCTTTTCACGGATGACCTGCGGATCACCGCGCCGGGTGCGCTCGATCCACTGCGCCTGCTCCTTGCTGATGACGGGATAAGAACGGCGAAAACGTCTATTTTCTGAATCTGGTGGACGAGGCTGACCTGATGGCGCTGATGCAGGACGGCGAGGTCACGGTCAAATGCACCTGTACAGATCGCTGTGAGGCCGGTGATGTGGATATGAACTGCCCGGTCTGCAAGACCAACCTGACGGAATGTACCGGAACGGTAAAGGAGGAACCGGAACCCACCGTCGTTCCGGAGGAGCCGGAAGAACCGGAGCCTGAAAAGAGCAGCTCCGCACCGCTGCTTCTCCTGCTGCTGATTGCCGGTCTGGGTGCGGGCGGCGCTGTGTACTGGTTCAAGTTCAGAAAGCAGAAGCCGGATACCAAGGGCCCCGATGATCTGGATGACTACGACTTCGGCGATGATGACGAAGATGATGAGGAAGAGTACGTCATCGAGGACGACCAGCCGGAGGAAACGGATGAAGTGTAATGGCGCAAACCGCATCTGCGCTAATCAGAGAAAGAGAGGATAATGATATGAAGCTTGTGATTACCGAAAAGCCCTCTGTGGCAAAATCCATTTCTGCCGTCCTTGGCGCTGACAAGCGCCGGGACGGTTATTTTGAGGGAGAAAATTTCCTCATTTCCTGGTGCTTCGGCCATCTGGCGGAACTGGCTTCCGCCGAGGTGTACGACGAGGTGTATGCCAGATGGAGCCGTGAACAGCTCCCCATCATTCCCGAAAGCTGGCAGTACAGCGTCGGGCGCGATAAGAAAAAGCAGCTGGATCTGCTGACGGAGCTGATGCGCCGTTCGGATGTGACGGAAATCATCAATGCCTGCGATGCGGGACGCGAGGGCGAACTGATTTTCCGCACCGTCTATCTTCTGGCAGGCTGCGTGAAACCCGTGAAGCGCCTCTGGATTTCTTCCATGGAGGATGCTGCAATCCGCGAGGGCTTTGAAAACCTGCGCGACGGCAGTGAGTACGACCATCTCTATGATGCCGCTCTTTGCAGAAGCAAGGCGGACTGGCTGGTGGGCATCAACGCCACCCGCCTGTTTTCCGTGATGTATCACCGCACCCTGAACGTGGGGCGCGTGGTATCGCCCACGCTTGCGCTGCTGGTGCAGCGGGAAGCGGAGATCAATGCCTTTCAGCCGGAGAGCTTTTACACCGTCCATCTGGACTTTGACGGCTTCTCCGCCGCAGGCGGGCGCATGAAGGAGCAGGCAGAGGCGGAGCGGCTTGCCGGGGACTGCAACAGCAAAACCGCCGCTGTTACCTCCGTCGTGCAGACGGAAAAGACAGAGAAAGCCCCGGCGCTCTACGACCTGACCACCCTCCAGCGGGATGCGAACCGCTTGCTTGGGTACACGGCGCAGCAGACGCTGGATTATCTGCAAAGCCTTTATGAAAAAAAGCTCTGCACCTACCCCCGCACCGACAGCCGCTACCTCACCGACGATATGGAGGGCGGCGTAAACGCGCTGGCGCTGTGCTGCGCGGGCGTCTGCGGCACGGAGCCGCCCGCAGCCGTCTGTTCGGGGCAGGTGTGCAGCAGCAAAAAGGTCAGCGACCACCACGCCGTCGTTCCCACCATGGCAGCGGGCGAAACGGACTTGGAAACCTTGCCCGCAGGCGAACGGGAGCTGCTGCGCCTTGCTGCCCGTCAGGTGCTTATGGCGGTCAGCGCGCCCTTCGTCTGTCTGGAGACCGAGGTGAAGCTGGACTGCGGCGGAAATGCCTTTGCCGCCAAAGGGAAAACAATCCTTCATATGGGTTGGAGGGCATACACGGAAAAGGGCAAGCAGGACAGCACCCTCCCGGAGCTTTCCGAGGGACAGATGCTTTCCGTTTCCTCCTGCGCGGTCAAAGAGGGAAAAACGACCCCGCCCAAGCACTTCACCGAGGATACGCTTCTGTCGTCTATGGAGACGGCGGGCAAGGAGGATATGCCGGAGGATGCGGAGCGACGCGGGCTGGGAACTCCCGCAACAAGGGCGGCGGTCATTGAAAAGCTGGTGGCCACGGGCTTTGCAGAGCGCAGAAAGGCGAAGAAATCTGTACGCCTCGTTCCCACCGAAGCGGGCGTTTCCCTCATTACCGTGCTGCCCGAACAGCTCCAGTCCCCGCTGCTCACCGCCGAATGGGAGCACCGCCTCAAGGAGATCGAGTGCGGCGAGCTGGGCGCGGACGAGTTCCTCGCCGGTATCTGCGATATGGTCGCAGCGCTGGTTCGGGACGCTGCGCCTGTGGACGGCGCGGAGGTACTGTTCCCCTCCGGCAGACCCGTTGTGGGCAAATGCCCCCGCTGCGGCGCAGAGGTCACGGAGAGCAAAAACGGCTATTTCTGCGAGAGACGGAGCTGCAAGTTCGGGCTGTGGCGGGACAACCGCTTCCTTGCCGCCAAGAAGATCAGCCTGACAAAGAAGATGGCTTCCTCACTCCTGACGCAGGGACGCGCCTACGTCAGCGGCGTCTACTCCGAGAAAACCGGCAAGACCTACGACGCATTCATCGTGCTGGAGGACGACGGCGCGCGTTCCTCCTATAAGCTGGACTTCACCAAATGACCCTCGCAGGCTCCCGCACGGGCGTTTCGTTCCTCTGCGGGAGCCGCTGTTTTTACCATGATCCAAAGGAGGTATGCACAAAATGGCTGAAAAACAGACCAACAAGGAACGGCTCAAGGACATCACCGACAGCATCGAGACGGGCATAAAGGAGTTGTTTGAGAGCGACAGATACAGGCAGTACCTTGCCACCATGAGCCGCTTTCACAAGTACAGCGTCAACAACACCATGCTCATCTATATGCAGCGCCCCGATGCCACCCATGTGGCGGGCTTCAACAAATGGCGCGATCAGTTCGGAAGGAGCGTTAAGAAGGGCGAAAAGGGCATTAAAATCATCGCCCCCACGCCCTTCAAGAAGAAAATCGAGCAGCAGAAGTTAGACCCCGATACCAAGCTCCCCCTGCGGGACGAGAACGGCGATATTATCACGGAGGAAAAGACGGTGCAGATCCCCATGTACAAGCCCGTGGTGGTGTTCGACGTGCAGCAAACAGCAGGCAAGCCCCTGCCGGAGCTGGCGGCGAACCTTACGGGGGATGTGCAGAATTACGAGGTGTTCATGGAAGCTCTGCGCCGCAGTGCACCCGTCCCTATTGCCTTTGAAAAGCTGGCGGAGAATATGGACGGTTACTTCTCCGTGGACAAACAGCGCATCGTCCTCAGAGAAGGCATGAGCGAGGTGCAGACGGTCTGCGCCGCCGTCCATGAGATCGCCCACTCCAGGCTCCACAATAAGGACGAAATCGGAGAAAAATATCAGGCGGTCGGGCTGTTCGGCAAGCCCGCGCTGTTCTCCAACGGGCGCATCGACCGGGATAAGCTGCCGGAGGGCTTGTATATATATGACCTGCGCGGCTCAGATTACGATCCGGGTATGCCGGTAACGCTTGAAAGCCATGTCACCGTCAATCACGCCGCCTCTGTCATCACAGCAGCGCCCATTGAGCTGCCGGAGCAGGGCTTTCTTTATTTAGGCGAGGACGGGCTGAACTTCACGGGCGGCGAGCAGACCGTGAAGGAGTTTCTGCACGCACAATACCCGGAAAAGGCAAAGTTCTCCCGCGCCGCCGAGGAGATTCAGGCGGAGAGCATCTCCTTCGCCGTCTGCGCCTATTACGGCATTGAGACAGGCGAAAACAGCTTCGGGTATCTGGCGACCTGGGCAAAGGACAGGGAGCTGACCGAGCTTCGCGCATCGCTGGAGACCATCAACCGAACCTCATCCTCCCTGATTACGGATATCGACCGCCATTACGCGGAAATCTGCAAGGAGCGCGGGCTGGACAGGGAGACGGAGAGCCTTACAGCCCAGCTTGTGCAGGAGATCGCCGTGCAGGAGCCGGAGCCGGTCGCAGCGCCGGACAACGGCTGCGTCCCCGACCCCGCGATTTCTGTTGAGAGCATGAACGCCTACGGCTACACCGATTCCAATATGCTGCCGCTGACAAAGGAGCGTGCGCTGGAGCTCATGGAACGGGACGTGAGCGTGTATATGCTTCACACGGACAACACCGAGGCCATGGCGTTCGATGCGGAGGAAGTCCGCAGCTTTGACGGCATCTTCGGCGTGGAAGCCTCCGAATGGGAGGCGGTCAAAGACCGCTTTACACCGCCGGACTATGAAAAGGCGTTTCTTGACAACCCCGCCGACAGCTTTGCCATCTATCAGCTTCGGGATAATGACGATACGGCGCAGCTTCGCTTTATGAACGCCGAGTATCTGGAGAAGAAGGGGCTTTCCATTGAAAAGGAAAATTACGCCGCCGTCTATGCGGGCAGCCTCGACCGCAGGGGCGATACGCAGGACAGGTTGGACGCGCTGTATGAGACCTTCAACCTCCGCCGCCCGGAGGATTTTCGCGGCCACAGCCTGTCCGTCAGCGACATCGTGGCGCTGAAGCAGAACGGCGTGGTATCCTGTCATTACGTTGATTCATGGGGCTTCAAGGCGCTGCCCGACTTCCTCAAGCCGGAAAACTATCTGAAAAACGCGGAGATGGCCATGGAGGACGACTACGGCATGATCGACGGCGTTATCAACAACGGGCCGAAGCAGACCGTGGCAGAGCTGGAGGAACAGGCAAAGTCCGGCAAGCCCGTCTCCCTCATGGAGCTGGCGCAGGCGGTGCGCCGGGAACAGGCGCAAGCGTCACGGCAGGAGAAGAAGCCCTCCGTGCTGGCAAAGCTCTGTCCTCCCGTCAACGAGCCGAAAAAGACAGCGCGTTCAAAGCGCGCGGAAAGAGAGCTGCTATGATGAATTTTACCAACGATGAAATGAACCTCATGTGCATCTACCAAAGCGACAGCCGCAGCGGGCTGATTGCCGCCCTCACCGAAATGCGCGGATATTTGGACGAGGACGAAGCCGAGCTGCGGGAGCTGACCGACAGCGCCCTGCAAAAGCTGGGCGAAATCACCGATGAGGACTTCGCAGCGCTGGAGCTGGTGCCGGACTTCGACACGGACGAATAAGGCGGATTCAGCGGGAGCGGCCTTCGGGTCGCTCCCGTTTTGCTTTCACGATTCTATTTCCCAAAATCGAAAAAATATTGATTTTGGGAAATAGATGGTGATGCTTCGCTTGTCTGCACTGCCGCATTGTTGGACAAAATGCGTGTATCCGCAAAAATGTTCAATAGATGCGGTTTGCCCTTCTCTTTACAAAAAAGTCCGTTCGAGTGCGTAACATCCCCGGAAAACGCACAGAATGAGCAGGGAGTTTTCGCACTATTTTTCTGAAAACGCTTGATTTTCACCGGATAGTTGCGTATAATAAGACTGCGAGGTGAAAATATGATAAAGACAACAGCGATGCTACTGGAAGAATTGAAGGGATACGGTTCTCCGAAGTCAAAGTTGGCGCGTATGGCGGAGCGGGGCGAATGCTTTCCCATTACAAGGGGACTATATGAAACTGACCGGAACGCTCCTGCGTACCTGCTTGCGGGCAGTATTTACGGGCCTTCATACATTTCCTTTGAATATGCCCTCAGCCGCTACGGGCTGATTCCCGAGGCGGTATATGCCGTTACCTGCGCCACCTTTGAAAAGAAAAAGAAAAAGAAGTATGAAACGCCCTTCGGAACCTTCACCTATCGGGATGTGCCGTCCGAGGCGTTCCCGCTGGGGATTCGGCTCGTGCAGGAGGGCGATTATTTCTACCGGATCGCAGAGCCGGAAAAGGCACTGTGCGACCAGCTCTATACTATGCCGCCCGTACCGAACACACAGGAGCTTTTCCGGCTGCTGACGGAGGATTTGCGGATTGAGGAATCGGAGATTGGGAAGCTGGACGAAAATAAGGTTTGCGAATACAGCGGAGCGTACCATACCACGAACATCAAAAAGCTCTGCTCGCTTTTAAGGAGGCTTTGACATGAACAGCGCCATTGAACAGATGCTGAAAAGCTACCATGTAGAGAATATCTACGACAGAAAGAACGCTATGAAGGAGATCATGCAGGAAATTGTGCTCTGCGGCTTGTCCCGTGCGGGCTTCTTCAAAAAAGCGGCGTTCTACGGCGGAACCGCCCTGCGAATCTCCTACGGTCTCGACCGCTTTTCCGAGGATCTGGATTTTTCGCTGGAAGCGGAGGATTTGGACTTTGACCTGACGGCCTACTTTCCCGTGCTGGAGAAGGAAGTGAAAGCCTTTGGGCTGAACGTGGAGATTCAGGAAAAGGAAAAGACAAAAGAAAGCACCATCCGCTCCGCCTTTCTGAAGGGGAACACGAAGGAACATCTCCTGCTGTTCTACGCGGATGAAAAGGTGGCGGGAAGCGTAGCGAAGAATGAAGCGGTCAAGATTAAGTTCGAGGTGGACGTTAACCCGCCCGCCTTCGCCTCATTCGAGCACAAATACCGGCTGCTGCCCGTTCCGTATGAGGTGCGTCTGTACGATATGCCCTCCCTGTTCGCAGGAAAAATCCATGCGGTCATCTGCCGTGCGTGGCAGAGCCGCATCAAGGGCAGGGATCTTTACGACTATGTATTCTATCTTTCAAGGGGTGCGGCTGTCAATCAAAAACACCTTCGGGCACGATTGATTGATTCCGGATATATTTCTGCCGATGCGGACTGTTCCTTGCCGAAAATCAAAGCGATGCTGGCGGAACGCTTCGACAGCATCGATTACGCACAGGCAAGGCAGGATGTGGAGCCGTTCATTCACGATTCCTCCGTGCTGAATATCTGGAGCGCAGACTTTTTCAAACAAATCACGGAGGGACTGACTGCGGTATAGTCCCCGACTGAAAACCGAATACCGCCCCTTACATAGAGCGTCCGTTCCGGGCGCTCTAAATTTATGCCATGAAGGAGGAGCAATATGCCGAGCAAGCTACAAACGTATATGCAGATGGCGGACGAGGCGCAGCGGCAGATCACCGGCAGCTACCGGGGCTGGACTGGCTTTCTCACCACCGCCGCAAGGCTGTACAAATACCCCTACGCTGAGCAGGTCATGATCCACGCCCAGCGTCCGGACGCCACCGCCTGCGCGGAGTACGACTTCTGGAACGAAAAGATGGGCCGGTATGTCCGCAGGGGCTCCAAGGGCATCGCCCTCATCGACAGCAGCGGCGAAAGGCCGAGGCTTCGGTATGTGTTCGACGTGTCGGACACGGGCGGCAGGGAGTTTCCCAAGAGCCGCTACCTGTGGGAATACCGGGCGGAACACGCGGACGCGGTAAGCGCCATGCTGGAAAGCCGCTACGGTGTGGACGGAAAAGGAGGGCTCCCTGACCAGCTTGAGCGCATCGCGTCTCAGCTTGCGGAGGAATACTGGCGGGACTACAAGCGGGATATCCTCGCCATCGTTGACGATTCCTTTCTTTACGGGTATGATGAATTTAACGTAGGAGCGGCCTTCCAAAGCGCCGCCGCCGTCAGCATCGCCTACTCGCTCATGTCCCGCTGCGGGCTTGAAGCGGACGACCGCTTCGAGCATGAGGATTTCCTGAGCATCTTCGATTTCAACACCCCGGAAGCCGCCGCCGAGCTGGGCACGGCGGTGAGCAGGATCAACGGAGAGGTGCTGCGGCAGATCGAAGTCACCATCAAGAATTACGAGCGCGAGAAACTCGCGGAAAGGAGCCATAACCATGACAGAACTGACCTACACCAAGAACGGGGACTACCTGATTCCCGACCTGACGCTGAGCGAGACGCCGGAGGACACGAGACCCCTGGGCAAGTACGGGAGACTGCGCAGGAGCTACCTTCAGGAGCACAGACCGGGGCTGTACAGCCGTCTGGTGCTGTCGGAGAAGCTGTTCCCGCACCTGCGGGAGATCGACGAGACGGCGAACCGGAGGCTGGAGCAGATGATGCCGGAGCTGATGCAGTCGGCGGGCGTGACGGAGGAGCTGAAAGCCCGCGACCAGATGAAATGGGTGGGGCTGATGAACAGCCTGAAAGCGCAGGCGGAGGAGATCATCCTCAGCGAGCTGGTGTACAACTGACCAATGACGCGCCGGAAGCGGAACCGGCGCAGCCTCCGATACCGCAGGCATACCAACTGAGCCTGTTCCCCACGGAGGAAGAGCAAATCGCATATATCGCAGAAGCGGAGAGCTACACGCCCTCCGCTTTTTCCATGTCCATCCCGCAGGCGGATATCGACCACATTCTGCGCATGGAGGGCAACGCCGACTATGCCCGCATGAAGATCGCCACGGAGTTCTCCAAGGGCAAGAGCGTGGAAGAAATCGCGGCGTTTCTTCAAAGCAGCTTCCACGGCGGCAACGGCGTCGTCACCGAGAACGGCAGATATTCCGCGTGGTACGCCGAGGACGGCATCCACATCGCCAATGGGGACGCGGCAAGATACCTGACCTCCGCAAAGGTCGTAAGCTGGCAGGAGGCGGCGGAGCGCATCGGACAGCTTCTCACTCAGGGCGAATACGCCGCCAATGTGGAGCTTGCGGAAGCGCCGGGGCATGAGCGCGCGGAGCTGGCGCAGTCTATCTGGTATCTACGGCAGGACTTAAGTGAAAAGGCGCGGGCGCAGGGCTATCTCTCCTGCCTGTCGGATATGCGGGGCGGCGGTTTTCCGGAGGAAACGGCGCGGCTTGCCGAGCGGCTGAGAGACCCTGCGTTCCGCGAAGTCCTCATGGACGATTTAGCACAGCTCCGTTCCGACTACCGGGAGGACAGGAGCCTGCTGCGCTTCCATTACCACAAGCCGGACAGCATCGAACAGGGCCTGCGGGAACTGTCCCTGCCCCGCAGGGAGTACCGCACCGAAATGGCGGAGATCCCCGCCGTGCAGCGGTTCATTACGGAGGACGAGATCGCCGCGACCCTGACCCGCGGCAGCAATATTGAAGGGAGCAAGGGGCACCTGACCGAGCAGTGGTCGGGCGAATTCCTGCGGCTGTACCCCTCCGCCAACATCCTCGTTGCTACGAAAAAGGACTTCGAGCCGAAGAACCGCAAGAAGTTCTGCGCCCGTATCGCCACCGGCGAATACGACGCCGTTATCATCGGCCACAGCCAGTTTGAGAAGATACCCGTATCCATGGAGCGGCAGCAGCGGCTTTTGGCGGAGCAGATCTTTGAGGTGGAGGAAGGACTGCGGGAGCTGAAAAGCCAGCGGGCGGAGCGGTTCACCATTAAGTCTCTGGAGCGCACCAAGCGCGGCCTTGAAGCCAAGCTCAAAAAGCTCCAGGACAGTTCCCGAAAGGACGATGTTGTGACCTTCGAGCAGCTGGGCGTAGACCGGCTGTATGTGGACGAGGCGCACAACTATAAGAACCTGTTCCTCTACACAAAAATGCGCAACGTGGCGGGGCTTTCCGCCACCGACGCCCAGAAATCCTCGGATATGCTGCTCAAGTGCCGGTATATCGACGAGATCACCGACAGCCGGGGCGTAGTGTTCGCCACGGGCACGCCCGTCTCAAACTCCATGACGGAGCTTTACACCATGATGCGCTATCTCCAGCACGACGCCATTCGCGGCAAGGGGCTTGCCCACTTCGACTGCTGGGCTTCCACCTTCGGAGAGACGCAGACCGCCATCGAGCTGGCTCCCGAGGGTACGGGCTACCGGGCGAGGACGCGCTTTGCCAAGTTCTTTAATCTCCCGGAGCTCATGACCCTGTTCAAGGAGGCGGCGGATATCAAGACCTCCGACCAGCTCAACCTGCCTACGCCCACGCCCATCTATCACAACGAGGTGGCGCAGCCCACGGAGATACAGAAGCAGATGGTGCAGGAGCTGTCCGAGCGCGCCGCAAGGGTACACGCACAGCTTGTTGACCCCGGCACGGACAATATGCTCAAGATCACCTCGGACGGGCGCAAGCTGGGGCTTGACCAGCGCATCATCAACCCAGACCTGCCGGATGACCCGAACAGCAAGGTCAATCGCTGCGTGGACAACATCCACCGCATCTGGCAGG
>ENA-ORMN01004166-ORMN01004166.1-human-gut-metagenome-genome-assembly--contig:-NODE-4166-length-10636-cov-4.743124_pt1 | contig 10636 bp, 11 predicted proteins | sample MGYA00242102_ERZ508993 | MGnify/ENA primary metagenome ERZ508993 (study PRJEB26280, sample SAMEA2338770) | human gut metagenome | biome: human gut; feature: human-associated habitat; material: faeces... | reverse complement strand
ACTATAATAATTTATTTTAATATTTTTATTGATATTTTGTATTATTTTTTATAAATTATGTGTAATTTTTTATACTTTTTTTAGTTTTGGGAGTTTTTTGGGAGTTTAATTACCAAATTTTACCATTGAAAAAATTAACAAATTTTGGTAAATTAAATAAAGCAAAGAAGTAGTTGGTTGTATGATGTATAATTTCATTATTTGTGATGATAGCAAATATTTTAATGACAGTTATCAAAAAGTGATAGTTGATGTAGCAAATATTTTAAATATTAAATTTTGTATACACTCTTTTTCTATATATAATGATGAATTGGAAGAATTAATTTATGATAATAGTATAGAAAATAAAATCTATATTTTAGATTTACTTTTGCCAATCGTGCCTGGCGATAAAATTGGTAGAATAATACGCGAAACTGATATGGCTAGTTTCATTATTTTTATAACGTCGTTTCATTCAGAGTTTGAAGATATCATTGTAAATGGTGAATATTTTTATTTAAAATTTATAGACAAAAGCGGAAATTTTCAAAAAGTTTTATTTGATACTTTAAAAAGAAATATTAAAAAAAAGAAAAACATTGAAACATTAAAAATAGAAATTAAGAATCAGTTTTATCAAATTGTCCCAAACAATATAACTTACATATGCACTGAGGATAGAAAAATAGTAATACATAATATTTATGATGATAATATTATAATTTCAACAACCCTAAGTCATATACACGAATTACTACCTAATCATTTTATGCTAAGTAAAAATTGTTGCTTAATCAATATAAAAAGAATATCTAATATAGATAAAAATGATAGAATAATATATTTCAATAATAATGATAAAACAAATTTGGTTTCTAAATCTTATTTAAGCGAAATTATCAAAGAACTTAATAAAGTAAAAAACTAGGTCAAGTGATCTAGTCTTTTCTATATATTATTTTGTGTGATATAAATTATGAAGTGGGTCTAACCAAACAATATAAAATATATTTTCTATGAAAAATCCATGAATTCTAAATCCGTTGTTATTGATTCCCAATTGCCAACATTCATCCTTAACCTGTTCCATTAACTTAGGATCTAAACTCGTAAATTTTGCCTCTCTTATTTGTTTATCGGACCAATCTATTGGATGTATATGGTTATGACTTTTCCATAATTTTTCTGACAGCGACTTTTTAAAATCTTTTTTTTGGCAATATTCGCATACCTTTTTGTGGAAATCATTATGAAAACGTATAATTTGCTTATTATCCATTCCCTCAAAAGAATATTTAGAATTGTTTAAATCTATATATTCATATGAAAAAGCAATTTTCTTATTTGCTGTGGTTATATCTGTTGTTTTTATTTTTTCTTGTGGTTGAAATGAAATTTTGGGATTTGTTTTTTTCTTACCCATTATAAACTATTATAATATGTAAACATATCAGATTCTAAGATAGGATTATTTGATGATGCAGTTGGTGGTAATATCCCTCTTGCGTTCTTCCAAGGCATTTCTTTATGCGTCATTGTTTCTAGTTCATCACCAGAATATTTGCCAAATATTCTATATATTGAATCTAAAAAATCTTCTATATCACCTTTTATCAATGGATTTATTTTTCCTTTAAACTTATCGACAATGCCATAATTTGTATCTATATTATTATACAATTCACGGCACACAGGCCCATGTATCCAAGCCTCAAATTTGGTTTTATCACATAATCTGTTTTTTATGTTATTTGCATCTTCATTATTTAAAGCAATATACCATGCATATGCATAGTAAACTAACTTTTGCAATTTTTTATTTGACATTGTTTTTTTTGAACTAAAAAAATGAGCAATATCAAAAATAGTTAATCTTTCACCCATATAAATCTCTTCTTCCTTTTTGTATATACTATCCTCTATTCTAAATATAGCATACCACAACTTGGTTAAATATTCTAGTACTTTTTTAATCATTATGTCAACCCCTCTTTTTATATTATTATCATTTTATTATGAATATATCTAAATATATTATTCAATAAATTAATTTAATTTCCTTTTTTTCATCAAAAAAAGACTAGCATTTACTGCTAGCCTATAACTATCTTTTGACCTGGATAAATTAAATCAGGATTATCTATATTATTAATCTCTGCTAATCTTTGATAAGTTGTATTATACTTACTTGCTATACTAGATAATGTATCACCTTTTTGAACAGTATAAACAACATTATCAATTAATCTAATAGCATCAGTATCCATCCATCCTAAATCACCTGTAGTGTTATATGGATGCTTAGTGTTTTCTGCAATTCTTGTAATAAATGTTATTTTATTTGTTTCATATCCATTAGGTTTTTTGGAATTGACTGTTAAATACAAATCACCATTTATAATAACCTTATCACCAATATTGAATTTAGTAGTTTGTTCTTCATGATAAATCATTACTTTATCTTTATCTGCATCACATACTTCTTGATTTGGGTATAAATAAGTATGTTCAAGTGGATTAACTCTTATACCATTTTTATAGCAATTATAGTGTAAATGAGTTCCAGCACTTGCCCAACCTGTGTTACCCATTACAGCAACCTCTTGCCCTTGACTAACTGTTTGATCTTCGTTTACTAATACTTTAGATAAATGCTTAAAGTCAGAACTATAACCATTATTATATTTGATAGTTAGAGTTAAACCTCCACCAAATTTAGTATCTTCCCAAATAGAATCTACTACACCATCAGCACAAGCATAAATTGGCTCATCTTGTTTTTCATGCCATCCTAAGTCAATGGCTTGGTGTCTACTTGAATAACCATTTGTTATTCCTACATAATTAACTGGAAATCTTAATTTTTGCATATCTATTCACTCTCCTTTATTTTACTTGCTAGTTTTTCAGCCTGTGTTCCAAAATAAAATGCAATTATTACTACATAAATATTTTGGAATTCAGGTGTCATTTTACCTAAAATAGTTAATGCAATATATGCTATTGTCATTGTTACTGTTACGAATGATTTAATATCATTCCATGCTTTTTTCATATTTCTTTCCTTCTTTCTTATTTTAAACCTAGTTTAATTGCTAAAAATGTAATTATAGCTCCTAATATACCACCTACGATATATCCCCATATTTGGTCCATTTTTTTACTTGGTTTGTCCTTTATATCTTTTAAATCTTTTTTTATTTCACCAACATCATTTTCAACATTAGTTACTTTATCATCTACTTTAGTAAGTGCTACATAAACATTTGACAGTTCTTTTAACTGACTATCATGTTCATCAAGCCTTTTTGTATTAGATTTAGAACGTTGTTCTATTTCAATTATTTTTTCTATATATTTATCTTCCATTTCTTCACCACCTAACCAATTAGATAACCAGACATAACTGTTAGAGTATAACCTATAGATTGATCTGATTGTGCAGTAATATTTTGTGCTTGTCTAACAGTTACGTTTCCCGTATGGTCTATAAACATTGCATATGGTATAGCAGTAACCCATTGAACACCGCCTTTATTACATTCGTGTACTGGCAAAACCCAGTCAGGCAAATTTTGAAGTATATTTGCGTAAACATTATCTACATTAGTATGACAATAAACCATACCAGCCCAGTAAATTACATCATTAATTTTTCTAGCCTTTGGTGTAAAGCCTTCTCTAGCATAAAAATATGTAGTATTTATGTAAGAACTCATATCAACCCATCCTGTATCATTAGATTTTTTCTGCAATTCTTCTAAATTTAAATATGGTACATATGATGTTGCTGTTGAGCCTTTTTCTAATTGCAAACCATTAAAACTTATACTTCCTGCTTCTGCTCCTCTTCCTAATAAGATTCTTATATAACTAACTCCATCAGGAATACTTATGTTATGTGGCATTGTATAAAAGTCATCAAAAAAACTTATAAATTCCTTGCTAGCATTATATGAAACTACCCTATAAAAGTAATTATCAGCGGAGGCGGAGAAAGTTCCACTAAGTATTAGTGCACTACCACTATCTACCTTAATAAAATCGCTTATTATTCCTCTCCAAGCATTAGCCGTAAAGTTTATAATTCCTTGTGAAATATCTAGATTGTTAATTGTTACACTTGAACTATCAACTATTGTTCCATTTTCATCTAATCCACCAATTGATATTGCATTTAAATTAAATAAATTTCTACTTACAACATTACTTACTCTAGCAACACTATCTGTTTCAACAGCATTTGCTATTCCATTTTCCATGTGGTTTAAATCCTCTGCTAGAATAGGTGTTTTTCCTGATTTATCATCTTTCCATACTTTTGGACTATAAGCCATTATTTATCACCATCCTTTTTTGCTAATTCTTCTTGTTCTTTTTCTATTTGAGTTATTTTAATGTTATGAACTTCATTTAATATTCCACTTAGTAGCATTTCAACTATTGTAAATGGTAAGTCATATTTCTTATTTATTTCATTTATTGTATTTACATATTCTTGTTTTGCTTTTTCTATTTTTAAATCTATTGACATATTTTTTCCTCCAAAATTTTAATTTTGTCTTTTAATTTTTGAATTTGCCATGTATTTAATGCGATTAATTCATCTTTGCTTAAACTGTAATACCTATCGTTTTCATTTTTATACACAATTGACATTTTATCTTTTAAATTTTCTTTTTCATTTTTCAAGACTTCTTGTGCTATAAATCCGATATGTTTATGTTCTAAATCATTATTAAAATAATAAGTTCTTGGCTGTAACTTATTGAAAAATTCTTCATAATCATCATTAATATCTTCAATTGTATTTTTTAAATTCTTATCTGACACACTTATTAATTTAGACCAATAAACACTATAACCTTGTGTATCATTTGAAATACCATAATTTCTCAATGAATAATTATCACCAGAATATGCTGCATATAATCTATCACTTGTTAAATTCCAACATCCAATTTTTCCACTTGATGATTGTATTTCTCCACTAAATGATCCACTAGTTGCATTAATATGCCCTGTAAATGAACCATTAGTTGCATGAACATATCCATAAATTTCACAATTTCTAGCAAACATATAGCCGTCTGGTCTTACGTACCAATTATAACGACTATTGGCACCATCCCATATCAATAAACTTGCCTCATTTTCTGGCCTGTCTGTTCTTATTTCAAACGAATAATTACCAATTTGTTTAGTTAATGCGTTAGTTAAAATATTCCATCCACCAATTGTACCTGTTGTAGCATTTATTTTGGATGTATCAATTCTATCTGCTGATATAGTACCTGTTGTGATATTATCACCATTGATTATAGTACTACCCTTTGTAGCAAGTTGAGTATTTGATGAATAATTATTTTTTAAATTGTCATTAGTTGCATATGTAGCATTTGCATTTGATATTGTTAAGTAACCATTTAAGTTAATTTTACTTGCATCAATTGTAATAGTTTCAGCACTTTGATTGATTTTTGAAATTATTTCATTATTTCCGACTTTTTGTTGAACTTGTAATTCAATAGAATTTGTAGTTTGATTTATACTACTAACACTTGAATTTAATTCGCCTTTAGTAGCATAACTTTGACTAACAGTTGATAGGATTTGATTTGCTGACTGTTCTATTTTACTATTAGCCTCTACTTTAGTAGTAAATTGAGATGTATAAAGATTCTTAGTCATTAATCTAGCAAATATATATGATGTTGGCTCACTTAATGTAATTGTATAATCACCATCTGTTAGATTAATTGTTGGATAATCAAAGTATTCAGTATTTTCTGTCTGCAGTGCGTAATTAGTTCCATCAGCATTTTTTCCAACTCTATGAATAACATAACATTCTTGATTTTCATAATCTAATACAAATTCATCATAAGTAGTTGTGCTTAAATAAAATAAATCACGAGGAATAGTATATTCTCGTGTTGTATTATCAGTTGTATTTTTAAATACAGTTTTTCTTGTTTTAGTAAAAGTGTTAGCACCTGGATATAAATGACTAGATGGATACAAATAACTAAAATCTTTCCCAACTGGTTTTACTATAATTTTAATTGGCTCACTTTCATTTATATTTTGCATTGTTATCGTGCCATTTCCTTCAGCGGTTATAGTTACATCTGCTATTTCTCCAATTTCACTCTTAATTTCTTCTAAAGTTAATGTCATTTGTGCAATTCTTTTATTTTGTTCCGTTGATTCTTCTATTACATCTTCTATCAATCCAGAATTCTTATCTGTCTTTCTTTCTACCCTCATAACATCTGACTTTATATTGCTGGCATAAGATAAATCTGTAGATGATTCTAGTATTTTATCTGCCGACAACGTTATTTCATAGTTATTATCATCTTCTAAATTACCACCTAGCCAATTTAATTTTTTAGTCATTACATAGGCGGTAAGTTCATTTCCCCAAATATCTAAAAATTTTATTCTTTGACCTAGTTTTAAAGATAGTTTATTTAAAATTTTTTGAGTTTTCATATTAAAGATTAAGTAAGAAAAATTATTTACTCTACTATAAATTGGCATTATTGTTATATAACGTAAGTCATCTGAAATTGATGAATCTTGCGGATCTAATATATAATTATTATCTATTCTAAATTCTATAGGTTCGGTAGGCTTATTTTGTGGAAAATAAACATTATCTTCTACATCCCCTCTTCCTAAAACAACACAATTTATCGCTTTACTTGGTTGTTTCTCTGTAGTTAGTTCGGTCCAATCACTAACATCATGTGTAGTATTTTCAAACCATGCAAAATAAAATTTATCTGTCGAATCAGTAATTACTGAACTTGCACCAGCCTGAGCAATTAACTTAATAATTGTTCTATTACTAGATCCTTTATCAATGTATGGTTCTTTTTCTAATAATAAATTGCTGTTTGGAAAATCGGCATCATCATATTCAACATTACAACTATCAAAAATAGAATTTCTCCAAGTTTTTAATGTACATGGAAATTGATGCTTTGAACTCTCATAGGGAGTATCCAATTTATATTTAATATCATAACAACTTAGTTTTATACTAACTTTTTCCTGAACAGGCTCCACATCATAGATATAAAAAGATCCATGAACTGTTTTTATCCATGAATCTTTATATATACTATATTGATTACTATCATTTAGCAATTGAATACTTGCTTTTCCTAACTCACACGTGCCAATAATATTACCATCACTTATCATTGTAGTTTCATATTCAAATGTTTGAATAGCAGAATTATCTATTTCTTTATATATCATTCTACCTTCACATCCTTATATCCAGAAAATTCAATTGTAAATGGCTCATATTCTATATTATCAGTATTATTATCCTCAGGTAATCTTTTCCATGGGGGATTAGGTTTATTTGCATAAAATTTTCTTGTTATAAATTTATTTTCATATTTTTCAAAATAATAAATATTAATTGCAACGTTTCTCAACAATCTTAAAAGAGGCCATAATTCTTTTTGAGTTAATGATTTTATTATATCAAGAGTTGCTGCAGGTATTTCAGCACATCTAACACGGTTTAGTGAGCCTGTTAGTTTTCCTCTTTCGGCACTTGCCTCTAAATCATTTAAATATGGTCCCTGTGTTCCCTTTTTAAGCCACTCATATGGAATTTCAAAATAGTCAGAACTATCATCTATATTTATAATTTTAATTTTATCCATAAAATATCACCCCTTATGCACTTACAAATAATTGTTTTCCCATTTCTTTCTCAGCCATTCTAACTGCTTCAACAACAATTTTAGAAAAATCTTTATTGCCAAATTGTGCAACTATTGTTAAATTTCTAAATACTATTTCTTTTTCGTCATTATTTAGATTTGAAAATGCACCTATGAATTCTTGCATTACTTCTCTATTAGCCTGTTTAATTGTTTCAAGTGGTGCTTCAATATTAGTACCGTGTTTTTGATCTCCCAACATAGCCAAAAATTTTTGTCTAGGAGGAATAACAGCACCAGTGGCTAATTGTGGTATTTGTGGAACTGATATTTCCTTTATTAATCCCTTAAATGGTGATATACCTAAAAATGAAATATCTCTTATCTTTCTTAAAGCACCATTTATGCCATTAAATGGAATTGCCACAACTTTATTTATTCCACCTATAATTGCATTTACAATTGCTTTAAATCCATCTATAATACCATCCTTTATACCATCAAATATTTTTCCACCTACAGAAAAAACTTTTTTCACAGCATTCCATGCGTTTGAAAATATATTTTTGAAAAATAAGGCCACTGTACTAAATACATCTTTTATTCCATTCCATGCAGCTGCTGCTCCATCTACTAATCCATTCCACATTCCAGAAAAGAATTCTACGACAGGTTGTATAACTGTATCGTTAAACCAACTTGCTACAGTATTCCAAACTTCTTTTATCTTTTCCCATACAGCCACGGCTACCTTCTTTATATCATCCCAGTGTTTTATACATAATAAAATTATTGCTATGAGAGCACCTATTGCTAATGCCACTAAAGTTATAGGACTTGTTAATGTAGTCATTATTCCACTAAATATTCCTGTAACAATATTACATATTGCCATTACACCATTATAAACGCCTATTGCAGCAGCAACTAATCCTATCGCTATTGCAATTCCTTCTAATATTGACATCGCAATTTCATTTTGTGATATCCACTGCAATGCATCACCAATGCCTTCTAAAACATCAACAATAACACCACCTGTCCATTCTGCTATTGGACGTAAGAAATTTTTCCAAAACCATTTCCATATTGGTTGCAAATCAATACATGCCTGATTTAAAACAGAAAGAGCACCACTTAAAATATCTAAAAAAGCAGGTAAAACATTCTCAATAGTACATTGAGCCAATGGTACTAAAATATTCTCCCATACCCACCATAATGCACCACCAACAATATCACCAAAAGAAGATAATTTTTCTTTTAAATTTCCTAATGAATTATTCAAGTTGGAAAAATCTATTCCACTTAAACTTTCTTTTATTTTATTTAAAAAATCTAACAATTTAGAACTTGCTTGTATTTCTCCACTATAATCAATTCCAGAATTACCACTACCGCTTGTATTTGAACTATTATTAGAAATAACTTCTAAATTATCAAAACTTGCCAAAGAACCACTTGCTTCTTCACCACTTTTTTTAGTTTCATCCAAAGCCTTACTTAATCCCTTTGCTTGATTTTTAGCATTTTCCAAACTTGTCCCAAAAAGACCAGACACAAATACTGCAATAGCACCTGTAATTTTGGAAAGTGCATTCATTAGTGAATTTATGGCGGGCAAACAGGCATTATAAATTGGTGCAAAAGCAGTCATTAAATTGGCTTTTATTTGATTTAAACTAGATGAAAAGTCATCATTTGATTTAAGCAACGTAATATACTTATTCCTTAAATTTGTAAGACTATTTCTTAGTAGATTAAATACCATGGCAGCACCAATCAACTTAGCCATTTTAGATTTGAATTTATCAATTTTCTTACCTATTTCATTAAATCCATCACCAAATTTTAATAAATGTCTTCTTTGAAATGCTTCATTTATTTCATTTTTAGTTTGATTGGCTTCTTCTTTAGTTTGACTTAGTTTACTATTTAAAACATCAAGTTGTTGAGATAATTGGTGAACTTCTGATGAATTCTCTGGATTCAATTTTGCTTCTGATAATGCTGCCTTTAGTTGTTCAGCCTTATCTTTGGCATTTTCTAATTGAGTAGCAAGTTCTAAACTTTTGGTATCCAAGTTTCCTTGTTCAACCTTTATTGAGGCAACTTCATCAGTTTTACCTAGTCCTTGAGCAAACTCCAAATCAATCTGTTTTTGTGAAATATCATTAATTACTTGTTGATATTGTTTTTCTAACTCTGTTACTTCTTTTTCAGCATCTTTTAAACCTTTTTCAAGCGATTTTATATTTGATGGTGTTTTTTCTCCACTCATTAATGCATCCAATTTAGTTTTAACTTTAGATATAGCCAACTCTTGACTTTTAATACTATCAACAGATTTATTATATTTATCAATTAACTTGCTTGTATCTTTTTCTAATCCTTTAAATTCCTTTTTTATCTTTTGATAGTTTAAACGTGTATCTATTACTACAGCACCTTTACTTACTGGCATATTATCACCTCCTATTTTTTAGTTTTGTGAAATTCATCGAAAAATTGTTTTCTTGCTTCGGATTGAATATGAACACTTTCTAAATCAACTAAATCTTTTATTTTTTCATATTGAACTTTTTCTTCTTTAGTTAATTTTCCTTCTGCTTTTCTTGAACGATAATATACAAGTTCTGCAAACATACACTCACTAGACATATCCATAAAAAAATTAACAAATTTCCACCAATGTAAATTAGGTTTTTCATCTATATCAATGTGATGTGTAGAATTAATACCTGTAAAAATATAATTAGCATCCTTATTGAAAGAATAAACTCTAGTTTTAATCTTATTACTAGTATAATCTTCCCCACAATCAATAAACTTGATTGCTTTTTTTATTGCTTCTTCAATATCGTTTTGTGGAATTTCAGTTTTATATAAGTTGTTAAGCATTATAAATATTTTTTCTTCTTGTGTTTTATTTTGAATTTCAAGTCTTCGTATTTCAACAG
>ENA-ORMN01004161-ORMN01004161.1-human-gut-metagenome-genome-assembly--contig:-NODE-4161-length-10646-cov-4.361911_pt1 | contig 10646 bp, 7 predicted proteins | sample MGYA00242102_ERZ508993 | MGnify/ENA primary metagenome ERZ508993 (study PRJEB26280, sample SAMEA2338770) | human gut metagenome | biome: human gut; feature: human-associated habitat; material: faeces... | reverse complement strand
GGGCCGGGGCTGGCGCAGCGGCCGTGGGGTGGTGTCGCCGGCCCGTAATCAGGTAGCCCATCACGTGGCGCACGTCGTCGAATTGCGGTTGCTGCCCTTCGGGCGAGGCCAGAAAGCGGCACAGTTCGCGCTCTTCCCCAGGCGTGGTTTCGGCGTCAAAGTAGCGCTCGGTCAGCCATTTCCAGTAGGCGAGGTCGGAATAACGGTGTTTGTGGCTCATTGCGGTGTGGTTTTAAAGTAGTTTCTGATGGTTTGTCGGGCGCGCGAGAGCTGCATCCTTACGGCTGCCGGCTGCATGCCGAGGCTTTGGGCTATGCTGCTGAAATCTTCGCCCCGGTATTCATGGCGGTGAAGAATGTCGCGCTGCAGGGGCGTGAGGCATTGCTCTACGGCCGTTTCCAGTTGTCGGAAGCGTTCTTCACGCCCGAGGGCTTCGTCTTCAGTTGCGGCGGGAGAGGCGTCGCGTCCCTCGTCGAGGCAGACTTGCGGCCGGCGTTCGCGCTGGCGCAGGTGGTCGATGGAGAGGTGGCGCACGGTGGTGGTCAGCAGGGCTTCGGCCTCGTGCGGCTGTTTGTTCGTGGCCGACGGGGTCACCCACAGCTTGCAGAAGGCGTCCTGCAACACGTCCTCAGCCTCGTCGGAGCTGCCCAGCAGCTGCGTAGCCAGCCTGCGCAGACGCAGGTGAATACGTTGGTAGGCTGAAAGTAGATTGGGTTCGCTCATGGGCTTTTTCTTGTGGGTGATGGTTTTGAGGTTTTCTTTTCTCTCCGCTCGGCCTCAGGCTGTTGCCGTGGCCGCCTGGAAGCGCCTTCATCAAGTAAACGACGGCAGGGGCGGTTTGTAACGGAAAAAAGTAAGAAATTTTTTCCGCTCACGTTTTTCTCCCGTCTCCCGCAGGGCGTGGAAGGGCCGGCAAGGTGCCGGGAAAAATTTTTTGGGCGGCGGCTGTTTTTTTTCAGAAGCCACCTTTTTTTCTTTCCGCCCCGTGCATTGCGACATGTTCCGAAGCGGCGTGCGGAGACGGGAGCGGCGCGGCCCCTGTACTTACGTCGTCTTTTGCGGTTCGTTTCATGGGCTATTTGCCGGAGTTCGGGCAAAACAAACGCGGCAAACTTTTGTCCGGTTGGAAAAAAGTCTGCCGCGTCGGTATGTGGCATGTTGTGGCGCCGCCGTCGGGCGGTGCCCGACGGATTAGGCTTGTGCTACAACGGTCTTGCTCTTGCTTTCCTTACGGTCGCGCTTGTTGAGCTCGAGGTAAGCAATAGGAGCAGCCAGGAAGATAGAAGACAGCGTACCGAAGATGACACCCAGAATCATGGCGAATGAGAAGGCGCGGATGCTGTCGCCACCTAGAACGAGAATCACGATGAGCACCAGCGTGGTGGTGGCTGACGTCATGACGGTTCGGGTAAGGGTGTGGTTCAGAGCCTCGTTAAAGAGGATCATGCGGTCGCGGTTGGGATACAGGCGGATGTACTCGCGGATACGGTCGAATACCACTACCTTGTCGTTGATGGAGTAACCGATGATGGTGAGCACGGCGCCGATAAACGTCTGGTCAACCTCGAGCGAGATGGGCAGCCAGCCCCAGCACAGCGAGAACACGCCCAGAATAAAGAGGGCATCGATGGCCAGAGAGATGACGCAGCCCACGGAGAACGCCAGGTTGCGGAACCGGATAAGAATATAGATAAAGATGGCGGCCAGCGCAAAAATCACACTGAGGATGGCGCCGCGGGTCATGTCGGCCGCCACGGAGGGGCCTACCTTCTGCGAGGAGATGATGGAGCCGCCGGCGTGGTTTTCACGGTCGATGAACGTGTCGTAATCGGCCGTAATGAAGCCGCCCTCATGCAGGGCGTCGTAAATAAAGCGCTCCACGTCGCGGTCGATGGTAGGCGACTCGTCATTGATGCGGTAGTTGGTGGTGAGGCGTATGGTGCGGCCGTCCGTACCGATGGCCAGGGCTGACACGTTGGCATTGGGGTCGGCAGCCTTTACCTTTTGAGCCAGGGCGGCGCCGATTTCCTCCGATGTGACGGGCTTTTCAAACTGCACCACAAAGTTGCGGCCGCCGGTAAAGTCAATGCCCTGCGAGAGGCCGCGCAGCATGAGACCGCCAACGCTGATGAGCACCACCAGGCCGAACACCACGAATGACACACGTGACTTCTGCATGAACTGGACATTCTTGCCCTCGAGGAATCCGCGCGAAAGGCGGGTGTTGAACGTCAGGTGCTGCCACTTGTCTTTCTTCATAAAGTGTTCATACACGATACGCGTCATCCATACGGCGGTAAAGAACGAAGCACAGATACCGATGCCGAGCGTTGTGGCGAAACCGCGGATGGGGCCCGTACCGAACTCAAACAGGATAACGGCCGTAATGATTGATGTCAGGTTGGAGTCGAAGATAGCCGAGAAGGCGTTGCCGTAACCGTCGGCAATGGCCTGACGGATGTTCTTACCGGCGCGCAGCTCTTCTTTGGTACGTTCGTAAATCAGCACGTTGGCGTCAACGGCCATACCCAGCGACAGCACCATACCGGCAATACCCGACATGGTCAGCGCGGCCTGGAAAGACGTCAGCACACCAAAGGTGAAGAAGAAGTTCAGAATCATGGCGCCGTTGGCTACCATACCCGGAATGAACCCGTAGACTACGCACATGAATATCATCAACAGCACGAAGGCTACGATACAAGCCGTAAAGCCGGCCTGGATAGAAGCGGCACCCAGTGACGGGCCCACCATTTCGCTCTGCACGATTTTGGCCGGAGCCGGCATCTTACCGCTCTTGAGCACGTTGGCCAGGTCCTTGGTGTCCTCGGCCGTGAAGTTACCGGTAATCTGTGAGATACCGCCGGTAATTTCGTTCTGGATGGTAGGAGCGCTGTATACGTTGTTGTCCAATACGATGGCTACGGGGCGCTTGAGGTTGTTGCGTGTAATGCGAGCCCATTCGCGTGAACCCTGAGAGTTCATGGTCATGGATACGCAGGGGCGGTGGAACTGGTCGTACTCGTCCTTGGCGTCTGATACGACGTCGCCGCCCAGAGCAGGCTTGCCGTTGGTTGATTTCAAGGCATAGAGTTCAAAGTAACCTTTGGGCATGCCTTTTTCAGTAAGAGGTTTAACGCTCCATGCCAGCACGAGGTCGGAGGGCAGGATACTCTTGGCAGCTTCAGAGTGAAGCATGGCGTTTACGGCAGCCGTGTCGCGTGCCTGTACGATACCCAGAATGCAGTTGTCCGGGCGTGAGAGTTGCTGGTTGAGCAGGGCGAGCAGTGGGTGCTCAGCCTTGATTTTTTCCATCTGGGCGTTGTTGGCCTGGCTTTGTGCCTGCTGTGCGCCTTTCTTGAAGGCTGAGAGGTCAGCCTTTCCTTCGGCTTTGGGAGCAGCAGCTTTGGTGGAGTCGGCCTGAGTAGAGTCGGCCGTAGTTTTCTGCTGGCCTTTGTTGATTTCGGCCAGACGGCTGTCGAGCGAGTTAATGGCGGCGCCTACTTCGCTGAGCAGGTAGGTTTCCCAGAATTCCAGGTTAGCGCTTCCCTGCAGCAGTTTTTCTACACGGGCAGGGTCCTTGATACCCGGCATTTCTACCATAATCTGACCCAGCTGGCCTTTGCCTTCGAGGGTCTGGATGTTGGGCTGAACCACACCGAACTGGTCGATACGCGTACGCAGAACCTCAAAAGAGTTGCCTACGGCAGCTTTTACCTGTTCGTTGAGCACGGCTTTTACCTGCTCGTCGGTGCTTGAGGGGGTGATGTTGCTCTCGCCCAGACGTGCGGCGAAAATACCACCCAGCTGGTTCATTCCGGCCAGTTGCTGGTAGTTTTTCACAAACAGGTCAACAAAGTCACCATTTCCTTGTGCAGCCTCTTTCTTGGCGTCGGCAATAGCCTTGGCTACGTTGGGGTTGGTGGCATTGTCGCCGGCCAGCGATTTCACTACGTCGGGCACGGAAACTTCCAGAATGACGTTCATACCGCCTTTCAGGTCAAGGCCTAAACTAATTTGCAGCTCCTGGCAACGCTTCAGCGTATAGCCGAGCCACACTTTCTCGTTCTGCATAGAGTCGAGATAGTTTTTGCCTTGTTCACCCATGGCTGCTGCCTTGTTCTCATAGTGGGTTGTCACCGCTGAGAACGAAAGGTAGAAAAGGCAAATCAGGGTAAGTAATACCGCAATGATCTTTACGAATCCTTTGTTTTGCATTTTGATGGTTATTTATTTTGTTCTTGATTTTCTCTTTTTAAGGGATATAAAAACGTGCAAATATAGTTATTTTTTCTTAGTTATCAGATTTTTGGAACGATTTATTTTGCACCGCCGGAACGTGGCCCCGACGGTGCTTGTGGATGTGGGTTGGTGCGTTCTTGAGGTGCGGTTGCCGGAGGTTTCGGCCGCGTCAGTCGCCATAGACTACATGGTAAATCTTCCGGGTTGCACCGGCACTGTTGTGAATATATTCGGCACTGGCCTTGCTGGCTCTTTGCAGGGCGTCGGGATGGCTGAGCAGGTGGTCGACGGTTGTGTTGAAGTCGGCCGCGTTTTTCACTTCAAAGCAGCCTCCGTTGGCCAGCAGGTCGTTGGCTTCCATAAACTTGTGGTGGTTTGGCCCGATGATGACGGGTATGCCGTATACCGCGGCTTCGGGCACGTTGTGGATGCCCACGCCGAATCCGCCGCCCACGTAGGCAATCTGTGCGTAGCGGTAGATGGCTGAAAGCAGTCCGTAGCAGTCAATCAGCAGGCAGTCGGCCTCCCGGGGCTGCTCTTTCAGTTGCGAATAGCGCACGGTGGGGCGCTGCAGCTTGCTTTCGATTTGCTGCAGGTGCTCGGGGCTGACCACGTGGGGCGCCATGATGAGTTTAAGCTCCGGATGCTGGTTGAAGTAGTTGATTATCAGGTCTTCGTCGGGCGGCCATGTGCTGCCGGCCACCATGACGTAGGGCGCGTCCTTCACCATCTTTTCCACCTCGGGCAGGTGTTTGGCCTGCTGCATGATGGACACCACGCGGTCCATGCGCGTGTCGCCCACTACGGTGGTGTGGGTGATGCCCAGGCGGTTGGCCAGCAGCTGGCGCGAATATTCATTCTGTACAAACAGGTGGGTCATGCGCTTCAGCACGCGGGCGTAGTGCCGGCCGTAGCTGCGGAAGAATATCTGTTCGGGGCGGAAGATGCTCGACACGCTGTAACACGGAATGCCTTTGTGATAGAGCACGTCGATGTAGTTGCGCCAGAATTCGTATTTGATGAAAAAGGCCGTTTCGATGTGTGCCAGACGCACAAACTTGCGTGCGTTGAGCGGCGTGTCGAAAGGCAGGTAGCACACCACGTCGGCCCCGTCGTAGTTCTTGCGCACCTCGTAGCCCGAAGGCGAGAAGAAGGTGAGCAGAATCTTTTTTTCGGGATGTTCGCGGCGCATGCGCTCCATGAGCGGGCGGCCCTGCTCGAATTCGCCCAGCGAAGCGGCATGAAACCACACGTAGCGGGCTTCAGGCCGGATTTCGCGGCGGAGTATTTTCCAGGTGTTGCGGTGGCCGCGCATCATCAGCCGGGCTTTCCGGTTGAAGATCGAAGCCAGACGCACCATGAACATGTACAGGTAAATGGCTAATGAATACATACAGCAGTTCTTCGGGGGCGTATATACGGTTCAGCCGTTTGTTATCCTAACACTTCGATGGCGCGGCGCGTACGGCGCAGGGTTTCTTCCTTGCCCAGGAAGGCCGAGATGTCGAACATGTGCGGACCTTTGCCTTCGCCCACCAGAGCCAGGCGCCAGGCGTTCATGATGTCGCCCGTGCGGTATTCCTTTTCCTCAATCCACTTCATGACCTGAGCTTCCTGATTTTCAAGCGAAAAGTCGTCGAGCTGTTCCAGGAAGTCACACAGCTCGCTGAGTTGCGTGTGGCTGTTTTCCTTCCAGCGCTTGCGGGTGGTTTTTTCGTCATAGCTCTCGGGAGCCACGAAGAAGAACTTGCACAGCGGCCACAGCTCCTTGATGAAGTTGACGCGGCTCTTCATCATGCCCACTACGGCCGTTACGCGCTCCATGGGGGCCTCGATGCCGTTCTGGCGCAGAATGCGGTCGAAGTCGGGGGCCAGCTCGGCGTCGGTTTTCTTGAGGATGTATTCGTGGTTGAACCACGTGCCTTTTACGTAGTCAAATCGGGCACCGGCCTTGCTGCACTTTTCCAGGTCGAACTGGTCAATGAGTTCCTGCATCGACAGGATTTCCTGGTCGGTTCCGGGGTTCCAGCCCAGCAGGGCCAGGAAGTTGACCACGGCTTCGGGCAGATAGCCGCTCTCGCGGTAACCGCTTGAGCGCTCGCCCGTTTTTGGGTCGGTCCATTCCAGCGGGAATACCGGGAAGCCCAGACGGTCGCCGTCGCGCTTGGAGAGCTTGCCCTTGCCGTCGGGCTTGAGCAGCAGCGGCAGGTGGGCAAAGCGGGGCATGCTGTCCTCCCAGCCAAAGGCGCGGTAGAGCAGCACGTGCAGCGGAGCCGACGGCAGCCACTCTTCGCCGCGGATGACGTGCGACACCTCCATCAGCCGGTCGTCGACGATGTTCGCCAGGTGGTAGGTGGGCAGCGCGTCGGCCGATTTGTAGAGCACCTTGTCGTCCAGCGTCGAGGTGTTGACCTCCACGTGGCCGCGGATCAGGTCGTCCATCGCGACCGTTTCGTTTTCGGGCATCCGGAAGCGGATCACCCACTGGTCGCCGCGGTCGAGGCGCGCCTTCACCTCCTCGGCGGGCAGCGCCAGCGACGTGGCCAGCTTTTCGCGCACCGCATAATTATAGGCGAACGCCTCGCCGCGCGCCTCGGCCTCCCTGCGCAGGGCGTCCAATTCCTCGGCCGTGTCGAAGGCGTAGTAGGCCCAGCCCGCCTCGACGAGTTGCAGGGCGTATTTGAGGTAGATTTCGCGCCGCTCGCTCTGGCGGTAGGGGGCGTGAGGCCCTCCGACGCCCACGCCTTCGTCGATCTCGATGCCGCACCATTTGAGCGATTCCAGAATGTAATCCTCCGCTCCGGGGACGAACCGCTGCGAATCGGTGTCCTCGATACGCAGGATCATCGTTCCCTTGTGCCGGCGGGCGAACAGGTAGTTGTACAGTGCCGTACGGACGCCGCCGATGTGCAGCGGCCCGGTGGGGCTGGGCGCGAAGCGCACCCGAACTGGTCTTTCCATAGCTGTATTCTTTAATTTTTTTACGATCCCGGTTTGCGGCGTCAGACGTTGAACAGGAAGTGCATGATGTCGCCGTCCTCGACGACATACTCCTTGCCTTCGATCGACAGTTTGCCCGCATCGCGGCACGCCTTCTCCGAACCCAGAGCGGTGTAGTCGTCGTACTTGATGACCTCGGCGCGGATGAACCCCTTTTCGAAATCGGTGTGGATGATGCCGGCCGTCTGCGGGGCTTTCATGCCGCGCAGGTAGGTCCAGGCGCGGGTCTCGTCGGCCCCGGTGGTGAAGAACGTTTCGAGGTTGAGCAATTTGTAGGCCGATTTGATCAGGCGCGCCACGCCCGACTCCTCCAGCCCCAGGTCTTCGAGGAACATCTGCCGCTCGTCGAAGTCTTCCAGTTCGGCGATGTCGGCCTCCGTGGCGGCGGCGATGACGAGCATTTCGGCCCGCTCGCCGGCGATGGCCTCCCGGACGGCCTCGGTGTAGGCGTTGCCCGTCGCGGCGCTCTTTTCGTCGACGTTGCAGACGTACAACACGGGCTTGTCGGTCAGCAGGTTGAGGTCGGCGACCAGTTTGCGGTCCTCCTTGTCGAGTTCCACGGTGCGGGCCGAAAGCCCCTGTTCCAGCACCGCCTTGTACTGCAAGAGCAGCTCCACGGCGCGCTTGGCCTGCTTGTCGCCGCCCGAGGTGGCCTGCTTCTGGGTCTTGGAGAGCCGGTTCTCGACGGTTTCGAGATCCTTCAGCTGCAATTCGGTGTCGATGATGCCCTTGTCGCGCACGGGGTCTATCGAGCCGTCGACGTGGGTGATGTTGCCGTTGTCGAAGCACCGCAGGACGTGGATGATCGCATTCGTGTTGCGGATGTTGCCCAGAAATTTGTTGCCCAGACCTTCGCCCTTCGAGGCGCCCTTCACGAGGCCCGCGATGTCGACGATTTCGATCGTCGTCGGGACCACGCGCTTGGGGTTGTCGATCTCCGCGAGGCGGATCAGCCGCCGGTCGGGGACCGTGATCACGCCCACATTGGGCTCGATGGTGCAGAAAGGAAAGTTTGCCGCCTGTGCCTTTGCATTGGACAGACAGTTGAAAAGGGTCGATTTACCCACGTTCGGCAAGCCGACGATGCCGCATTGTAACGCCATTTATTCGTTTCGTTTATGTTGCTGTCAGACAAATTGCGCTTATCGTGAAACAAGCCCACAAAGATACGAATTTCTTTTCAATAATCGGAGACGCTCGCGGGTAAAAGCGGAAAGGGGGATGGTTTCCGGCTCTGGGCGCGGAAAAAAGCGCTTCTGTCCGTTCCGTTTATCCCTTGGCAAATAAAACCTCTTCGCCAACTGGCGAAGAGGTTTTATTTGCCGGCAGCAAGGCTGGCTATTCGGCCAGCGACCATTCGATCACGACCGGGAAGTGGTCCGAGGGGTATTTCCGGTTGTAACTGTTGTTGACGATGTGCCACGAAACGACCTTCGTGTCCTTCGGCGTGACGAAGACGTGGTCGATGCGCGACGCAGCGGCGGGAGGCGTCGAGATGTATTTGTAGCCGTTGTAGGTGGGCCAGTCTCCGTTGGTCTTGGACGGACAGCGGACGTAGCTGTCGGCAAGGATGCCTGATCCGGCGATCGTTTTGTAGGCTTCGGTGTTTTGGTTCGAATTGAAGTCACCCGTGCAAAAGGCCGGTTTGCCGCCTGCGATCTCCCGGACCTTGGCCACCAGCAGTTTGGCGCTCTCGGCGCGGGCCGTGGTCCCTATGTGGTCGAAGTGCGAATTGAAATGGTAGAATTCCCGTCCGTTCGCGCGGATGCGGAAATGCACCCAGTTGCACATGCGGGGCGAATAGGAGTCCCAGCCTTTGGACCCGGGGGCGGAAGGCGTTTCGGAGTACCAGAACGATCCCATATCCAATACTTCGAATTTGTCCTTGCGGTAGAAAACGGGGTTGTAGTGGCGTCGTTGGGCCGTTTTGTCACCGATGACGTTTTCTCCGACCCAGGTGTATCCGTCGAGGAACGGCTCGATGTCCTTGATCTGGGTCAGATAAGGCTCCTGCGCTCCGAAGATGTCGAACTTCTCGCTCTGGAGTAGTTGGCGAAGCAAATCCCGGCGGGTCGTCCATTTGTTGTCTTGATCGGAAGAGTTGTCGTACTGGATGTTGTAGGTGGCGACGCGAATCGGATCGAGCCACTCTTTTCCAGGTGCAGGGGCGGGTGCGGGATCGTCGTTTCCCGAACTGCACAGCGAGAAGAGCGGCAGGCAGAGCAGGAACAGACTGAAATACGGTTTTCGTATCATTTTTCCGAAAGAGATTGGTTTCGAATTTAAGACGAACTGTTTCCGGTTTTGTCCCCCGGGGAGCGAAAATTTGCTATTTCGCATTTTTTATTCGATTTTTACCGCTTGCAGGGGGACAAACCGGACGGTTTTCCGTTATATCGAATGACCGACCAAACCAATGAACCGAATGTTTCGGCAACGCAAGTACGACACCCGACGAATCGACCGGCAGTATGCCGAAGAGACCGACGTATATGTTATGTTGTATAACAGTTACGCCGATGCGCTCTATGCCTACGGCATGGGGTTCGGTTTCGACAACGAAACGGTCAAGGATGTCATCCACGACATATTCCTCGACATTATGACCCGCCAGGTCGACCTGGGCCGCATCGTCAACATCAAGGCCTACCTTTTCCGGATCGTTCACAACCGCCTGGTCGACCTGCACCGTTCGCGGGTGGACAAATGCGACCTTTCGGACCGGGAGCCGGGATTGCGGGTGTCGCTGACCTCGCTCGACGCGATGATCGAATCGGAGCACGTGCTGCGCATCCGCCAAACGATCGAGTCGCTGCTCAACCAGCTCTCGCCCAAGCAGCGCGAGGCGCTGCTGCTGCGCTTCGTCTACGAGATGGAGTATGACGACATCGCCGTCATACTCGACGCCACGCCCCACGCCGTCCGCAAGTTCGTGTCGAAGGGGCTGGGCAAACTTCGGAAGGGCAGGGAGTGCGGCAAGACGATGAAAATAGCCACTTGACACGGCGGACGCTGTTTTTTGCGGTTCGAGGGGGACAAAACGGCGGATTCGCCGTCATAGGGGAGAGCGCGGCGCCGCAGCCGCAGCATGCAGTTTGAAGATTACGTTGGAATCAATGATAAAACCGGACGATATTAAGAAGCACACGGCGGAGTTCTTCACCTCCGACCCGGACTTCGTTTTGTGGTGTCTCGATCCCGAGCGGGCGCAGGACGGCTATTGGTGCGGTTACACCGAACGCCATCCGCAGGACCTGGTCGAATTCGAGCGCGCCGTGAGCCTGGTGCGCCGTGTGGGCAAGACCCATCCCGCGCTGCCGTCCGTGGAAAAACAGTTGCTGCTCGACCGCATCCTGACCGACCATTACGCCCGGCGCCGTTTTGCAGCCCCTCCCCGCCGCCGC
>ENA-ORMN01004144-ORMN01004144.1-human-gut-metagenome-genome-assembly--contig:-NODE-4144-length-10680-cov-3.471153_pt1 | contig 10680 bp, 7 predicted proteins | sample MGYA00242102_ERZ508993 | MGnify/ENA primary metagenome ERZ508993 (study PRJEB26280, sample SAMEA2338770) | human gut metagenome | biome: human gut; feature: human-associated habitat; material: faeces... | reverse complement strand
CATATCTTCCAGTTCCTCTTTTAACATGGCTGCCAGTTTCAGCTGTTTCTCCGTGCTCGGGATCTGTTCCTGCTCATCTAAGAGAATCAATAAACACAAAAAAATCTGTCTTGCCAGTAAGTCCTTTTTTCCGATCAGACTGCCATACTGAAAGATGTCATTTCTGGTATCCGTAAACTCCTCCCTGTCAATCGCATAGAGAATCTCATATAGGATTTCCATGCGCTTTTCATCTAACATACCGCCGCACATTAACGTTTTTCCGAATACCGGATTTTTCTGTACAATTCTTAAAATATCAAAAAATTTTTTCTCCATCTCTCTCGAAGTTACTACACATGAAGTAATTCCATTATACGCCACCGATATCTGCAGCACAATTCGCTTTTTCCGTACATTTTCCTGTTTTTACAGAAAAATCAGCTCGGCATATCCATCCTGTATACCGGCACTTTACAGTAATTTCATGCTAAACCTAAAAAGAGGAGAGCTGCCCGCTCTCCTCTGATCTCACTTTTAATATTCCGGCTCGATCAATCCGTAAGTATTGCCTTTTCTCTTATAAACAACATTGACATCCTCTGTCTCTGCGTTGATGAATACATAGAAATCATGTCCTAATAATTCCATCTCTACACATGCATCCTCCGGATACATTGGTTTCATATCAAACTTCTTGGTTCTGATGATCTTGATCTCTTCATCATCCTCTGACTTCTCATCCAGAAAATCCTGTTTGAAAACTGCTGCTGCATTCTGCTGCTTTGTTACAAGTTTTGTTCTATACTTTTTAAGCTGACGTTCAATGACTTCCTCTACCAGATCAATGGATACATACATATCACTGCTTACCTGTTCGGAACGGATATAACTTCCCTTCATAGGAATCGTAACTTCAACTTTCTGGCGTTCCTTCTCTACGCTCAATGTTACATTCACTTCTGTGTCCGGAGTAAAATACTTCTCAAGCTTATTCAGCTTGTCCTCCACTGCGGCTTTCAGTCCTTCTGTCAATTCGATGTTTCTTCCTGTGATCTTAATTCTCATGATGTCCAACCCCTTTGTCGCTTATTTGATATAATGATCCAATCCAGGCTATGTCAGATAGCTTTCTGAATGCTTACTTATATCATGACTTTATTATAGCATGTTTTTATACATTATCAACATTTTTTTGTCTTAAACCGAAAACTTTTTATATATTTTATATAATTTCTGAAAATTTCAGAATCTCTGAACAGGCTTTACGCCAGCGACAGCGCAAAATAACCATCCGCAAGCAGTCTTTCCTGTCTTTCTTTGTCATCGGAAGAAAGCACCATAATTCCCTCTCTGTCATACACCAGGCGCGCTGTTTTGGTCTGCGCCATAAGTTCCGGCAGAAGTTCCTCAAACTGTTCTTCACCCAGTGTCGTTTCGATAATGTGCAGCGTCCCATTCTCCGGGCAGTACATTAGAATATCAGCGTCCTCTGCACTCTCGTCTCTGGAAATATCATCACTCCACACTACCTTCACCGTTCTTCCGCCACAAAAACAGTTAAAATCCATCGCAAACCGGATTGCCGCTTCGTCCCATGCGATAAACCCATTTCTCATCCGTTTCTGCTCCCGTATTTTTTTATATTCCGCTGCAGTGATCTCCTCCACAGAATAACTGTTTAATTCCGCTGCAAAAAGTTCCGGCACATCCTGTTTTTCCAGTAAACGCTCCGATGGATACGCCTCTGTGAACCCAACCTTACGGTAATAACCGACAAGCTCTTTTTCGGCCGGGACTAACACCAATGGCATATTAAAAATCTCTTCTGCCTTCTTTAAGATTTTCCCTGCATAACCTCTGCTACGGTATTCCGGGAGCGTTGCCACTGAATATACATACTTCGCCGGCTTCCACTCCTCACCATCCCTGATATTGATATCCAAAAAGCTTGCCATGGAAACCGCATGCCCATCCTGGCAGATGAGCAGCATATTATCCTCTGTCATCCGTTTGTCCAGATAAAAATCTACCAGTTCCGCCTCGTCACCAAAACAGGTCTCCCATATTTTGTGGATTTCTTCCCTGTTTCTTTCCTTATCTGCAAAAATGACATCACTTGAGACCGCCACATATTTTTTCAGCAGGATTTCCGGATAATAGGACATCTTAGCCTTTCGCAGTCCCGGATCCCCCGTATCCTCCTCGCGGTTTACATAAGTATAATCTTCACACACATGTAAAACAAACTGCTGGTTGATCATCGGATATGCGCCCTGCATATCCGGAAATGCTTTTTCGAAGTGGACAACATAAGTGTCACTGTTTAACGGTTCCCCGATAGAAAATGCAACAATCTGTCCTGCCTTCCGGATGATCCCACCGACAAGCCCGAGTTCTTTTCTATGGTCAAATGCCTCATGGAGCACTGACATCTCAAGTTCCATCTCTTCATTCCATTTCTCTGCCCTCATTTTGATCCATGTGTAAGTCATATTGCGGCATTCTTCTATATTGGAATCATTCAGTTCCTCATAGCACCAGTCATCCTCATCCTGAAATCTCGCAATATGATTTCTCTTGCCATGCATCTTTTTCCCCGCAAGCGTTGCTAATTTTTCTCTGGAATAAATGTAATCATAATCGTTCCGGTCTCCCTGGATCAAAAACTGTTCCGAATACCATGTAAGCATCTGCTCCCGGTCTGCTTCGCTCAATGGGCTCATAATAAGTGGGCGTTTTTCTTCCTCACAGATTGTGCGCAGTTCATCGATGACTTTTCTGCGGTCACCTGCCCCGATCGGATAGGAATACATCACCACTCCTTCCTCCTCAAAACGAATGATCGCACACCCATATTTTTCTGCAACTTCAACATGATATACTTTCCGCCAGACAAAATTATTGGCAAACGTATACTCGCATGCATTTCTGTCATCTTCCTGAAATCTGGCATCCATCCATGATTTATCATCTAATGTAATTTCGTGAAACTCTATTTTTGACATCTTAATTCCTTTCGCTATATACTAACATTATTATTCCATTTTTAAGACGATTTATTGTACTATTTCATGCCGTGAATTGCAACCGTCATATATGGCAGAAAAAGAAGAAAATAAAAACATGGCACAAAAGAATCTTCTTTTATTAAAGCACAAAAAAGCTGACCGCATTTTCAACGATCAGCTTTTCACTGTCTAGTACAGCGTTCAAAAATCAACTGACAATGTACTTAGTTTGTCATTAAGAACTTAATGATTCTCTCTGTATCTTCCGGCTCGTAAGCTACAATTTCAAGTTCTGGGATCTCTACATCAGAGTTTAATAAGCTTGTCAGAGAAACATACTGGCAAAGTTTTGATTTGAGGTTTAATCTGTCTCCCTCACCTGTGATCAATTCTACTTTTCCAGCACAGGAATCAATTACTTTAAAAAATCCGTCGACATCTTTGATATTCTTGATTTTCATATTTTTTCATCCTTTCTTCTTTTGAACTATATATCTACTTCTTATTAAATCGCAAAAACAGAAATCTGTAAATACTTTTCCAAAAAATCTTTTACATAAAACTTAGTCTTCCTGAGAAAGGCCTCCTTTTTTCGAACGTGTCTTGCTGTAAACCAAAAGCAGTAAACTGCCGATCACACCTGCTGAGATTGCATTGGTGATCATGGCGATCACACCCTGCGTAAACACGTAGTTTGCCGGCTGGCTGTAGATCACGATATCTAAACAGAAAGCAGGACCTTGGGGTTACTATAAACCCTTGATCCTGCTTTTTTAAGAACTATCCTTTTTTCACTGTCCCTTTTTATTCACTAATAATTATTTGCTACCACTGGTGCACCACCAAGAATAATAGTTGTATTGGCAATACACATCATGGTGATGATGATTGCACTGATAATTGGCATTATATATGGATTTTTTGTTTTCTTATATATGATTCTGTCCAAAATCGGGTTAACAAATAAAAATACTATCATAGGATATAACCAGATACCTCCGATTCTGTCTCCCTCGGTTTTATACCAGGTCAATGCACCTGTCACAAAGAATGGTATATATTGAACAAGCCAATATAAAACAGGTCCAGCAATGTTGAACAAAGCTGTTACAACCGTGTTTTCCCTGCCACAAATTGTATTACGGTTATAACAGCAGGAAACTATCGACAGCATAATGTAATAAAACATAAATAATGGAATATATCTCAATCCAATCAGCACTTTATCGGCATCAAATGCTTTTAGTGTTAATACCCACAATCTGAAATCTGTCTTAAAGAAATAATCTGCAAAGAATAAAATTCCAAAAGCCAGCGTTACTGTTAAAATTGAAAGATAGATTGTTTTTACCAATTTACCCTTTTCCATCATAATTCCGGCTGCTTTTGCATTTATCCGGTTGTTTCCTGCAATCTTATTTGAAATAAGTATGACTGCCCCTAGGAATAGCCCGTTTAAAACACTCCATACACCTGACAGCAATGGACCTGCTGCAGGCCACACAGGATTTGCCTTTGAATATATGGTAATGATCATCAAGCGGTAACTTAATGCTGAAAACAATGCCCCTGCAACCATAGAAATCCAAAACCAGTTTTTCTGTCTCGGCTCAGTTATAACAACCGGCTTGACATCTGTAGATGCCTTAAGACATCCAAAATATGCAGTATTTTCAACAAGTGTTAATACAAATGCAACAACAAACATCATAATACCAACAAGCCCCAAAACATTAAAAAATTGTTTTGCCTGCCATACCTGATTTGACGCAATTATTTCATGAGGTGCTCCAAATGATTTTTCAAAAAAATCAATACCATGCTCTACACTTGTTTTCGAAAAATGTACCCATGGATGTGTTCCACCTACTTGATAAATAACTCTGAATGCCCCATCTTTTTCATAATACTTTCCAGACTCAACATCAGACATTCCATCTGATCCATTATTGAAATTTACAAAATTCTTTGCATCCGGGGTCGTCAGAAATACTCTCGGTACAGCTTCATTTCCATTTTCATCTGTTGTCCAAAAAAAGAATTCATCATATTTATCTGCAATAATTCCTACATTTCTTGTTCCAAAATCTGCACTATGATCTACACCTGTGTCATCACACCATGTAGATGCCTGAAATAGAACAGCTGATACAATTGGATTTTCCCTCTCATTATCAATTGCAATTTCCATGTCACAGGCAGCTCCACCACTTGAATGTCCTGTAATTCCAATCTTGCCTTTATCTACGTATGGCAATGAAGCAGCAAGTGCCACTGCTGCGTCAATTCCAACTGCAGATGAATAAACTTCATCTGCCGCAGTAATTTCTGTATCTCCATGTCCATGCATATCTACCGCAATAACAGTATATCCCCGACGTGCATATTCTATAGAATATAAATCCTGCATTTCCTTATTATTAAACCACCCTTCAACAGTAACAATAGCCGGCGACTTATTTTCTTCCGTTGCAGACTTTGGTTTATATAACAGCGCACTTACTTCATGACCTGTTGAATCCACAAGGCGTAGTTCAGATACTTTTACCCTTCCACCAGAACTTTGTATGACAGAAGATACTGCCATACTGACAAAGCACAAAATCAATGATATGACTAACCACGTTTTTGCTGTTAATTTTTTTCCCATAACACAATCTCCTTTACATCTGGCGAATGACGTTTGCTTCACGAAACAGTTTTCTTTTTTCCCCCCCTTTTTCAAATATAAAAACATCAATACATTTATGTTCATGCAAGCAAATAATTGTAAAAAAAAGACACAAAATCTTATAAAAGATTATTGTGTCTCCGCTCTCATACAATAATTGTCATTCATTTTCTTTATTTACATACGCATTATAGCATTAGCATTAAGTTTTTTCAATATATTTTTGTACAGTTTTTGTAAATTCTGTGTATTAATTTTGTGCCGTTATTTTTTTTGTTTTTTTAATTTTTGTACATACAATGCCTGCTTATATGCGAAGTAAATTGTCATTTCATTGCCGCCCGAATCATATTCTCCGCTTCCTTTGCTTCTGCTTTGGTAAGCTGCGGCGTATCTTTTAAGACATAATCCATGCCAAGGTTGTCGTACTTGATCTTTCCCATAGAATGATATGGAAGGACTTCCAGTTTCTCCACATTGTGGAGCGTCTTTAAAAACAGCCCAAGTTCCGTCAGTTCTTTCTCATCAAACGTAATGCCCGGCACGACTACGTGACGGATCCAGACCGGCTTTCCGATTGAATCAAGATACTTTGCAAACGCAAGAATGTTGCTGTTCGACTGCCCGGTGAGTTTCTGATGTTCCTCATCGTTGATATGCTTAATATCAAGCATGACGAGATCTGTCACAGACATGAGCTGTTCTATCTTTTCCATTCTGTCTGATGCCATGTTTTCACTTATTCCAGTGAGGCTGATCTCTCTCTCACTGATCTGATCTGTTCCTGTATGTTTCTTTGGAAACATAATTCCGGATGTATCCAGACAGGTGTGAATGCCCTTTTCCTTTGCCTTCGTAAAAAGCTCCGTCAGAAAATCAAGCTGTAACATGGGTTCTCCACCCGTTGCCGTGATCCCCCCGGTCTGATAGAAAGAACGGTTGCGCTCGAAACGGTCTATGATCTCATCCGCTGTCATTTCTTCCCCATCCTCTATCTTCCATGTATCGGGATTATGGCAATACTGGCAGCGCATCGGGCAGCCCTGAAAAAAAACGACAAACCGTACGCCCGGACCGTCCACTGTGCCAAATGTTTCTAACGAGTGAATTTTTCCCATGTTGTTCTCCTTTTTCTATGAATAACGCTCACACGCTCCATTCGCAAAACGCACCTGTTGCACTACATCCGTTCGTGGAAGGTACGTGCGATCACTTCATCCTGCTGTTCTTTTGTCAGTTTGATAAAGTTGACCGCATATCCGGATACACGGATGGTAAGCTGTGGATACAGTTCCGGATGTTTCTGTGCATCCAATAATGTGTCACGGTTTAAAACGTTTACGTTCAAGTGATGTCCGCCTTTGACTACATAGCCATCTAACATTGCAACAAGATTGTTCTCCTGTGCTGCCTCATCTTTGCCCAGTGCATCCGGTACAATGGTAAATGTATTGGAAATACCATCCTGTGAATCCATAAATGGAAGTTTAGCGACAGATGCCAGGGATGCAACCGCACCATGGGTATCACGTCCATGCATCGGGTTTGCACCCGGAGCAAATGCTACACCTTTCTTTCTTCCATCCGGTGTTGCTCCTGTATTTTTACCATAGGAAACATTGGATGTAATGGTCAAAATTGATGTTGTCTGGATACCGCCACGGTAAGTATGGTTTCCTTTTACATATCCGATAAAGGTGTGGAGCACCTGTTTTGCGATCTCGTCAACACGATCGTCGTCATTTCCATATTTCGGGAAATCACCCTCAATCTCAAAGTCAACGGTCACACCATTCTCATCACGAATTGGTTTTACTTTTGCATATTTGATTGCAGAAAGGGAGTCTGCTACTACAGAAAATCCTGCAATACCGGTCGCAAACCATCTTCTCACATTTTTGTCATGTAATGCCATCTCTAATTTTTCGTAGCAGTATTTATCATGCATATAGTGAATGATATTTAATGCGTTCACATACACTCCTGCTAACCATTTCATCATATCTTTATATTTGTCCCATACTTCATCGTAATCTAAGTATTCGGATGTGATCGGACGGTATTTCGGTCCGACCTGCTTTCCTGTCATCTCATCGACACCGCCATTGATCGCGTAAAGCAGGCATTTTGCAAGGTTTGCCCGCGCGCCAAAGAACTGCATTTCCTTACCGATTCTCATAGAAGATACACAGCATGCAATTCCATAATCATCACCATGGACAACACGCATAATATCATCATTCTCATACTGGATTGCAGAGTGTTTGATGGATGTCTCGGCACAGAATTTTTTGAAGTTTTCCGGCAGTTTTACAGACCAGAGTACGGTCATGTTTGGTTCCGGTGCTGCCCCGATGTTGTTCAAGGTGTTTAAGTAACGGTATGACATTTTTGTAACCATATGTCTTCCATCCACACCGATTCCACCGATGGACTCTGTCACCCAGGTTGGATCGCCGGCAAAAATCGTGTTGTATTCCGGTGTACGCGCAAATTTTACAAGACGAAGTTTCATCACGAACTGGTCGATGATTTCCTGAACTTCCTCTTCCGTGATGAGCCCCTGTTCCAGGTCGCGGGTGAAATAAATGTCGAAGAAAGTGGAAACGCGGCCCAGGGACATGGCCGCTCCATTCTGTTCCTTCACGGCAGCCAGGTAGCCCAGGTACGTCCATTGCACGGCTTCGTGGGCGTTTGCGGCGGGGCGAGTGAGGTCGCAGCCGTAGGAGGCGCCCAGCTGGGCGAGTTCTTCCAGGGCGCGTATTTGTTCGCTCATTTCTTCGCGCAGACGGATCAGCTCATCCGTAAGGGGGGAATGTTCACGGTTTTTGAGGTCCTTGCGGCGTTCGGCAATCAGCTTATCCGTGCCGTACAGGGCCACCCGGCGGTAATCGCCGCTGATGCGGCCACGGCCGTAGGCGTCGGGCAGTCCGGTAATGATGCCGGAGTGGCGGGCCATGCGCATTTCCTCGGTGTAGGCGTCGAATACGCCGTCGTTATGGGTCTTGCGTATCTTTTTGAAAATGTCCGCGGTTTTCTCGCACATCTTGAACCCGTAGGATTCCAGGGCCTGTTGGGCCATGCGCAAGCCGCCAAAGGGCATCAGGGCCCTTTTCAGGGGGGCGTCCGTCTGGAGGCCTACGACCACTTCCAGTTCCTTGTCAATGTAGCCGGGCTTGTGGGATGTGATGGAGGATACCACTTCTTCATCAGCATCCAGCACGCCGCCGTTGTCTATTTCCCGTTTCAGCAGGACTTTCAGCTCGTCCCATAAACGAAGCGTGCGCTGGGAGGGGCCGGAAAGAAACTCTTCATTGCCGGAATAGGGCGTGTAGTTATGCTGGATGAAATCCCGTACGTCAATGGACTCCGTCCATGTTCCCGGCTTGAATCCCTGCCATTCCTGCGGAAGGGCGGTGGACTCCTTCAAGTCTTTTACTATGCTGATCATAAATAGAATGTAGTGAAGAAGACTGGAGAAAAACGTTCCGCAGCCCCTGAAAGGCTGGAAACGGCAAAACTCCGCGCCGCGTAATTATATCGTGAATTCCGGGGGACAACAAGGCTAATTCTTTGCGAAGAGAACGCGGGTGCGCTGGCTTTGGCATGTTTCACCTGTCTGTCCGTTGCGGAGCGGAAAATGAGGGGAACATGCGATTGCGGAAAAGTGACGGAAGATTATTTCTCTTTACTTTCCTAATCTCTATTGCAGTATCTCAACGCTTACCGTTATGAAATCTTATGCATGCCTTTGTTTATTGCTGGCGGGAGTTTTTTGCGTTGCTTGTTTCTCCGGTGCCTGTGCTGATGAATTGCCGCCCACGCTGAAGCCCCAGGTGAACCCGCGGGCCGTGTATGACTGGAAAAAACGTCATGAAGCAGTGATGGAGCGGAACCGGACCGTCAAACCGGAATATGTCGTCTTTGGTGACAGCATTACCCACCGCTGGGGCGGCGAGCCTTCCGGGGACAACAGGGCTCTCGGAACAGGAAAAACCGCCTGGCATAGCCTGTTTTCTTCCCATGCGGTAACCAATATGGGGTTTGGTTCCGATTACGTGGATAATGCCTATTACCGCTTGCAGCTGGGAGAGCTGGACGGCATTTCTCCGCGGGTCATCATCGTGCTGCTGGGAACCAATAATCTTGGCGGGCGGAAGGATGCTCCCCGGGCCTGCGCAGACAATCTCAAGGCTTTTGTGAGCCTGGCGCGCCGGAAGTGCCCCTCTTCCAAAATCCTGTTGCTGGGCATTCTCCCCAGGGAGGAAAAAAAGCTGGCTCCCCTGATTAGGGAAACCAATAAAATGATATCCGGCCTGGCTGACGGAAACAGCGTGTTTTTCGCCAATCCCGGCGAGGAATTCCTGGGGGAGGACGGAGTGTCCCCAAAACCCGGGCTGCTGGAGGATGGGCTGCATCCCAGTGCCAGGGGGTACGACATACTGGGGAAGTCGTTGAGCGTATTGCTGAAGAAAATGGACGACAAGTACGGCAAGCTGCCCGCTCCCCGGTAGATGAATACGGGGGAGGGCGTTCCTGTTCCGGGAGAGGCCGGGGGATGGATGAAATGGAGCGCGCCTTGGAAGAGGCCGGACACGGTGCTCGCCTGGCCGTGGTTGCGGCAGGATTTGCCGGACGGGCAGTGGTCTTTTTTACTCTGCCGGAGGAAGTGACGCCTGCGATCTTGATGCACGGCAGAATTTGCTTAAACTGAAAACCGGTTTTACTTTTTGATTATGAATTTCCTCTCCTACATACTCGCCATATTGCTGGGGAGTTCCAGTCTGGCATTTTCTGCGCCTTCCATTCCGGCCTCCGCGTTGCCCGCTACCCTGAAGCCGGAGCCCCATCAGCGGAACCCGTATGATTGGAATGCCCGGCATGAAGCCGTTAAAAAAAGAAACCGGGCCGTCAAGCCTGAATACGTGATGATAGGGGACAGCATTACCCACCATTGGGGAGGGGAGCCTTCCGGGGACGGAAAAAATACGGGATCGGGGGCCTGGGAGAAATTATTCG
>ENA-ORMN01004139-ORMN01004139.1-human-gut-metagenome-genome-assembly--contig:-NODE-4139-length-10692-cov-6.994735_pt1 | contig 10692 bp, 9 predicted proteins | sample MGYA00242102_ERZ508993 | MGnify/ENA primary metagenome ERZ508993 (study PRJEB26280, sample SAMEA2338770) | human gut metagenome | biome: human gut; feature: human-associated habitat; material: faeces... | reverse complement strand
TGTATATATTAGTATTATTTTTTTAAAGTTTAATTTTAACACTAGTTTAGTCACTAAAATAAATATTAATTTTTAAGAAAACAAATATTATTTAGAAAATGTATTAGTCCTTGCCAAGGCTAACTTAGGCTAAGACGGCAGCTCCATTAAAAAAACTTACGATACTATAATAGTTCGTAAGTCGTATTTAAATGGAGCGGTTGTCGAAGATATCTACAACTTTTCACTTCTTAACGATTTGATATATAAAATATCAATCCCTATATACAATATATCATATTTTTCCTATTTTTGGAAGAAGTTAATTACAATTACTTTGATATTTTGTTAAAATGTGGTAGAATCAAAGTAGCGAATATCATTTAGATATTCTTTTTTTGCTTGAAAGGAGTTGTATTATGTTATTAAAAGAAGTAAAAATTAAAAATTTTAAATCAATACATGAATGTGATATTGATGCTGCTAAAGGGTGTAAGGTATTTGTAGGTTTAAGTGAAAGCGGTAAAAGTAATTTGTTATATGCTTTATCAGCTCTAGATAGTGAGTTTAAATTATCAAAGGAATATGTAAAAGAAGGAACAAGAAGTACACAAGAAGCTAGTATTAGATATGTTTTATCTATGACTAAAGAAGAAAGTAGTAGTTTTTATGAAATAATTAAGCAAAATATTTATTCAAGTAAACAAGATAAATTTATACAACTAGATGAAAAAAATATAAAATTAGTAGATTTTCTAAAATTTGAATATGTCTATTTTGTTGATATAAGAACAAACGAAAGAACAATGAGGTATTATTTACTTGGTGAAAAAGCTAATTATAGTATTAGTGAAAACCATAAATTTATATTAGGTACAAAAGAAAAACCACTTGTTATAACCAATAAAAAATCTGAAGAACAATTTGAAATAAAAGAAAAAGTTATTGTTAATATAGATGAATATGATATTGGAGAAAATCAATGTGAAGAAATTACTGCAGAAAGATTAAATAGTTTTTTCTGTGGTTTTGGTACAGAAATCGCAAAAAAAGATATACCAAATGTTCTTTTCTGGGAATATAAATATGAATTTTTATTACCTGCTTATATTTCTATTAAGGAATTTATAGATAATCCTGATATTAATATCCCATTAAAATATATTTTCGAGTTAAATGATATTACTGATATAAAAACCGAATATAATGAATGCAAAGAAATGGGAGAAGCTTCATTTCAAAACTTATTAGACGAAGTTAGTAAAAAGACAAATACATATTTAAGACAAGTTTGGAAAAGTATGCCTCAAAATTGTAAATTAGAATTAAGAGAAAATGCTGATAAAATTAATATTAGAATAAAAGATACAAATAATTCTTATTTGTTAGATAAAAGAAGTGATGGTTTTAAAAGACTTATTACATATATGATAATGCTATCTGTAAAAAACAAAAATAATTTATTAAATAATACTTTAATATTAATTGATGAACCTGAAACTAAAATTGATATTCCAGGGCAAGATTATTTAAAGTTAGAATTAATAAATATTGGTAAAAATAATTATGTGTATTATTCAACTCATTCTACCTCTATGGTTGATACATCAAATATAGGACGTCATTATATTGTAAAAAAAGATAATGAATGTACTAATATAGAAGAAGCTAATGAGGATAACTATGATAGTGCAATGACATTATATAAAGCTCTAGGAATGCAAGTATATGCTGTTATTAATGATAAAAATTTAGTATTCGAAGGTTGGACAGACATGCACGTTTTTCAAATAGCATTAAATAAATTATCAAATTCAAAGAAAAACAAGTTTAAAAATGTAGGTACTACACATGTTCCAGGAGCAACTAAGTTTAGAGATTTTGCTTCATTATGGGGATTGTTAGCAAAAGAATATTATATTATATCTGATTCTGATGAGACATCCTCTAATCAAAAGGAAGTATTTGAAAAAGAACATTATGCTGGAATTTGGTATAAATATGATGAGTTTGGAATAGAAAGATTAATTTTAACTTGTGAAGATTTTTATGATCCAAAGTACATAAAAAATTCTAGTGATAAATTTGGAAACAAGTATGGTTTTTCTGTAAAAATTAATGAAGAAAAACTTAATGATAATTCTATATCTAACATTTCTGTTATAGAAGAATGGATTAGGTATAATGAAAATGATAACAAAAGGGCAAAAGAGTTAATTAAAGAAATTAAAGTTCATTTAGCTGAAAATGTAAAAAAAGATAATATAACAGATGATTACATTATATTATTAGATAAGTTAATAGATTTTCTTAAAATATAAAAGATTCTTATGATATAATATACATACAAGGAGGTTTTATCGTGAAAAATGAAACATTAAAACAAATAATTGAACAAATTAAGAAATATGATTTAACTGAAACATTTTCTGATGTTGAAGAATTTAAAAAATGGGCATCAAAATTAAATAGTACTCAAGTAAATAACTTTCTTAGTTTGGATATAGATTTGGAAGAAATAAGGGAGTTAAGACATTTATTAATTAATTGTGATTTACTAAGTTGTCAAGACTATAAGAAAAAGGTTGCTGCAATATCAACATTAAAAAATGGTGATGGATGTTGGCATTTATTTGATGCTATTTGCAGTCCAAATTTCTTAAAAAGCAAAAATTTTTACAAAGATATAGAAATGTTAAGTAAAGCTAATACTGCTAGATATGGATTATGGATATTGGGAGAAGATATTTTTATAAACAGTCCATATCATGATGAAGATTTAAAATTACTTGTAGAAACTCATGATACTAGAGAGGAAGATCCGTTGGATTTTGTAGTATCTGATGCCATTGCAACTGTGGCGGGTAATATTGATTCTATTAATGGTCCACATCATCGTGCTGATATGAAATTAATAGCAACTGCAGGTAGTGATTGCCTACAAATGAGTCATTCTTATCCAGAACATAGTTTAAATAATTTAGCAGTTAATAAAGTATCTTTAGCAGATAAATATCATTTAGAAAATATGCAAATATTAGCCACTAATCCAATAGCAAGTGAATTTTTATATATAATTATGACAGACCCTAATTTTGTTAAGGGTAAAAACTATCGTAAAGAAGTAGAAGCATTAGCGAATGCAAAGAGTAAAGCAACAGCAAGAGCATTATATTATTACATAGTTAATCCAAAAAGAAAATATTTAAGTGATATGGATTTTTTAAGGGATTGTAAATATGATATAGAGGCTGCACATATTTCGGATAGAAATAGTGTTTCTGGAAGTAATGACCCTAATTATCTAAAAAATTTAATTAAGATAAACGAAATTGATGATGAATTGGTTATGCACTTTGTTTCTCTTTTAATGAATCCTAATTTTATAAACAGTCCATACAAAGATTTTGATTTAGAATTACTACAAAGTATCTCAAGTAAACCTATCTTTATGGATTTATATATATTAATGAATGAAGAAGTATCTCTAAATAATAAGCATCATAAAAGAGATGCAGTTATTATAAGTCAGTCAACTATTGATGGAGTCCGCGACTTATTGTTGGAAAAAGCTTGCAATGAATATAGTCTAAATAGCATTAACCATGAATATGATATGGAATTTATTTCTAAGTTGCAGTTGGATTCTATTGCTGAAAAAATATACTTTGAAATGTATTATTATTTATTTAGACAAAAAGGAATTGATGATCCACAACGTAAAGAAAAATTAGAAAAACTTTTACAAGGTGAATTAGTTGAAAGAAGTAGTAGTGTATCTAGTTATTTAGATGCTTTACAAAGCCCAATAGATGATAGTAGTTCACAAATTATTGAATCAACACCTGTTATTAGCTCTAAACCTAAATCTAGAATATTAAGTTTATTTAAGAAAAACACAAGAAAATAAGATGATTTGAAGCATTAACGCTCAAAATCATCTTTTCTTTTGTCTTTAAAATAGTTGTTTTTAATATCATCAAATGTTTCTTGAACTAGGGCATTGTGAGTATATAAATCAATGGTAAATTCCTTATATTTGTCTTTATCCTTAGGTCTTAATAATCTATTTTTAATAAAGTTAATAATATTTAAGAATCTTTTTTTCCATTTGTTTAGTTCTGATTTTAAATAATTATTATCACTTGTTAGATTATCAATTTCTTCTTCTTTTTCAGTTAGTTTATTGGTTAAAGTATTGACTCTTAGATTTAATGCTTCATTATTTTCAGTAAGAGTATTAATAATATCACGATTTTCTTTTAGTTCTTTATCTACATTGTTAAGAGTATTAGATAATCTTTTCATATTTTTGTAATCATTATTTGTATCATTAACATTATCAATATAATTTAATAGTTTATCTTTATCATCTTTTGTTAAATGGTCTATAACTAATTTTTTATTTTCATGTTTATAACCGAGTGGTGCTTGATGTGGTATGTGTCCTTGTTTAATAGCACCAGCTAAACCAACTTTAGTTCTTTCACTTGTTCTTTCTATTTCTTGTTGTGATACACTCATTAATATTCTTGAAACCATTTTGCCATTAGCATTAGTAGTATTAATATCATCATTAACACAATCAAGATAAGCGTCGTTTTCTTCTAGAAATCTCATAAGTTCTTCCCAGTCAAAAATACTTCTTGTTATTCTATCTTGTTTTAAAGCAATTATAGTGTTTATTTTCTTTGATTTAATATCTTCTTTAAGTCTTTCAAATTCAGGTCTATAATTGCCTGTTTTAGCACTTATACCAGCATCAGTATAATAGTCTTTAATAACAAACCCTTTGAATTTACAATATGCCTCTAATCTTTCTTTTTGTTCTGGTAAACTAAAACCTTCTCGTGCTTGATTTTCAGTACTAACCCTAATGTAAATACCAGCATTTTTTATTTCTTCTTCACACATCCTTATCCTCCTTAACAAAAAAGGGCGAAGCAATATTTAGGTTATAAATACTACTTCACCCAATAGGTTTAATATTTTCTATAACCATTATAACACAGATTTCGTCATTATTTTAGTTTTTTAATGAAGTCTTTTAAATCAGATAGTTTTATTTTGACATTTAAATCTCTGTAGTAAACAAATTCGTGTCCATTGAATAAAAGATATGTCTTATTATTAATAATTGCTCTATGAGGCTCTATATAGCCTATATTGGTGGGTTCTAGTTTTAATAAACTACCATTAATAAAAATTGTTTTAGTACTATTAAGTCTACAAGCCCATTCAACTTTGCTTTTAAGTTCATGACTTATTTTAATTTCTTGTTTGATTATTTTTATCATAATATCATCAACACCTTTCTTAAACGACAAAAAAATCAATCATTTCTGATTGATTTAATCATTAACATCGCTTTGGTGCGACGATTTTTGCTTCTAGAGCGGTTAAACTACAGCTTACGAACCATAACGCCCTCTTTCTAAATTTATTATATAGTAATCCCCATATTTTTTCAAGGAAGTATGGGAATTTTTTGCCATTTATAGTATAATAATATCGTATTATTTTAACGGAGGGGATATAGTGTTTATTTACAATTTAGAAGATGTAGCCAAAAAATTAAAAATTGATTTTGAAGGAATAACAAAACAAATCAAACATAATGGTGTAAAAGGAAGTTCAAGAGAAGATTTATTAAAAGATTATTTAAAAAAGTTATTGCCAGAAAAATATTCTATTTCAAGTGGAATAATTATCGATAATAACCAAAAACAAAGTAAACAACAAGATTTCATAATACATGATGCTTTTAATTGTCCAAGTTTTTTTAAGACAGAATCAAATTCAATTTTACCTATTGAAAGTGTTTATGCAACAATTGAAGTTAAATCTACACTTGATTATTCTACGTTAGAACAAAGCGTTAAAAATGTAGAAAGTGTAAGAAATCTTATTAAATTACCTAATAGAAATATCATCCGTAATCAATATGATAATGTTTATCCTTTGGGATTTGTATTTGCATATACTTCTACTTGCTCGTTAGAACAAATTCAAAAAAAACTATTTGAATTAAATAAGAATATTAATGGTAGACATCAAATTTCTATTATTTGCATTTTGGATAAAGGATTAATTTTTAATGTGCAAAAAAATAATGTAACAGAAGTGACTTTAATTCCAAGTTCCAATACTTTGCTTGGTAGATCAGATAGTGGTTTAGAAAGTACATTATATTCTTTTTACTTATTTTTGTTAGAATATTTAGATAATGTACATATTCAAATTCCAAGTTTAATAGAATATGCTAGAAAAAATAATTCGTTTAAAGTTTCTATAAACATTCCAAATGAATTAATTCCAGATGATGCAGTCTATAAAGAAGGCACTATTGAATTGAAATATGGGGATGCTAGAAAAATGTTAAACTTAAATAATAAATATCCAAATTTATTTAACGGTAAAATGACTTATGAGGAATTATTTAATTATTTAAAAGATGATTTTATACCTCTATGTAAACTTCAAGCAGCAATGGCAAAAGTTAGATTTCATAATAAAGTAACCATTTATGGCTATGAATTTACAACAGAAGAATTTACAAAATTTGAAGAATATTCCAAAAATTATTATCATAATTTTGAGTCAAAAGAAAAATTTGATAATATTGTAAATATTATATATGCACAATATAGGAAAGAAGTGGAGGAAAAAGAAAAAATGAAAAAAAATTATTTAATATTACATGGAAGTTTTGGTTCGAATGAAGGTAATTGGTTTCCATGGTTAAAAGAACAATTAGAAAAAAATAACAAAAAAGTATTGATTCCGCAAATGCCAGTTGGTGTAGGAAATCAAAATTTTGAAAATTGGTCTAATGTTTTAAACAAATTAGATATAAATGAAAATACAGTTATTATAGCTCATAGCATAGCACCTATATTTGTATGCAAATATCTAATAACGAATCAGATAAAAGTAAAGAAGTTAATATTTGTATGTGGATTTAACAATTATTCAGGTATTGATTCTGATTTTGATGCTGTTAATGAACCAATGTTTATTGATAACTTTGATGATGTAAAAAAATATTGCAAAGATATAGTTTGCTATTATTCTGATAATGATCCATATGTTAAATATGATGTTGAAAAAGCATTTGCTGACAAACTTACTGATAAACAGTATGTTATAAAAAATGGTGGGCATATAAATGCAGAAACCGGTTATACAAAGTTTGAAGAAGTTTTAAAGGAGATATAGTGATGGATATTATCAAAAGTTCCTTTGATAAAAGACAATCTGTTCAAAAAAATTATGATTTGATAGCAGAACAATATAGCAATGAATTTGGAACTTATATTGAAGATTTAGATGTATATGAAGAATTTGAACAACACCTAGTTGAAAACGCTAAAATTTTAGATTTAGGTGCAGGTTCTGGAAGAACATATTCTTATTTTAATAAACAAAATTATGTGTATATAGGTTTAGATTTTTCAAAAAAAATGAAAGATTGTGCATACAATTTACATGGGAAATTTCCATATATTGTAGATGATATGGTTAATGTAAAAAGGTATTTTTCTAATAATTCATTAGATGCTGTTTTTGCTGTTTATTCTCTATTTCATTTACCTAAGAATGATTTTAATAATTTATTTTCAGATGTGTATGATATTTTAAAAGTTAATGGTTTATTTTTATTTACATACCAAATAGGTCAAGGTGAAGATATGGCAGATGAACCATATTTAAATGAAAAAGGCAAAAACTCATTATATATGTGCTATCATACAGATGAAGAAATAAATGATTTACTTCATTCTTTTTCATATACAGAATTATTTAAAAAGCAAAAAATAGAAATGTCTCCTTCGGCTATTAACAGTAATAGTGTTACTACTGTCTTTATACTGGCTAAAAAGATTAAATGATCTTATTGGGATTGAGGGACCCATAATAGAATTTGTGCAGGAGTACAAATTCAGTGCTGGCTAGACATATATTTTATTCCCGTATTCAAGAAAAATAAAAAGAGGATTAAATTATTTTGATAATTTTTTCCTCTTTTTTAAAGATTATTTATATAAAAACATATTCATTTAAGACATTTTCTTCTGCTGTGTTTTTATAGTTATTCATTAATTTTTTCCATTTCAATGGATTTAATTCTTTGTTTTTTTCAGATAGTCTTTCATCATTCTTAATATAATTTTCCATTAGTTCTTTATAATAATTCTCACAAGAATCACTGACTAAAAGAAGATGATGAGTTAATTTATTTGTCATCAATAATGTCTCATAAAGTGCTTGCTTGTTTTGTGCAATAAAGTGTAATCTTAATATTTCATATCTTCCAAGTCTTCCATAACTTTCGTCTTTTTCTAAATATAAATCTGGTAATAAATAATCTCCTTTTCTTGTATAAGTAACTTTCATTTTTATCATTCCTTTCTTCTTTAAATAGTGTTAATCAATTCATTTTTTGGCACTAATATTAAAATATCTTTAATAACATTTTTCTCAGTATATGGACAACTGACAATGCCATCTATATATAAATGTTCTTGTGATTTAGTAATAAATTCTTCTAAAAATTTATTAGAATATTCTTTGTTTTTCATCTTCATAATTGATAAAATATCATAATTCGATTCCATATTTTTTAACTCAATTTCATCAATTTCTTTATGAAATTTAATTCCAATATTATTATCATTTATAATTGTATTAAGATATTTTAAATATTCTTTACTGCTTTTAGTTATAAATTCATCTGTGAATTTTATATCTTTAATTTCAATATTATAGTTTTTATCTCGTTTAATTTCTATCATAGATATAAGCCTATGAATCATATCTCTTTTAGCTTCTCTTGATAACAAATCATAAAGAAAAGTAAATCCAATATTTTTAATATTAGTAAAAAATAAAGTATTATTTTTCTCAGTACAATCTAATTTTTTAACAAGTTCTATTGTATATTCCTTAGAATTATTATCTGGATCAAGTCTTACTTTCTTTTGATTTAGTTTATCAATTTCCTTTTTGATAACATCATTTTTATGATTGATTGTTTCGACATCTAAATTAGAACTTAAATATAAATCTACTAATCTTTTTTCCTGTAATTTTAATTTTTCGATTGCTTTTTCTATATCTTTTACATCATCACTTTTGGTAGAATTACAAGTTATAATTTCATTATCCATAGAAAGCATAAATAGTGTTAATTCTTCTAATATTTGCTTTAATTTTGTTTCTATTTTTTCAGTATTATAATGAAGTCCAAATCCACTACAATTATGATTTTTACATCTTAAATGGTAATAAACTTTTTGCTTTCCATTAGGATATTTAAAAGATTCTGATGATGACATTATCTCACCACAAATAGGGCATTTTACTAAACCAGAAAACAAATGAATATATTCTCCATAGTTAGAATGTTTGTTTTTTACTAAAACATTTCTAGTAGCATTCCATGTTACTTCATCAATAATTGGTTCACAATAATTTTCAACTCTTAAAATATCTTGTGATTTTCTTTTGTACTTTCCATATTCAAAGATACCAATATAAATAGAATTAGTAAGTATTTTATAAACTCTATCAGATTTCCATTTTCCTTGTTTTAAATAAGCATTATTCTCTTTCATAATAGTAGCAATACTTCTAGTAGAGTGACCTTTCTTGCATAGTTCAAATATCTCTTTAACAACTTCAGCCTCAATAGGTTCTACTTCTAAATGACCATTTTCCTTATTTCTAATATAACCATAAGGTGCTTTACTAGGATGAATACGCTCTAATGCCATTTCTTCCATAGCTCGTTTAGTTCTTGCTCCGATTTCTTTTCGTTCTCGTTGACCAAAGACTAAATTCATTCCAAAAATCATTTCACCATTAGCAGTAGATACATCATAAGGTTCGAGTATTAGTTCTATTTTTACATCATGTTCCTCACAATAATTAAGTAGCCAAAAACCGTCATAATTATTACGAGTAAGTCTATCAACTTTAATTGCAACTAATTTATCAATTTTTTTAGATTTAATATCTTTTAGTAATCTTTGCATTTCGGGTCTCATCAAATCTTTTCCAGAATGTCCAGCATCATTATAAACATCAACAATATCATATTCATTCTTTTCACAATATTCTTTAATCATTCTAAGTTGTGAATCAATAGAATAACCATTATCTCTTTGGTCGTCAGTAGATACTCTTACATAAACACCACATCTCATAGTTTTCCTCCTTTCATTAAATTTCGAGAAATATTAAAATACCTCTCATATGTTTCCTCACTTAAACGCAAAATATCAGACACTAAATTGAAAATTTTTAATATTTCTTATTAATTTTCTCAATTAGAGTGAGTTTTACGAAGTTAAATTTAATATATTTCTCTATATGTTTCCTCACAAATAAGCAAAATGTATAGTCTAAAATTAAAATTTTTTCAAAAATTGTGCAATTTCTTTAAAATTATACTTTTGATTATGTTCTTTAATATAAAAAGGCTTATTTGATATTTCATTAACTTTGTATTCAAGTATTGTAAGAGTAGTAGGATATGTAATCTGGTATTCAGTAGGTATTATTACTTGTAGATTGGTGTGCAAGATAGTTTTAATTTGTCCTAATTTAACTGTATATTTAAAGTTTTTTAAGATGTCAGTTAAATCTTTATTTGGTTTTAAATTTTCAATTACTTTAAATTCAAGCATGAAAAAAGTCCTCCTTTCTAGA
>ENA-ORMN01004138-ORMN01004138.1-human-gut-metagenome-genome-assembly--contig:-NODE-4138-length-10693-cov-6.492856_pt1 | contig 10693 bp, 8 predicted proteins | sample MGYA00242102_ERZ508993 | MGnify/ENA primary metagenome ERZ508993 (study PRJEB26280, sample SAMEA2338770) | human gut metagenome | biome: human gut; feature: human-associated habitat; material: faeces... | reverse complement strand
AATTCCTTCTTTTGAAAAGGATGATGAAATAATTCTTTATACTTTTAAAGTTAAACCTAATACACATGAAGAATATAATATAATAACTAATTTTTATATAAATAATTTAGATCAAAGTGAACTTACAAATAATTCTATAGACTTTACATATTTTGTAAAGCAGACAAATTGTTAATTTTTTCTTTACAAATTAAAAATTTTTTGATATTTTTATTGTAAGGAGAGTACAATGAAAAAAGAAAAATTGGTAGCTAGTGCTCTTGCTTTTAATACACTTCTTACTGCATTTACTATTAACGCAAAGGCAAAAACACTTGATGTGCCATACATTTATGAAGAAGAAAAATATGGGGAAAGCCAGCTTGGTAGAGAATTAAATTACTATCACATTGAAAATGAAAAACAAAATTTAAATAGCAAAAAGCTTCTTTTGAATTTTGCAATTCATGGGTTTGAGGATGCTTTTGATTATGATGGACAATTACTAGTAAAAATAGCTGAAAACATAATATCTTATTATGAAGAAAATTATGATAAACTTGGCTCTTATGAACTTTATATAATTAAATGCTCTAATCCTGATGGTACTTATGAAGGCTATACACATAATGGTTATGGAAGATGTACAAGTACTGGTGTAGACTTAAATAGAGATTTTGATTATTATCATCAAAAAAATGGTAGTGCAAGATATTATACGCAAGAACCTTTTAGTGCTGTTGAATCGCAGGCTTTAAGAGATGTTACAATTAAAATAGAACCTGATATTGTGATAGATTGTCATGGATGGTTAAATGGTTATTATGGAAGTTATAATCTTTATCAAAAATTTAGTCAAAACTTTTATTTGCCTTACTGCGGAGGATATGGAAGTGGATATTATTCTTCATGGACTACAACAATTGGTGCTGAAGGTATGCTTTTAGAGTTTCCTTGGCCCTCAAATGACCATGATAAATTTATTGAAACTTATAGTAATAAAATGATTGATTTAATTAATGGTGTTGCTAGTGAAACTTTAAATGAACAACAAAATTTAGAAAAAAATGAATGTAATTTAATAGTGAAGAATAGAAAATATTTTCCATATAGATCTTCGATTAAGATTGGTGGAACTAATTATTATTCATTAACTGATATTGCAAGAATGCTAGAATTTGAGATGTCTTTTGAAGAAGGTAAAGTAGTTTTAAAAAATAATTATGATTATTTAACTTTTTATCCTTGTACTAACGTAATTCAAGTGCAAGATAATCATTATAATTTGAGTGTCAATTCATTTGAAAATAACGGAGAAATATTTGTACCTCTTAGAGAAGTATTAGAGCTATTAGGTCATAGTGTTGAATGGAATGGAAAGACAAACTCTATATATATTGATTCAAATATTATATTAAGTAGAAAACTTGTTGTTGAAAACTCTTAAAATTTATGCTATATTTATAATAGTGAAAGGAAGGTAGAAATGAGATTAACAGTTGAGGAAGCTCAAAAGAAGAACGAAAGAATAGATTTTTTAAAGAGCAGATTAGAGAAAATCAGAAATGAAAGAAGTGATTTCCAAGGTAGCGCTGGATATGATTCTAATGAACCATACTTTGCTTTACTTTCTCAAATGGAAGATACTACAAACAAAGAAATAATGCAAATTAATCAAGAACTAGCTACTGCTGAAATTGTTGATCCAACACTTGCTAATGAAAATTTAGTAAACGATGGAGATACAATTGATTTATTAATTACATTTGCTGATGGTACTGTTTTATCAAATACAGTAAAAGTTGTAAACCATATTGAAGAGTATCAACCAAATGTTGTTACAACTTCATCTCCAATTGGTATGGCTATTTATGGAAAAGAATTAGGTTCTGTAGTTGATTGCCAAACTCCAAATGGAAATATTAAAATTCAAATTATGGGCAAAGCTCTTAAAGAAGAACAAGAAGAAACTCTAGGAAGATAATCAAATTGGTTATCTTTTTTTATTGTGATTTTAATTTTTATATCTTATAATATTTGTAGGAGGAAAATATGTTTTTACCTGCAGATAAGTATAAAGTTATAAATAAGACTATTTTAAGTGATGTTGACAAGAAAAACTTAATATCTTTTTATATGCCTATTATTGGAAGCTTAGCGGTTTCTTTATATCTTATTTTGTGGCAAGATTTATCTTTAAAAGAGGAAGAGAGTGAAGAAGAAATTCATCAACATTTAATTTCACTTTTAAATGATACAAAAGAAAATGTTCAAAGTGCATTTTACTCTCTTGAGGCTGTAGGACTTTTAAAAACATATGTAAAACCTGGTGATGTAAAATCTTATATTTATGAACTTTATAGTCCACTTTTACCATCAGAGTTTTTTAATCATCCAATACTTAATATGGTACTTTATAGTAATATTGGACCTGATGAATATGATAAATTATTTAAGTTTTTTCAAAAGAAAAGAAGTGATTATTCAGGTTATGAAGAAATTACTAAAAAAATGGATGAAGTATTTATTTCTTCTTCATATGCTCCGAAAGATGGTGCTAAAGAAAGATGCTCAAATGCTGTTAGTTTAAATAGTAAAATCGATTATGATTTAATTACATCATCGATACCAAAAAGTGTTTTATCTGAAAAAGCACTTAATAAAAAAGCTAGGGAGTTAATTGATAATTTGTCATTTATATATAACTTTAATACCTTACAAATGATTGAACTAATGCGTAATAGTTTAAATGAATTTGGAATGATTGATAAAAATGAACTTAGAATTAATGCTCGAAAGAAATATAATTTATCGTCAAATAGTATGCCAACACTTGTTTATAGAATTCAACCAGAATATTTAAAAAAGGCAAGTGGAGATAACTCACTTCATGCTCAAATTGTTCAAATGTTTGAAAGCATTAGTCCTTATGACTTTTTAAAATATAAAAATAAAGGTGCAAGTCCTACGGCTAAAGATTTAAAACTTGTAGAAAATCTTTTGGTTGATTTAGAACTTACTCCAGCTGTTGTAAATGTATTACTCGATTATTGCCTTCGTAAAAATAATAATCGCCTTACAACTGCTTATGTAGAAACTATTGCTGGTCAATGGAAAAGGGCTGATTTAAAAACTGCTGAAGAAGCTATGAAGTTTGCGGAAAACGAACATAAAAAATTAAATAAGAAGATAACTGTTTCAAATAAGAAAATTAGTGAACCAGCTTGGTTTAATACAAAGATTGAAAAAAATGATGCAACTGAAGAAGAACAAAAGGAACTAACTGATTTATTAAAGGAGTTTAAGTAATGGAAAAAATAAAAAGCAATTATAATTATAATGAAAATATTTTAAATGATAAATATAATGAACTTAAAAATAACCCTGATTTTATAACACTTATAAATAAATTTAAGATAAGTGAAACCGAAATTAAAAATAATTTATCTTCTTTAGAGGATACTTTAAATGAACTACATAATTGTAAGAAATGTCCTGGTTTAAGTGAATGTAAAAATAAAATTAAAGGTTATGTATATTATCCAGAAAATAAAGAAAGTTTTTTATGTTTTGGTTATGCAAAATGTAAAAAGTTAAAAGAATATGAAAATATTTTAACTGAAAAAGATGAAAATAATGAACTTAAAAATGCTAGAATGAAAGATATTGATGTATCTGATAAAAATAGGATAGAATTAATTAAATTTTTAAAGAAATTTTATGATGAATATAATATTAAGTCTAGTCCAAAAGGTTTATATTTACATGGAAGTTTTGGAAGTGGCAAAACATTTTTACTTGCTTGCCTTTTAAATGAACTTGAAATAAAAAAACATATTTCATATGAAATAGTGTATTACCCTGAATTACTTCGAACTTTAAAAGAGGATTTATCTTTAGTAGAAAGTAAGGTAAGTTACTATTCAAATGTAGAAATTCTTGTACTTGATGATATTGGTGCTGAAAATGTAACTAATTGGGGAAGAGATGAAATTCTTGGTACTATTTTACAAGAAAGAATGAATAAACATAAAACTACATTTTTTACAAGCAATTTAGATATAAATGAACTTGAAAAACATCTATCTTGCTCTAAAGATAATGTTGATAATGTTAAAGCACGTAGAATTATTGAAAGAATAAAACAATTAACAATAGATATGCCTTTAATATCGGTAAATCGTAGAAATTAAGTGGAAACTATTATAATTTTCACTTTTTATTTGACAGTAAATAAAAATCATTGTATAATTAGGTTCCATTGGGTAAATAATAATAATGAGGTGTAAACTTGACATTATTTGATAACTATGCTATAATAATAGCGTAATAAGGGGGAAATGGAAAATGAAAGGATATGTTTTAGATTATATTAATGAAAATGAGTTTAGAAAACTAGAAAGAGCTTTAAAGAAATATAATATGATAGCTTTTAAGAAACTTACTTTTGAATATTACCCATCTTTAAGAAATGGTAATTTAGTAGGTGAGAAGGTTTCTGAAAATAAGAAAAATGGTACTGAAAGTTATGAATTAAAGCTTCCTAGTGATAAAATATTTACTCAAATTCATGGTGAAGTTAAACTTTTATATACTGTTCATAAAAAGGAAGGTATTGTAATGCTTGAAACTTTAACACCAGAAGATATACTTTTAGAAGGTCATAGAAGTGAACTTACAACTTATAAAGGTATTATGATTTCTAAACAAAATGCCTCAAAAGAAATGTTTAAAATCGATTTATTAAATATGCTTCAAAATAAATAGTAATAATTTACTATTTTTTTCATTTTTCATTAAACGAACAATTGTACTTGACAAATAAAAATTAGTATTATATAATTAATATGTGATGACAAAATAACTTGATATATTTTTGATATTAAGTTACAATGAAAATGTCAGAGTTTTAGAAAGGTAAAAAATGAAAATAACAAAAGATGAAAAAGACAAGGATAAAATCTTAGAAGGGGTTTTAGCTGATATTGAAAAACAATTTGGAAAAGGTGCCATAATGAGACTTGGTAATGAAGAACATATCGAAATTGATACTACTTCATCTGGGTCACTTGCTCTTGATATTGCTTTAGGGGTAGGCGGATTTCCTGTCGGAAGAATCATTGAAATATTTGGACCTGAAAGTAGTGGTAAAACTACTATAGCACTTCAGGCGATTGCTGAAGTACAAAAAAAAGGGGGAAGAGCAGCATTTATCGATGCTGAACATGCTCTTGATCCTGTGTATGCCAGAAATTTAGGTGTAAATATTAATGATTTATTATTAAGTCAACCAGATACTGGTGAGCAAGCACTTGAAATATGTGATGCACTAGTTAAAAGTGAAGCAGTTGATTTAATTGTTATTGACTCTGTTGCGGCTTTGGTACCTCAAGCTGAAATTGATGGAGAAATGGGAGATTCACACGTTGGCCTTCAGGCAAGACTTATGAGTCAAGCTCTTAGAAAATTATCGGGAAATATGAATAAGAGTAAGACTACATGTATTTTTATCAATCAATTAAGAGAAAAAGTTGGTATAATGTTTGGTAATCCAGAAACTACACCAGGTGGAAGAGCTCTTAAATTTTATTCAAGTGTTAGACTTGATATAAGAAAAGGAGAACAAATTAAATCTGGTGATACAGTTGTAGGAAATAAAGTAAACATTAAGGTAGTTAAAAATAAAGTATCTCCACCATTTAGAACTGCAAGTGTTGACATAATGTATGGTGAAGGAATATCAAGAGAGGGTGAAATCGTTGATCTTGCAAGTGATATTGATATCATTGATAAAAGTGGAGCTTGGTATTCATATAATGGAGAAAAAATAGGTCAAGGAAAAGAAAATGTTAAAGCATTTTTAAGAAATAATGTTGAACTTAAAACTGAAATTGAAAATAAAGTTAGAAAACATTATGGCTTCAAAATTGATGAACCTAAAAAAGAAGAAGTTAAAAAAGAAAAATAACTTCTTTTTATTTACAAAATAGCATATTTTTTGTTATGATAGTCTTAAGTTTTTTTGTGGGGTATGTATGAATAGAGTTAATTTGGATTTACTTATTAAACTATTTGGTAGTTATAATTTAAATGATATAGGAAGGGTTAAACAGGCCTATAATTTTGCAAGTGAAAAGCATAAAGGTCAAAAAAGACAAAGTGGCGAAGATTATATTGTTCATCCTTTAATAGTTGCTTATATTTTAGCGGAGATGCATGCAGATAGTGATACAGTATGCGCTGGACTTTTACATGATACTTTAGAGGATACAAATGCCTCAAAAGAGGAAATAATAACTTTATTTGGTGAAAATGTTTGTACCTTAGTCGAAGGAGTAACTAAATTTACAAAAATAAATTTTCAAACAAAAGAGGAAGAAAATCTTGCAAATATGCGTAAAATTATTACTAGCATAATTAATGATCCAAGAATACTAATTATTAAACTTGCTGATCGTCTTCATAATATGCGTACACTAGATTTCAAAACTTCAGAAAAACAAATTGAAAAAGCAAAAGAGACTATGAATATCTATGTTCCTCTTGCAAGTTATATTGGAGCATATCATATAAAAACTGAACTTGAGGATTTATCATTTAAATATTTAGAACCTGAAAAGTATCATAATATATTAGAGCAAAAATATAATTTTGAAAAATATGAATCTGATAATATATTTGAACTTGAAAAAGTAATTCATAATTTTCTTTTAGATAATAATATTCCTAATGATATGAAAGTTAGAACTAAAAATATATATGGTATTTATCGAAAAATGAAAAAGGGTTTTACTCTTGATGAAATGCACGATTTAGTGGCTCTTAAAGTAGTGGTAAGTCAGGTTATGGATTGTTATAAATCTTTAGGACTTATTCATAGTAAATATCATCCACTTAATTATAAGTTCAAAGATTATATTTCTAGTCCTAAAACAAATATGTATCAAAGTCTTCATACAAGTATTTTTGGACCATTTAATAGATTAATTCAATGTCAAATAAGAACATTTGAAATGGATAAGGCAAATTCTTATGGACTTACTGGTTATTGGGATAAAGATGATAGAAATGTAAAAGATAATATGCTTACAGACTTAAAAACTCATTATCAATTTTTTAATACAATTTGTGATTTAAATGATGAATATCCAGATAATAAAGATTTTATTGAACATATTCAAAAAGAATTATTTAGTAATATCATTTATGTTTTTGATGAAAATGGTAATGCTATAGAACTTGCTAAAGGTTCAACAATAATTGATTTTGCTTATAAAACTAAAAAAGATTTTGTTAATGTTGTTTTAGGAGCATATGTAAATAATAATTTAGTGGGACCAAATTATATTCTTACAAATAATGATAGGGTATCACTTTTATATAATAAAAATAAGAGTTTATCATTAAAAAAATGAGACGAAAGTATTAAGAAAGGATTAGGTTTTAAAACTAACATATGTAAGGAGTATGCTATTGTAAATAATAATCTTTCGCCTCGATAAGTTATTAAATATTATTTTTTATTTAATTGCAAGCGATTCGACAAAACAAGACAAAATTAGAACCAAAAATGTTAAAAAAAGTGTAAAGCAACTTTACACTTTTTTAAATATTTATATATATTTATACCAAAAATTGATATAATAAAGTTTGTGAAAGGTGGGAATTATATGAAATATGTATATTTATTTTCTGAAGGAAATAAAGATATGAGAAATTTACTTGGTGGTAAAGGTGCAAATCTTGCAGAAATGACAAAATTAGGTTTACCTGTACCTCAAGGATTTACTATCACAACAGAGGCTTGTACAAGATATTATGAAGATGGTAAAAAAATAAGTGAAGATATTGAAAATGAAATTTTTGAAAATATCAAAAAAATGGAAGAAATAACTGGTAAAAAGTTTGGTGATACTGAAAATCCACTTTTAGTTTCAGTAAGAAGTGGTGCAAGAGCATCAATGCCAGGTATGATGGATACAATTTTAAATTTAGGTTTAAATGAGGAAGTTGTAGAGGTTTTATCACAAAAAAGTGGAAATCCAAGATGGGCTTGGGATTGCTATAGAAGATTCATTCAAATGTATTCTGATGTAGTAATGGAAGTTGGTAAAAAGTACTTTGAAACTTTAATTGATAAAATGAAAGCTGAAAAAGGCGTAACTTTAGATGTTGAACTTACTGCAGAAGATTTAAAAGAGCTTGCTAGAGAGTTTAAAGAAGAATATAAATCTAAAGTTGGGGAAGATTTTCCAAATAATCCAGTTGATCAATTAATGGGAGCTATTAAAGCAGTATTTAGATCATGGGATAATCCAAGAGCAAATGTTTATCGTAGAGATAATGATATTCCTTATTCTTGGGGAACTGCAGTAAACGTTCAAATGATGGCATTTGGTAATATGGGAGAAACTTCAGGAACAGGTGTTGCATTTACAAGAGATCCTGCAACTGGAGAAAAACATTTAATGGGTGAATTCTTAATGAATGCTCAAGGTGAAGATGTAGTTGCTGGTGTTAGAACTCCACAACCTATTTCTCATTTAAAAGAAGTTATGCCAAAAGTTTATGAAGAATTTACAAATATTTGTGCTACTTTAGAGAATCATTATCATGATATGCAAGATATGGAATTTACAATTGAAAATGAAAAACTTTATATGCTTCAGACAAGAAATGGTAAAAGAACTGCAAAAGCAGCTTTAAAAATTGCTTGTGACTTAGTTGATGAAGGAAAAATTACTGATAAAGAAGCAGTACTTATGATTGATCCTAGAAACTTAGATACACTTTTACATCCAACATTTGATGTAACTGCTTTAAAAGATGCTCATGAAATTGGTAAAGGCCTTGCTGCTTCTCCAGGGGCTGCTGCAGGTAAAGTAGTATTTACTGCTGAAGATGCTAAAAAAGCTCATGAAAATGGTGAAAAAGTTGTTCTTGTTAGACTTGAAACTTCCCCAGAGGATATCGAAGGAATGAAAGCTAGTGAAGGTATACTTACTGTTCGTGGTGGAATGACATCTCACGCTGCTGTTGTTGCTCGTGGTATGGGAACTTGCTGCGTATCTGGTTGTCAAGAAATAGTAATGGATGAAGAAAATAAACGTTTTACTTTAGGCACAGAAACATTTACTGAAGGAAGTGAAATTTCTATAGATGGTTCAACTGGTAGAATTTATAAAGGATTAATTCCAAAAACTGATGCTGCAATTACTGGTGAATTTGAAAGAATTATGGCTTGGGCTGATAAGTACAGAAGACTAGCTGTAAGAACAAATGCTGATACACCAAAAGATGCTGCAAAAGCAAGAGAGTTAGGTGCTGAAGGTATTGGACTTTGTAGAACAGAGCATATGTTCTTCGAAAAAGATAGAATTGCCGCAATTAGAGAAATGATTTGTTCTGATACAGTTGAAGAAAGAGAAAATGCCCTTGCTAAAATCGAACCAATGCAACAAAAAGACTTTGAAGCATTATATGAAGCAATGGAAGGTTATGGTGTAACAATTAGATATTTGGATCCACCACTTCATGAATTCGTACCAACTGAGGAAGCTGATATTAAACTTCTTGCAGATTCTCAAGGTAAAACAGTTGAACAAATAAAAAATATTATTGCATCACTTCATGAATTTAACCCAATGATGGGCCACAGAGGTTGTAGACTTGCTGTTACATTCCCTGAAATTGCTAAGATGCAAACAAGAGCAGTTATTAAAGCTGCAATCGCTGTATCAAGAAGACTAAATACTAAAATAACTCCAGAAATTATGATCCCACTTGTTGGTGAAGTAAAAGAGTTAAAATATGTAAAAAATATAGTTTGTGAAACAGCAGATGAAATAATTAAAAATGAAAAGCAATATGAATTAGATATTGCATTTAACGAAAACAACGAATGTTTTTATGCATTATTAAGTTATTTAAACAGAAATGGTTTTATAGATGAATCTGAAGTTATGGTAGAATTATTTGTTCCTATGTCTGAATTTAAAGAATTATATGAATCTCAAAAGGAAATTGGATATTTCTATTTATTAGATGATGATTCTAAAAGAACTTATTCTATTGGTGCAAGGGGAATTACTGCACTTAACAATTTAATGGCTGAAAGAAATAAAGAAGGAAAAATAAAACAAAATTATAATAAATATAAAAACAAAGTAATAGGAATTAAAAATGCATAAAATAATAGTAATAATTGGTCCAACTGGTATAGGAAAGACAAAACTTAGTCTATCACTAGCAAAAGAGTTTAATGCAGAAATATTAAATGCAGATGCTATGCAAATATATAAAGAAATGAATATAGGTACTGCAAAGATAAAAGATACTTTAGGTATAAAGCATCATCTTTTAAGTATAAAAAGCGTAAATGATGAGTATTCTGTATGTGATTACCAAAAAGATGGCAGAAAAGTTTTAAAAGATTTACTAGATCAAGATAAAAATGTTGTAATAGTTGGAGGAACTGGTTTATATATTAAAGCGCTATTATATGATTATAGATTTGATTTAGAAGAAACGAAATCAAATTATGATCATTTAACTAATGAAGAAATAATGAAAGAAATAATGAAAAAAGATTCATCTTGCGATATACATATAAATAACAGAAAAAGATTAATAAGATATTTACAAAAACTAGATAATAATATAAGTATAACTAATAATGAATATATCCTTTTCATGATTGTTCCGTTTTTGCTTG
>ENA-ORMN01004137-ORMN01004137.1-human-gut-metagenome-genome-assembly--contig:-NODE-4137-length-10695-cov-3.666917_pt1 | contig 10695 bp, 10 predicted proteins | sample MGYA00242102_ERZ508993 | MGnify/ENA primary metagenome ERZ508993 (study PRJEB26280, sample SAMEA2338770) | human gut metagenome | biome: human gut; feature: human-associated habitat; material: faeces... | reverse complement strand
AATTATAATTTTAGAAGATCTTTTTTTATTTTGTGTTGGTTATCTTAAGAATTAGTAGTGTTATATGAAAAAAGAGTCTAACGCATTTGCGTTAGACTCTTTTTTCATATAACTGTTTTTATTCGTTTTTCATTGATTGGTCGATCACCTCAATTTTTTTCAAGATCAATTCTAGGTCTGCTTTGAGTTTTTCCACTTTACGATTCATTTCCGTAACCAAACTGCTACCTTTTTTGGAAGAACTGGTCAAGAAGCCCAAGTTGTTCTCGTATGTTTGAATTTCATTCTTCATGTTTTCGTAAGCACGAACCAGTTTTTCGCGTTCACGATAAAGGTTGCCTTCCTTGCTGATGGTTGATTTAAAATTGCTTAATTTTTTCTGTGATGCGGAAAGATTCAGCTTGTCAAACAACTTGTCGATGACACCATGATATTGCTTGTACAGTTTATCTTTTTCTTTAAACGGTACATGACCGATGCCGTTCCATTCTTTCATTAATTCTCGAATGGTGTTTCCGGCATCTTCTTCCGGTGTTTCCTGTGCGTCAATTGCATTTAATTTTTCAATGATCGCCTTTTTCTGAACCATGTTTTCCTGTTCAACCGAGCGTTGTGAAGAAGTCGCCTTGTTCTTTTGCTCGAAGAAATAATCACATGCGGCAATGAATCGTTTCCATACGGCATCCGAATACTTTTTAGGTACAGGACCGATTGTTTTCCATTCCTTTTGTAATTTGCTTAGAATATCAGCAGTTGCTTTCCAGTCTGTGCTTTCTTTTAGTGCTTCTGCTTTTTCACATAATGCTTTCTTCTTTTCCAGATTGCCTGCCATACTTTCCTTGATGGATTTGAAGAACTCGGCTTTGCGTTTGAAAAACTCATCACAAGCGGCACGGAAACGTTCGAATATCTTCACGTTCATTTTTTGAGGTGCGTAACCAATTGTTTTCCATTTAGCTTGCAAAGCAATGATTTCCTGAGTTTTGTTTTCCCAGTCTTGGAAAGTAGTGAACGTATCGTATTCCATCGCTTCCACAATTTCACAGATTACGGTCTTTTCATCCAAATTACGTTGCTCTTTTTCTTTTAAGGCTTCGAAATGTTGCTGGTGACGACGGTTTACGGCTGTAGAGGCAGTTTTGAACCGGGTCCATATATCTTCGCGCAATTCTTTTGCAACAGGACCCGTATTCCGGAATTCCTGATGTAACTTTTGTAATTGGTGGAAAGCGGAAATCACATCTTCTTCATCAGCCAATTTCTCTGCGGCTTCACAGAGATGAGTTTTTATTTCAAGATTCTTTTTAAAATCATACTCACGGAATTCGTTGTTCAACTTTATCAAGTCATAGAACTTTTCTGCATAGTGCTGATAATTTTTCCATAGTTCATTTACCTTGGCAGCCGGCACCTGTTTTATATCGTTCCATTCCTGTTGCAGTTTCTTGAATTCATTGTATGCTTTGTTGGCATCTTCGGGAGATTCGGCAAGTTCTTTCAAGCGGTCGATAATGGCGAGCTTTTTCACCAGGTTATCTTCTTTTTCTTTATCTTGTTCTGCTTGTATGGCGCTTCTTTTCTCTTTGATAGAGCTCATGATATCTTTGAAACGGCTTTCAGCATCGTCCGGTTGGGGAATAAATGCCTCAGGAGCACCTCCGCCATCAATAAATGCCTTACGGGCGGCTTCTTGCTCAGCCTTGTGCAGCTTGTAGAAGTTCTGTTTCAATAAATCCAACTCTTGTTTGTCTGCATTGCAGGCGTCTTCGTTGATTTCTTTTAAACGTTCGATGACCTCTTCTTTCGTTTGTTTAGGTACATACGTAGCGTTATTTTCTTCTGCAGTAGCGGAAGATGATACCAAAGTTTCAGATGTCTGTTCCACTGGAACTTCGGTTAAAGGGCGGATAGTTTCATTCGAGTCCATCGTATAGATTTTTAAAGTAAGCGTTTTTGTTATAACAACAATTTACAAATTAAAAGAAATAAATTAGAACTTCATACTGTTTTTCCCGATTTTTTTAGGAAAATCCTTAAAAGTGGAGAAAATAGGAGAATCAAGGGGGATAAATGCACTGCAGATTACATAGATTCATACAGATTCTCTTTTATTGTGATTCTTTGCCGGTTTCTGTGTGAATCTGTTTTTCTCTGAATTTCAATCTATGTAATCTGTAGTGAAATGTGTCAGGATAGTAATACGGTGATGCCCATATAAAGCATCATACCTATAATGTCATTGGTGATGGATATGAACGGACCTGTAGCGATGGCCGGATCTATTTTTAGTTTTTCCAGTGTCATAGGAACCAGGGTCCCAAAGATGGAAGCGAACATGACTACTGCAAACAGGCTGAATGAAACCGAATAAGTCACGGTGGCACTTGCCCCGAAACGGATGAAATTATAGATATATACCAGCATAGAAATAATAGTAGCATTGATTACGGCCACTACAGATTCCTTTACTATTTGTTTCCAGGTGTTTTGGGCATCCAGCGAGCTGTTTGCCAGTCCTTGTACGATAAGTGCCGAGGACTGTGTTCCCACATTCCCCCCTGTTCCGCCGATAAGGGGGATGTAGAGGGCCATTTCGGGATGTGCGGCAAAAGTGCTGTCAAAGTTGCCCAGAATCATGGAGTTTCCTATTCCGCCTATCATGCCGATGAGCAGCCAGGGCAGACGGGCTGTAGTCTGGCGGAATACATTATCGTCTGTTTCCACGTCTTGTGACAAACCTGATGCCAGCTGGTAGTCGCGCTCAGCCTGTTCACGTACTTCGTCCATCACATCGTCTACCGTAATCCGTCCTACCAGGCGTCCGATACTGTCCACTACCGGAACGGCGACCAGGTCATATTTTTCAATGGTTTGTACCACTTCGTCTATAGGGGTATCTACATGGACGGATATCGGTTCTTTCCTCATCACGTGCTTCACTTTGGATACGGAAGGGCTGGTGATCATTTTCTTCAACGGGAACACACCGCGCAGCCGCTGGTCATCGTCTACTACATATACATAATAGATTTCGTCCATATCTTCCGCCTGGATGCGCATTTCCTTCAGACATTCGGGCATACTCCAGTTTTCGTTTACGATTACCATTTCGGTACCCATCAATCCACCGGCAGTGTCTTCGTCATATTTCAACAAATCGACAATGTCTCCGGCTTGTTCTATGTCTTCAATGTGTGAGAGGACTTCTTCTTGTTTGTCCTCGTCCATTTCACGGATAATGTCCACGGCATCATCCGAATCCATGTAGTCAACGAACCGTTTGGCGATTGTTTCAGAGGGAAGGATTTCCAGGAATTCCTTACGGGCGTCTTCGTCCATTTCGATAAGGACATCGGCGGCAGTCTCATTGTCCAGTAACAGGTATATGAACCGTGCTTCTTCCGCATCCAGTTCATTGCACAGCTCTGCTATGTCGGCAGGATGCAGTCCGGCAAGCAAGTCCTTCAGTTGCTCTGAGTCTTTTTGCTCGATCAGCTGCTCTACTTTTTCTAATTCCTCTTTATTCATCCTACTCTTCCGTTAATATAATAAATAGGTGTTATTCTTTCTTGTTTGTTCCTTTCCGGGCGATATCGTTACTGTAAACTATATCCGTTTTATTTTTCAGTGCCGCTTCCACTCTGTTAGTCAGTTCGATAAACTCTGATACAGACAACTGTTCCGGGCGTTTGTTGAAAATGGGGTCTGCGCTCAATGGGTTCTCTTTGTCTAAAATGGAAGAAATAGAGTTTCTCAAAGTTTTACGCCGTTGGTTGAATGTTGTTTTTACAATGAGCTTGAACAATTTTTCATTGCATCCCAGTTCCGTCGTTTCATTGCGTGTCATACGGATGACCGCACTTTTCACCTTGGGAGGCGGATTGAATACATGTTCGTGTACGGTGAACAGGTATTCTACTTTGTACCAGGCTTGTATCAGGATACTGAGAATGCCGTATGTCTTGCTTCCGGGACCGGCGGCAATGCGTTCGGCCACTTCTTTTTGGATCATTCCGGTACAACAGGGTATCAGGTCTTTGTAATCCAGCATTTTAAAGAATATCTGGCTGGATATATTATAAGGATAGTTGCCGGTCAGGACAAAAGGTTTTCCGTCAAATAATTTTTCGAGGTTCAGTTTCAAGAAGTCGTCTTCAATGATATTATCTTCCAGGGCAGGGAAGTTCTCACGGAGATAGGCTACAGATTCATAGTCCAGTTCCACCACTTTTACCGGACGGTTTTTCTGCATAATAAACTGGGTTAGTACCCCCATCCCCGGTCCTACTTCCAGAATTGGCAAGTCAGGGCACACGTCTACCGTATCGGCTATATCTTTTGCAATACTGAGATCTTTCAAGAAGTGTTGTCCTAGAAATTTTTTTGGCTTTACTAATCCCATTCCGTTATTTTTCTATCGTTAATAAATAGGTTTATTTCGCTAAGATAGTATCTTTGCATCGTGCAAAGGTAAACATTCTAAATTAATATACACAGATTTTGGAACGAACTCGATTAAAAAAGATTATAAATAAAGGTTTGCAGATTGCATTTCCGTTATTTTTGGGGGCTGCGATACTGATATGGATGTATCACGGATTCAATTTTTCCCGGGTGTGGGAGGTCTTGGATGGAGGAATGAACTATGGGTGGATGTTAGTGTCATTAGTGTTTGGCGTGTTTAGTCATATTTTTCGTGGCTGGCGGTGGAAGCTTACGCTGGCTCCGTTGGGCGAGCATCCCAAAACATCCGATTGTGTGTATGCCATCTTTGTGTCTTATGCCGCCAACTTGGTTGTTCCCCGTGTAGGTGAGATTTCCCGTTGCGGGGTGTTGGCTAAATATGATGGTACATCTTTTTCCAAATCGCTGGGTACGGTGGTTACGGAACGGCTGATTGATACGCTGTGTGTGTCGTTGATTACAGGGGTAACTCTTATAATGCAGGCAAGGGTATTCGATACTTTTTTTAAAGAAACCGGCACGGATACCACGGTTTTGGCACAGGTATTTACTTCGGGGCATTTCTATATCACTATCGTCTGTGTGCTGGCCGTATTGGTGCTGGCTTTTTTTCTGATCAGGAATGTGACGGTCTTTGCTAAGGTGAAAGGCATTCTCCATAATGTATGGGTCGGTGTACTGTCTTTGCGTCATGTAAAGCGGATGCCTCTGTTCATTCTTTATACCGTCGGTATCTGGACTTGCTATTTCCTGCAATTCTATGTTTCTTTCTTTTGTTTCGATTTTTCCGATAATTTGGGAGTGATGGCGGGACTGGTCATGTTTGCTGTAGGTAGCATTGCGGTAGTAGTTCCGACTCCTAATGGGGCGGGTCCGTGGCATTTTGCTGTCATAACGATGATGATGCTCTATGGAGTGGGTAAAGAAGATGCAGGAATTTTTGCACTATTAGTGCATGGAATACAAACCTTTTTATTAATTTTGTTGGGAATATATGGATTAGCGGCTTTGCCGTTCACAAATAAAACTAAGAAGTTATGAGTACAATTCTCTCTCTCGCTCCGCAGAATGTGTGGAAGCATTTCTATTCATTGACTCAGGTTCCCCGCCCTTCGGGTTACTTGAAGAAAGTGCAAGAGTTCTTGCTGAACTTTGGAAAAAGTGTAGGCGTAGAGTCATTCCAGGACGAAGCCGGTAATATCATTTACCGTAAGCCTGCCACTCCGGGGATGGAAAACCGTAAGAAGGTGATTCTTCAGGCTCACATGGACATGGTTCCTCAGAAGAATAACGATACAGTGCATGATTTTGAAAATGATCCTATCGAGACTTACATTGACGGAGATTGGGTGAAAGCTAAAGGCACGACTTTGGGAGCCGATGATGGTATGGGTGTTGCCGCTATCATGGCTATCATGGAAGACAAGACGCTGAAACATGGTCCGTTGGAAGCACTGATTACTGCCGACGAAGAAACCGGTATGTTCGGTGCGTTCGGTTTGAAGCCGGGAACGGTAGACGGTGATATTCTGTTGAATCTGGATTCGGAAGAAGAAGGAGAATTGTATATCGGTTGTGCAGGCGGTGAAGACCTGACAGCAGTGTTGGAATATAAAGAAGTGGAAACAGATCCGGCTGACATTGCTTTGAAAGTTACCTTGAAAGGGCTGCGCGGTGGTCATTCAGGATTGGAAATAAATGAAGGACGTGCCAATGCCAACAAGCTGATGGCTCGTTTCATGAACCAGGTGATAACTTACGATGAGGCTTGCCTGGTGTCCTGGCAAGGTGGCAATATGCGTAATGCCATTCCTCGTGAATGTGAAGTGGTCATTACGGTTCCGGCTGAAGAAGAAGCGGACGTACTGGAATTTGTGCAGGAGTGCGAAGCATTGTGGAATGAAGAATATCATGTACACGAAACACCGATCAGCTTCAAGGCAGAACGGGTGGAATTGCCTGCGATGATGGTTCCCGATGAAATTAAAGATAATCTGGTGGATGCCATTTATGCTTGTCAGAATGGAGTGATGCGTATGATTCCTACTATCCCCGATACCGTGGAAACCTCTTCCAATCTGGCTATCGTTTCTATAGGTGGTGGCAAGGCGGAGATAAAAATCCTGGCCCGCAGTTCACGCGATTCAATGAAGGATTATCTGAATACTGCATTGGAAAGCTGTTTCTCTATGGCAGGTATGGAAGTAACCCGTTCAGGTGGTTATTCAGGCTGGGAACCCAATGTGGATTCTCCTATTCTGAAAGCCATGAAGGAGTCTTATAAGGCACAATTCGGTACGGAACCTGCTGTGAAAGTGATTCATGCCGGCTTGGAATGCGGTATCATCGGTGCGGTGGTTCCGGGATTGGATATGATTTCTTTCGGTCCTACCTTGCGTTCTCCTCACTCACCGGATGAACGCTGCTTTATTCCTTCTGTAGGCAAGTTCTATGATTTCGTAGTAGCTACGTTGGAAAATACGCCGGTAAAAGAATAGTCTTTAATATCTTATAAAGATTTCGGGCGCGGATGATAGGGATTTCGTCCGCGCCTTTCTATTAATACTCCACTTTGTCACTTTTCTCTGTCCATTGTTGGAATGCCTTTATCGCCTCTTCCGCCAAAAGAACTTCGGAAGGCAGCTTGCGTGCCGAAGGTTTCAGGCTTAACTCATCATAGATAAAAGAGTCGTCAAACCCTATATTCTTGGCATCCGTCTTGTTGTTTGCATAATACATTTTATCCAGCCGTGCCCAGTAAATGGCTCCCAGACACATGGGACACGGTTCACACGAAGTATAAATTTCACATCCGCTCAAGTTGAATGTTCCCAGTTTGCTTGCCGCCGCACGGATGGCGCTGACTTCCGCATGGGCGGTAGGGTCGCATTGTGAGGTGACACGATTGGCTCCGGTCGCAATGATTTCACCATCTTTGGCAATTACGGCTCCAAAGGGTCCGCCGCCGTTTGCCACATTCTCTATAGAAAGCTCAATGGCTTTCCGCATTAATTCTTCTTTCTTCATAGTGGTTCTATTTCTTTAGTACAGAGCAAATATACGATATTTCCGGCTATATATGCGGGAGAGGGCTTATTTTATTCGGAAACTGCCGCTTCATGTGTACACTTGTCGGTCTCTGCTACCATTGAGGTGATTATCAGTGCCTCCGGGGACATTGCCCTGTTTTTTGTTTCAGAAGCTTCAGCCTCTCCGCAAAAGCCCGTCAATAGGGCAAAGTGGCTGAAGGATTGCCTTTGGAAATTCCTTCAGCCCGATTATGGAAGCTTCAGTTTTTGGTTGTTCGGGATGTGTTTGTGGAAGTTCATTTTCTCTGGTGCTTTTATGCCTGTTGGAAATGATGTTACTATTAGGAAGAGTTTGCTTTGACTGCCGTAATAGCTTTATTGCTTCACCTTAGTGAAGCAGCCGTTTTATACAGGTGACAATGGATCTTCACCAAAGTGGAATGGCGTGTTCACCTAAGTGATGGACAGAAAATATAAACTTATCCTGATGAAAAAGAATATGTTTCCGGTTGTGTCAGTTTGCTCATTTAGGGGTGCGATACGGTGACAAGTGCCTGGATATAGGACTTTTGAAGCATTGGGGAACCAATCTGTGCGGAGTATGCATACCCCAAGAGGGTGCGGCTGAAGGATTTTTCTTCGGGCTGAAGCATTTTCAGGTGTAATCCTTCAGCCGGAATGCCCACTGGCAAAGGGTTTGCGGAGAGGCTGAAGCTTTTGAAGGAATTTTCCTGTCCTTTTTCTTTGTATCACGAATTTGCTGAATACTCCTGGTTTTCCGTAATGCGCTGGTTTGGGCTAATACTTTGCACCCTTTCGGGTATATTATGCAAAAGAAGCTAATAAATTATACCCATTAGGGTGTAATTATCGCTGGTTTTGCTATATTGGTACCCTAAAGGGTGTAATTATGAATAATTCATTGTCATTGTTTGTTAAGGAAATGCGCAAGCGGTTCGGACTTACGCAAGTAGATTTGGCAGCTAAGGCGGGAGTGGGGCTTCGCTTTGTGCGCGAGTTGGAACAAGGAAAGCAAACTTTGCGAATAGACAAGGTAAACCAGGTGCTTGCCCTCTTCGGGTATGAAGTGGGAGCAGTGCCTGCAGGAAAGGAGCATAGCGTATGAGAAGGGGAAAAATATACCTGAATGATATATATCTACGCGGGGACGCTGACGGAAGACGAAAATGGTTTTACCTTTGTCTATGATGCCGGATTCTTGCGTTCCGGCAAGGCGGAAGCCGTCAGTCTGACACTGCCACTGACGGACAAACCCTATCACGACACCGTCTTGTTCCCGTTCTTTGACGGCCTGATACCCGAAGGATGGTTGCTGAACATTGCCGAAAACAGTTGGAAGATAAACCGGCGCGACCGTATGTCGCTGTTGCTGGCCTGTTGCAAGGATTGCATCGGGGCAGTAAGTGTAGTAGAGGATGAACCTGATAAACCGGAAACATGATGGAAAGGTGTTTGTATTGTTATAAGGAACTGAAGGAAGGACAGGTGGACTATCATCCGGCTTGTGCCCGGAAACTTTTCGGTACTCGTCAGGCGCCTCAGTTGCCTTACGTACGGAGTGAAATAGGTGAACTGGCCAAACAGGTAGTGAGGGCACAGACTACGCTGACAGGTGTGCAGGCCAAATTGTCGCTCGATGTGAATCCCGGCGGAAAGAACGAGCCGGACCGTTTTACTATTGTGGGCTTGTGGGGAAAGTTTATTTTAAAGCCCCAGACTGATTTTTACCGGGCATTACCTGAGCTGGAGGATTTGACCATGCACATGGCGGAAGCAGCCAAAATAGCGGTGGTTCCCCACGGGTTGGTGCGTTTTGCCGATGGCGAATTGGGATACATCACCCGGCGCATAGACCGTCGCCCGGATGGTGGAAAGATTGCCATGGAGGACATGTGCCAGTTGACGGAACGTCTCACCGAATACAAATATAAGGGCTCGTATGAGCAGATAGCCAAGACTATCAAGAAGTATTCTGCAGTGCCGCAGCTTGATTTGGTGAATTTCTGGGAAGTGGTGGTGTTCTCGTGGATTGTGGGAAACTCGGATATGCACTTGAAGAACTTTTCATTGTATGACACGGGGATGGGCTATAGTCTGACGCCTGCATACGATTTGCTGTCCACGGTTATTGTCATGCCCGAGGATACGGAGGAATTGGCATTGACTCTTAATGGGAAAAAAAGGAAAATATGGAGAAGCAGATTAAGGATTTTGAATTGGCTTTGAATGGTGCTATGGAGAGTAGTATGGAAGAGAAGAAGAAACTGGAAGATCGAGTGAGTGAGCTGGAAGGAGAACTGGCTTCTTCTGAAGGCAAGACAAAGGAATTAACGGATCGAGTGGAGGCAGAGAAGAAGGAGTTGGAAATGAGACTGAGTACAATGGAGGCAGAGAAGGAGGAATTGATACTGGCTAAGAAGACGGAGTTGGAAGAGGCGGAGAAGAAGATTGAGGCCGCTGAGAAGAAGGTCGAAGAGGTGGAAAAGACAAAGGAGGAGATTGAGAAGAAGTTCATGGAGGCTGAAGAGAAGGCTGCCGAGACTGAGAAGAAGGTAGCAGATCTTGAGACTGCAATGAATCAGTCTGGAGCTACTGCAGAGAAGGCGAAAGAAGAGGCTGAGAAGAAGGCGGAGGAGAAAAAAGCCGCAGCTAAGAAGGATAAGGAAGAAAAATCTGAGAAGCTGAAGGATAAAAAGACAGAGGACAGCACTAAGAGCGACAGCGTAACTGTCACAGCCTCATCGGTGGAAGAACTGTTGAAGAAAATTAATGATATCTATTATGAAACACTCAGCGATAATGTGATGACTGAGGATGAGAAGAGAGTCGGACAGCACTTTGACATGAATGTGTAGGGACAGGACGTAATAGTAAAAATGAACGGTATGGATTACATATAATGTGCAGTCCATACCGTTCTTGAGATTTATAAATACATGCTTAAGTCAACCTGTGTGCCGCCCTTGACTTCAATATAATTATCGTTGTTCACGCATATCCATACGGACATGGCACTTGGATTATATACGAAGCTTAAATCATAGGCATATACAAGTCTCTTTGCCGCCTCCATGTAGTTAACATATTCAATGTTGGTGGCATACCAGATGTCATCACGGTGTCCAACCATTTCACAGAATTTCTCCATTATCTCCCAGTTGTTGTCGCGCCCGAACTCATA
>ENA-ORMN01004131-ORMN01004131.1-human-gut-metagenome-genome-assembly--contig:-NODE-4131-length-10713-cov-7.898292_pt1 | contig 10713 bp, 8 predicted proteins | sample MGYA00242102_ERZ508993 | MGnify/ENA primary metagenome ERZ508993 (study PRJEB26280, sample SAMEA2338770) | human gut metagenome | biome: human gut; feature: human-associated habitat; material: faeces... | reverse complement strand
CCGCAGTTGGGGCATTTCTTGCCTTTGGCTTCCGTGCCGTCCTGGATGTATTTCTTCAGGGCGCGTTCCACACCGTTCTTCCAGGTGTTGATGTTTTCGCTGTCCAGTTGCAGTGAACCTACCAGCTTGATGACCTGCTCGATAGGCATGCGGTAGCGCAATACACCGGAAATCAGCTTGGCATAGTTCCAATACTCTTTGTTGAACTTCTCGGACAGACCCTCGATGGTAACTTTGTATCCGCGCTTGTTCTCGAACTGGAAGTCGTAACGCTTGTTTCCGTGCTCATCCACATTCTTGATGATGTGGCCCGACACCACATTCTTCGGCAGGATGATGCCTTCATCATCATCCAGCACACCGGTGAATATTTCGTAGGGATGATTGTCCAGCAAGCCGACGAATGCCACCCATTTCTCCTTGTTGTTCTGGAAGCGGACAACGTCTGCATCCAATATTCTGGGACGTGTTTCAACGACTGTAGGCGGTTTGCACGGGGGAAGCTCGGACTTCTTGTCGCTCTTGGTAGAGATGAGCACGCCGGAACGCGAACCGTCGCGGTAAACCGTACAGCCCTTGCAGCCGGATTTCCATGCTTCTACATACAGACGGTTCACGAGGTCTTCGTCTACGTTATTCGGCAGGTTGATGGTTACGCTGATAGAGTGATCCACCCATTTTTGGATACGTCCCTGCATCTTGACTTTCATCAGCCAGTCCACGTCGTTGGAGGTTGCTTTATAATAAGGTGATTTCTCTACCAGGGCATCCACTTCTTCCTGCGTGTAGCGTTTGGCGGGGTTGTATCCTTGTGCTTCCATCCAAGTCACGAACTTGGGGTGGAACACGATATATTCTTCAAAGGCATCTCCGGTTTCGTCGATGAAGTCCACATGGACGTTCGTATCGTTGGGATTCACTTTGCGGCGGCGCTTGTACACGGGCAGGAATACGGGCTCGATACCGGAGGTGGTTTGAGTCATCAGGCTGGTGGTGCCGGTCGGGGCGATGGTCAGACAGGCAATGTTGCGGCGTCCGTACTTCTTCATCTCCTCGTACATTTCCGGGTCAGCTTCACGCAGGCGGTTGATGAACGGGTTGTTCTTTTCGCGTTCTGTATCGTATACCTCGAATGCGCCGCGCTCTTTGGCCATTTCTATGGAGGAGCGATAGGCGTTGAGTGCCACCGTCTTGTGTACTTGCTCCGAGAATTCGGTTGCCTCTTCAGTGCCATAACGCAATCCCAGGGCGGCAAGCATGTCGCCTTCTGCCGTGATGCCTACACCGGTACGGCGGCCTTGGGCGCTTTTCTTGTAAATCTTCTGCCACAAAACGCGTTCTGTATGTTTCACGTCTTCACTTTCGGGGTCGGCATCTATCTTGCTCATGATGCGTTCTATCTTTTCCAGCTCAAGGTCGATGATGTCGTCCATGATGCGTTGGGCCAAAGCTACATGCTTCTTGAATAGCTCAAAGTCAAAGTAGGCGTCCGGCTTGAACGGATTGACCACGTATGAGTAAAGGTTGATGGCGAGCAGACGGCAGGAGTCGTACGGGCACAGTGGAATTTCGCCGCATGGATTGGTGGATACGGTACGGTAGCCCAGGTCTGCATAGCAGTCGGGCACGGATTCCTTTAATATGGTATCCCAGAACAATACACCGGGTTCTGCCGATTTCCATGCATTGTGCACAATCTTTTTCCATAATGCGGATGCGTCAATGTCTTTTTGAAATGCCGGCTCTGTGGCGTCAATCGGATATTGCTGTGTATATGGTTTGCCTTCGATGGCGGCCTGCATGAAGTCGTCGGTCAGTTTTACGGAGACGTTGGCTCCGGTCACTTTGCCTTCGGTCATCTTGGCATCGATGAAGGCTTCCGAGTCGGGGTGTTTGATGGATACGCTGAGCATCAGTGCGCCGCGGCGTCCATCTTGAGCTACTTCGCGTGTAGAGTTTGAATAGCGTTCCATGAAGGGAACCAAGCCGGTGGAGGTCAGTGCCGAGTTCTTTACCGGTGAACCTTTCGGACGGATATGGGATAAGTCGTGTCCCACGCCGCCACGGCGTTTCATCAGCTGTACTTGTTCTTCGTCTATCTTGAAGATGGCACCATAAGAATCCGCTTCGCCGTCCACACCGATAACAAAGCAGTTGGACAGAGAGGCTACCTGATAGTTGTTTCCGATTCCGGTCATCGGGCTTCCTTGCGGAACAATGTACTTGAAGTGGTCGAGTAAGCCGAAAAGTTCCTCTGAACTTAATGGATTGGGGTACTTGGCCTCAATGCGGGCTACCTCATTGGCTATTCGCCAATGCATGTCTTCCGGAGACTTTTCGTAAATATTTCCGAAAGAATCTTTGACTGCATATTTGTTTACCCAAACTCTGGCAGCCAACTCGTCGCCTTGGAAGTATTTTAAAGATTCTCCGTAGGCTTCGTCATAAGAATAATTTTTCTTTTCCACAATGTTGTATCTCTTAGGATTAGTTACAAATAAGTAAAGTTGTAGAAGTTGTACTTATCGTTAACAAATGCATTTGCAAAGCTATGAATGTTTTTCAACTTGGCAAAATTAAAATGAATGTTTTTATCAACCGATGTATAGTTTTCTATTGATTGCTATTAATTTATTGGTTTATAATGTTTTAATGATTTGAGTAAACGAATAAGTTTTCCAAAATGGAATTTATTAACAACTTGTTGGGCTGAAAGGTTCTCGGTTTAGTCGAACATAAGGTTACTTTTATCTGCTCGTAGAGATAATAATTGTTCATTTCTTGTTGAAAAGATGTATTTTATTCCGGATATATGATGATAAAAAAAGTGTGAACTCTTGAATGAATTGTTCGTGGATTACATTATCTTTGCAAAAAAAGAAAGAATGGAAAGCTTGAAACAAAGGAGAACAATCCGAAAATACCAGCAGAAGGATATTTCTGCTGATTTGTTAAATGATTTGCTTGAAACCTCTTTCCGGGCTTCTACAGTCGGGAACATGCAGGTTTATAGTGTGATTGTGACGCGTGATGCAGAGCGTAAAGCCAAACTGGCGCCTGCACATTTCAATCAGCCGATGGTTCGGACGGCGCCGGTAGTGCTTACTTTCTGCATAGATTTGCGCCGCTTCAGCAAGTGGTGTGAGCAACGTAAGGCTGAGCCGGGATACAACAACTTTGAGTGGTTTGTGACGGGGGCTGTCGATACCTTGCTGGTGGCACAGACTTTTTGTGTGGCTGCCGAGGAGAAGGGGTTGGGCATTTGCTATCTGGGAACTACCACTTACAACCCTCAGATGATTGTCGAAGCGTTGGAGTTACCGGAATTGGTGTTTCCCATCACGACAGTCACAGTGGGATGGCCTGCCGAACAGCCGGAACAAGTGGACCGTTTGCCGCTGGAGGCCATTGTACACGAAGAGGTTTATCATGATTATACTCCTCAGGACATTGACCGGTTGTATGCCTATAAAGAATCGCTTCTTGAGAACAAGCAGTTCATCTTGGAGAACAATAAGGAAACGCTGGCGCAGGTCTTTACAGATGTGCGTTATACGAAGAAAGACAGTGAGGCAATGTCGGAGAATCTTTGGAAGATAATGAAAAAGCAGGGATTTTGAAAATTAAGGATAAGGGATAAGGGATAAGGGGTTAAGCTAATGCATACTTAGCTGCATTTAATCCCTTATCCTTTATTCTTATCCTTTTTTCAGTGCGGCTTGAATCTCGTCGATTTCCGCACGGAATGATTTGTCCACCTCTTTCAGTTCTTTGATGGTTTTACATGCATGCAATACGGTGGCATGGTCTTTATGTCCAATTAGCGCACCGATTTTTGCAGTAGAGAAGTCTGTATGGTTTTTGGCTAAATACATGGCTATTTGTCGTGCTTGCACCACTTCCCGCTTTCTGGATTTTGTGTGGATGGTGGCAGTTTCCAATCCGAAGTGCTTGCATACGGTGTTGATGATTTCATCGACAGTCACTGCCTTGCTTTCGCTGTTCACTACCTTGCGGACGATACGTTGCGTCAGTTCCAGGTCTATTTCTTTATTGTATATGGTGGAATGCGCCATAATGGAAATGACGATGCCCTCCAGGTCACGTACACTGTCGCCCACGTTCTCTGCAATATAGTCAATCACTTCCTGGGGGAACTGCAGGCCGTCACGGTGTATCTTGTTGCGCAGAATGTTCTTGCGGAGTTCTACGGTAGGTTTCTCCAGCTCAGCCACCATTCCCCATTTAAAACGTGTAATCAGACGCTCTTCCATGCCCTGCAGCAATACCGGTGCACGGTCGGAAGTGAGGATGAGCTGCTTGCCGTTCTGATGCAGATGGTTGAAGATATGGAAGAATGTATTCTGCGTTTTGGTCACGCCGGCAAATTCCTGAATATCATCAATGATTAGAATATCAATGGTCTGGTAGAAGTTGATGAAGTCGTTAGTCGTATTGTTACGTACGGAATCGGTGTATTGCACTTGGAATAGGTGTGCAGATACATACAATACCCTTTTCTCCGGGTATAGTTCCTTGATTTTGGTTCCGATAGCATTGGCAAGATGGGTTTTGCCTACACCTGATGCTCCGTATAGGAACAGCGGATTGAAGATTGTTTTAGCCGGATTGAGAGCGACAGCTTCTGCAACGCTGCGCGACAGCTTGTTGCTGTAACCTTCGATGAAGGTTTCAAAGTTGTATTCTGGATTAAGGTGCGGGTCAAGTTCGGGGACGGGAATCTGCGGAATCCTTTTGTCCATCACTTGTTTTTGCGGTATGATGGTACGCTGTGTAGACTCCAGGTCGACGGTTTTCCGCGAGCTCTTGTCCACCATTACGTTATACATCAATTTAGTTCCCTCACCAATGACCTTATAGAGAGTCTTGCGCAACAAATCAACAAATTTGTCCTCCAAAAACTCATAGAAGAACTGGCTGGGCACTTGTACGACCAGCGTTTTGTCTTCATATTTTAAAGGTATGATGGGAAGAAACCATGTTTTGTATGTCTGCTCCGGAACATTGTCTCTGATGATTTCAAGACAGCGGTTCCACAGCCCGACATGATCTATTTCACTCATAACGGCTATAAATACATTTATTAATTAAGCATAACTTCTACGATTGCAAAATTGGCAATCTTATTCGAGAAAAACAAATCCTTTTTTTCTTGCGTTTTTAGGGAAAGTAATAAGCTCTTTACTTTCAGCTACTTATCGGTTACTATGAGTATACTCCTTATATAAGGTGTGTTGCATTTATCTAATACTTTGTCATATAGTGGTTTATGTAGCTTTGCGTCTCTTGTTTTCTTTCTGTGCCCAGAGCAGGAAAAAGCCCTTTTTCGCTCCTTGTATAGAGCAAATGAGGGCTTTCCTTTTAATTCCTTTATAGACTTATTATTTAGACAAAATCTATATAACGTCCATCTTTTACTTATCTTTCTTGCCGAATAGGGAGAAATGGACGTATCGTTTCGGATGCGATTTCAAGTCTTCCAATAAACTTGCTGCGTTGGCAGTGGTGGCGTTCAGATTATTATATAGAGAAGGGTCGTTTAGCAAAAGTCCGACGGTATTGTCTTTCTGGTTCAATTTGTCTGTAATCATTTTTACATTGTTCAAAGTTGCGTCTACCTTTTGCATGGCGGCAGCATAATCTATCTCCTTTAAGTTGTTGGAAATGAGTGCAAAGTTGTCTCCAATGGTATTGAGCTTGCCGGTCAGTTGTGGAATATCATCCTTCATTAGAGTTTGCAACTGGCGGCTTGTGACGGCCATACTTGCTGTTAAATCTTGTACGTTATGCAAGGTTGCAGGGATGGCGGGGTCGGCTAGTATGACATTTAAGGATGCGAGGATGGAATCCAGCTTGGGCAGCATCTTCTCTACTTGCGGCATCATGGTGGCAACTTTTTCCATCATTCCGTTGTTCAGCACGCCGGGGATTGTGTCTCCAATCTGGTATTTCTCCCGTGGGTTATTGGCAAGCAGCAGGTTCATCTTTACGCCGCCAAGCATTTCGGCTGCCAGTTCTGCCGTACTTCCTTTGGGAATGCGCAGCTCTGGGTCAACATCTATTTCGGCAACGACTTTGCCCGGTTGGGTATAGTCGTAGTACAAGTCGCGGACAATACCCACGCGGAAGCCGTCGGCAAAGACCGGGCTGGATTTTGTCAGCCCATTGACATTCTGGAATTTCACGTAGAAATAGCTGGAGGGCTTGAACATATTTATCCCTTTCAGGTAGTTGATGCCGTATACCAATATGCAAAGTGCAGCTATGCCTGCTATTCCTATTCTAACTTCTTTTGTAATATACTTCATGATGTATCTTTTGTTATTTATTTCTGTTCTTTTTAAATTCGCTGATGGCTGTGTTGACGTTTATCTTTTCTCCATTCTTGAACGCAATGATGAATGCGTCCTTGAATTTGTCCGTAATGCTACGTTTGCTGCGCAGCACCTTGTTGTAATCGGGTGATGCGCCGTACGTATATTTGTAGATTCCGCCTTCTTTATAATAATCCACGTCTTTCAGTCCTTTCAGTCTTTTGTCATTCTTGGCCAGAGGACGTGAAGAAGTGAGTATCTGTATCTTAAACACGATGCCGCTCTGTTCTGTTTGGGAAACGGCTGCATTTTCTGACCTTTGCGGGCGTTGGGCAGCTTGGTTACTCTCCGCTTGAGGTGCATTTTTCTTTTCCGGTGTCGCTGTAGCTGCGTTGCCTTCTTCTTGAACGGGCTCGGGTACATCCTCCGGAAGAATGGTATTGCTGCTTCCGTTCAACCGGATTTCCTGCTCGCGCTTATAGGTGAGGAAAGCGCGGAAGATACCGTTGGCAAGTGAGGTGGTTCCTGCTTCAGTGTTCAGGTACCGTTCCTCTTCCGGTGTGGAGATGAATCCGAGTTCCACCAGTATGCTTGGCATGGCACTGGCCTTCAATACCAGAAAACCTGCCTGGTGCACGCCCCGATCTGTACGTTTGCAGGTTTGGCGGAAATGCTTTTGTACGAGGGAGGCGAGGTGCACACTCTGTGACATGTATTTGTCTTGCATGAATTCGAAGATGATGTAGGACTCTGCCGAGTTGGGATTGAAGCCGGCATACCGCGTCTTGTAGTCGCTTTCGTAGAGGATAACGGCATTTTCGCGCTTGGCTACTTCCAGATTGGCATCCGATTTTGCCAGACCCAGTGTCCAGGTGGAGGCTCCTTTGGCCGTCCGGTTTTTGGCCAGGGCATTGGTATGTATGGAGATGAACAAATCAGCTTTGGCGTTATTGGCAATTTCAGCGCGCCGGTCCAGGGGGATGAATATGTCCCGGTCCCGCGTATAGATAACTTTTACATCAGGGCAGTTCTTCTTGATTTGTTTGCCAAGTTTGAGTGCTACATTCAGGTTGATATTCTTCTCTTTGGAAATTTTTCCCACTGCACCCGGGTCGTGTCCACCGTGTCCGGGGTCTATAACGACAACAAAGTCTTTCGCTTCAGCGCTGCCACTGCAAAAGGGGGAGATAAGCAGCCCTAAGCATATACTTATATATAATATGTATCGTCTGTATAGTTTCATATAATTGTAGCAAAGACAATGCTTCCTTTTCGCTTGGCAAATGTAGTGGAAATTTATAGAAAACTAATGGATTATGTTCAGTTTTATTGTTCTTCTTCTCATTTTTAGTGTAATTAATGTCTGTGTTTGAGTAATTAGTGGCTCAATGTATTGATAATATGCGTAACTTTGCGGCAGATAATTAAAATAGCAAATCAAGTATGCTGGTTCGTTTTATAAAGAACTGGACGTTGCCTTTGGCAATGCTTGCCGGTACTTTGGGATATTTCTTTTTTGCAGACATTCCTTTTGTGGCGCCTGCCAAACCTTATGTGAATGTGTTAGTGGCTTTCCTGACTCCACTTTTGATTTTTTCCCAACTTCTGCTCACTTTCTGTAAGGTGGAGGTGCATGAACTGAAACCCAAATCGTGGCATGGATGGTTACTGCTGTTCCAGACGGTTTCTTGCTTGATTGTTGCGGTATTGTTGGTGTGTTGCCCTATGGAGGAGGTCTACCGGGAAGTGTTTGAAGGTGCAATGGTCTGTCTCATTTGTCCCACTGCAACCGCTGCGGCTGTCATTACCGGTAAACTGGGTGGAAGCGCATCCAGCCTGACGACCTATACGTTGTTGTCCAATCTTCTGGCGGCTGTGGCTGTTCCTTTGGTTTTCCCGTTGGTGGAGCCTCATGCTGACATTACTTTTTTTGTTGCATTCCTGAAAATTCTGAGTAAAGTCTTTCCATTGCTGCTTTGTCCTTTCTTGCTGGCATGGTTTCTGCGTGCGTTTGTGCCGAAGGTGCATCATTTTCTGTTGGGTTTCCATGATGCAGCCTTCTATTTGTGGGCGGTAGCTCTTGCCATTGTCTCAGGGCAGACGGTACGTTCATTGGTCAATAGTGATGCACCGGTATTTGTTGAACTGCTGATAGCCCTGGCGGGACTGATAACCTGCTGTATACAATTCTATTTGGGAAAGAGAATCGGCGGTCATTATGGTGAGCGCATCAGTGGAGGGCAGGCGCTGGGGCAAAAGAATACGGTGCTTGCCATCTGGATGGCATATACTTATCTTAATCCGTTATCTTCCGTCGGTCCGGGATCGTATGTGCTGTGGCAAAACATCATCAATAGTTATCAGCTGTGGAAGAAAAGGAAAAATGAGACGGAATAACTGCTGAGTATTTTACATCTTATTTGCTTTATGGACATAGAGGGTGGTTGCAACAATTATCAGTACAAATGCCATAATGAGGAATATTATCCGGATAAGACGATGTTTTGAAAATAGGTTGGCCATGCAGGCAGAAGCCACGCTGAAACGGGCTATTATAGAATCAATTGTGGCGTTTTCGAAAAAGACTGATGCAATACTCCATAGTGCAATAATGGTTAATATAGCATTGGCTGATAAACAAAGAATTTTATCAAGTGGCATTCTAAATACTTTTCTTGTTCTCATATATAGGACTCTATGTTTAACTCCTTTCATTCCTGCCTTTCGCTGAATCAGCCAAAGGATAGGGCAAAAATAAAAGAGAACTTCCTGACAGAATCAATATTGTCTTGGAATATTGTTAAATGATTGAATTTCTAAACCTATGTTTATTCTTTGCTGTCAAAACTCTGTTTGTGTCTGATGCGGCTCATGTGAATAGGGGTTATTTTCAAGTAAGACGCAATTTCTTTTAGGGGTACCATTTGTAGGATTTCTGGACATTTTTTAAGAAGTTGGAGATAGCGTTCTTCCGATGTAAATCTGAACAAATCCAAGTAACGTGAATACGACTGAAAAAATAATTGTTCGGCTGCAATGCGGGCTATTCGTTGATTTTCTTTGTTCTCTTCAAATTCTTGTAGAAGTAATTCGGAAGAACAGATGTAGATTCTACATGGGGTTATTGCTTGTATATTCAATTCAGATTTTATGTCGTATAAACAATTGGGATAATCAGAGATAAATTCATTGGCAAAAGAAAAACCTACATTATATGTTTTGTTTTCAGTTTGGTTGATGCAGGTATATTTGATTACACCGGATACAATAAACCCGAAGAAAGAACCGACTTCTCCCTCTCGGAGGATAAATTCATTTCTTTTATAATACCGTAGTTCTCCGTTTCTTAAACACAGTTCCCTAAAAAAGTCAGTGTCTATATTGCCTATGTATGAATTAAAATCTGTCATTTACAACACATGTTTTTCGAAAGGTACAAAATTATTATTTTATTCCTGATTTTTTGTCATTGTTGGTAAGTTGGTTGTGGATTCTCTTATTATAATACTTTAAAAATTTAACTTCACCTACGTTTTTTAAAAGCTTTTGGTTTTCAATGAAGTTTTGTCCGTATTTTAGCCAACGTTTGGTAAATCTTTTGAATTTAGTACATGGGAAATCAGAACACTGGAAACAATGTGTTATTCTTTTTTCCAAGCAACATAAATGGAATGTTTTACATTTTTCACAGCGAGAACCATTCTGTTCTGCTCCTTTGCAGGGACTTTTTTCTCTTGTGTATATGGGACAACCACCACAAAAGACACCACAAGCAGGAATACGTCCGTTATACGATTTCATTCAGCCAGCCTTTTCGCCATCCAAAAATTGGTGAGATAAAGTTGGTTGGCTTTGCGTTTCTGTTCCACTTCTACTATATAGCCTCTTTTCTCAAAGAATGGACGGGCTGTCAGGCTTACTTCTGATGTAATTCGCATGATTCCTCTTGCGGTTGCATACCGTTCTATCTCATTTAGAAGTATGGTAGCAATGCCTTTACCTTGAAAATCTTTATGAACAAACATAGAATGCAAATATCCTTGGTGGGTAATGGATGAAAAGCCGACAATCTGTGACTGTTGATTGGTTGCCACAATAAAATAATGTGTCTTAATCATGTCTTTTATGTGGGAGAGGTCGTTTCCGCACGATGCCCAATCTGCCACTTCTGCCTCTGAATAGTCACGTTTGTTTATATGGAGGACTGTCTCTTGAAACAAACTCATAAGTTCAAGGGCATCAGACTGTTGGGCAATTCTAATTGTAAAATCTGTATTCATGTTTTTAAGTGCTAAAATGTATGCTTTTAGATGTTCCATGTTCTAACAGAAAGTCTTTCAATGTATTTATTGTGTTTGCAAAGATAATCTTTTCATTT
>ENA-ORMN01004126-ORMN01004126.1-human-gut-metagenome-genome-assembly--contig:-NODE-4126-length-10738-cov-7.202097_pt1 | contig 10738 bp, 7 predicted proteins | sample MGYA00242102_ERZ508993 | MGnify/ENA primary metagenome ERZ508993 (study PRJEB26280, sample SAMEA2338770) | human gut metagenome | biome: human gut; feature: human-associated habitat; material: faeces... | reverse complement strand
TCCCCGTACGTCAGCCGAGGCGACCTTCTCGCCATTCCAAAGATAATGATATTTTGTAGTAATATCAGAAAAAATAGCAGGTACATAATTTGAGTCCTGAGAATATGTGTGTTGTGATAATTTGTGGGTAATGAAATTATGGTGTAATTGATTTAAAAAACCGAAGTCTGCGATGGACTCCGGTTTTTTAAATCGATAATATAAAATATTAAAATCAATTTATTAATGGTCGATGGAGTCCGTTTTTGAATGTCGAGTGCGGAAGAGAATTATACATTCCGTTATAATAGTAATCTTTTGCAGCATTATCCCATACTGAATTCTGTTTACGGATAATATTAATAAAATAATAGACGAGAGTGCTATCATATAAAAACGTACGATTATATTGTATCCGAGACTGTGGATATGCGTCGCTTGAGAGTGTATCGACATTTCCTTGTGAAAACAATAATACGGCAATTGATGTGTCAACATAATTATTATCTATAAGAGAGTCAGGATGTGTTTTGTTGACGGATTTTGAAATGTATAAAATGGAATCCTTGTTTGTTAAAACAATTTTACATAAATTGTCTCTGTGTTTGAGAAAATCCTGCGCAGAAACATCTGTAATTTTCAGCAAACCCCATGGGGCAATGTTGGGAGCATAATAAATTACAGCTTTATCGTAAATATGTTTTTGCTCTGCTTTGGAATTTGCATTACCGCAGGCAATAACACAAATACATATGCAAAATATTCCGAGTAAATAGATTGTTTTTTCCATAATTGTATTATAAATTGTTTATATATTGATTGTGTGATTCATATATAAGTTTTGATATTTCTTCGGGAGTCATATTGGAAATATTTATATTGGATTGTTTACCTCTATGATTTTTCCTTGTCGTTTGTTGTTTGTTGATATCGCCGTGTTTACGTGCTGCATCTTGCTCTTTTCCTGTTATAACTCGTTTTTCTTCTTTTTTCCCGTACTGGGCATCTGACCCTTCTTTTTTTGAATCACTATACTTTTGAACTTCTGTAGGATCGTTACTCTGTATAACTTCATCGTACTTCTGTGCATGATCGGCTTCATGAGCTAATATGGTAGCAGGCGATACCAATATGTTATCATCTGTATATAGTAAATGATCGGGATCCCAGTTGATAGTCTTATTACGAGGATCAAAATTCGTTGTGGCTATTGATCCTGCCTCGTTTATGTAGTAAATGTTGTCGGATGCTTGAAGTTTAGCTATGTTTCCTGCTGTCCCCTTTTTGTTCATATATTTTATTGTAGCAGCAAATTTAGCTTTGAATTCTTGTGAAATTCCTGGAGCATAATATATTTTTCTTCCATCCGGATCAAAGTAATTGATTGGATTATTCGCACAAAATGCATACGGGCTAATTGGAAAATATTTCTCCGCAAGGGGGTCTATCGAGTTGAACCGTGCGTTCATACCCTGCAATCTGGCCTGCGAGTCGTATAGGTCGACGCAGAACCTGGACTGGAGCTCTTTTCCGTTGTACCTGAATTCGTTAGTATCAGATGTTGCCAAAGAACTGTTTTTATGCTGCATGCCGTATGGCATGTAGTCGTATTCAGCTGTAACGACCCCGTTCTGGTTTACGATCGCCCTCACGCTCCCCAGATGGTCGTTCAGGAAATAGCGGGTATCGTATTCTTCACCCAGTCTGCCAATGCGTCCCATGGCGAAGGGAGCGCTCTCGAATGCGGGCTTTGTCCCCGCCAATTCATAGCGTGCGCTTCCGATATACAGGTAACCGCTTCCCTGTACGTCAGTCGAGGCGACCTTTTCGCCATTCCAAAGATAACAATAATTTGCTAAAAACAGCTCTCCCGCCTGCGAATGCAGCTCCGCAGGTGCGATTTTTTGCGGCAGGTTGAGGAAATCGTATGAGATTTTCAGTTGATTCTGACCGTCATATACCAGATTTCCCATCGTGTCGTATTCGAAGGGATTGTCTGCCTCCTCAATGCCGAAGGCTACCTTTCCCTCCGAGTCTTTTGTGCCGGGATAGCGTTTTACACGGACGAGCTGGTTGCCGTCGAGGAGGTATTTATACTTGAGAATTTCATCGCCGTTGTAGCGTTCGAAACTCCGCATGTTCCCGTTCAGGTCGTATTCCATCCTGCGCTCGGTAAAGGTGTTGTCCCTGAGCGGGGAAAATCCGGGGAAATTTTCGGACGGTTCGCGTTTATACAACTCGGCATCGGTCAGGCGCCCCAGCATGTCGTACGAATAAGCATAGGTGTTATCCCCCATGACGTCACCTCCCCGGTTCCAGGAGATTTCCGCGATATTTCCCGAATACAGGGGTTTGGCGGCCTGCGGTTTGAAATAATTGAGTTGTTCGGTGAAGATAATGTTGCGAATCCAGAGCGTATCCCCGGTTTGCAGGTTTACCGATGGGGCTTTGATGCTGTGCGTGATTCCCGAGAGCCAGCCCTGGATGTTGTATTTGTGTTCGGTCTCCAAGCCGTTTTCGGCGGTTTTTGTTTGCAGGCGTCCCAACTCGTCGTATGCGGACGCGACGTCGGCGCAGACCTTGCCGTTTATGGAAACGACCTCGCGCAGTTGTCTGCCCCGCCCGTCGTAGGTGTAGGCATAACGGAGATTCAGAGGTTCGCCTTCGGAAATATTATGTTGCTCGTCGCGGATCAGGATATTTCCCGAATAGTCGTATTTGTAGCTGATGCGCAAACCGTAACCGGGCGGGGTGGTTTCGACCGACTGGATTACCCGGTTGCGGGCATCGTAGTAGAATGTCCTGCGTGCGGATCGGGGGGCTTTCCTGGCCGGGGAGAATACGGATTTGTCGAATGTTTCGAAAATCTCCTCATGCGTTTTCAGCCCGCGGACGTTTGTACTGCGGATGGTTTCGTCGGTCACCTCGGCGACGGGAAGGAACGCATGCGCGGCGAATGCCGGGGAGTCCAGCTGGTATTCGTCGTAAATATAACGTTCGGTATCGTGCGGTTCGGTGACGCCGAGAGCGAGGTCTGTGGCGGCCGGAGCATATGTTACGGGGCGGTAAGGCTCTTCGGGGTTGACCGGGAGAAGCGGCTCTTCGGGATCGACAGGGAGTACCGGATCTATGGGGACAGGGTCGGGCGTGACCGGGTCTGTCGGGCCTTCGGGATCGACTGGTGGCTTTATGGGATCTGTCGGATCCACGGGGCCGATCTGTGTAGTTTGCCGCAGGGTCGCCTTCGACAGGCGTCCTATGGGGTCATAGGTGTAGGCGAGCAGAACTTCCTGCGCCTTCATCGCTCCGGTTTGGCGGGTCAGCATGCGCCCGTCGGCATCGTAGGTCATAATCTCCGGATCCTGTCCCGGGATGTGGCGGGTGGTGACATTGCCGTCCCCGTCGTAAAGATAACGGTAGCAGTATTTCCGGGCGTTGCCGCTGTCCGGTTCCCATATGCTGCCGGCCGTGAGCCGTGCGCTTCCCTCGGGGGAGACTACCCACCGCAAACGCTCCATGTCGTCGTAGATGTAGTAGGTATCGGCATGTTCCGAGGAGGAAAGCCATTGGCGGGAGAGTATTTTCAGCCCGTTGGAATTTGTGAACACTTCTTCGACCGCGCCGTCTTCGTCGATGACCGTCGTTTTGCAGAGCGTATTTGCATCGTACGGTTCGGCTTTGCCGACCAATGCCCCGCCGGGTGTGAGCGAAAGCTGGAGGACTTCGTCTCCGGCGTTCGTTCCGTAGCGGTTTTCGCAGAAATGATCCATCAGGCTCTGGTACTCTTTACCGGGTCGGAATGTCTTAACCTGCCGGTCGAGCGGGGAGTCGTCGTATTCCCGGTGTATGCGGGGAAACAAGGCCGTACTGCTGTTATACAGCGTTTTGTAGTACCGGTCTTGTCGATTGATCAGAACGTCTGTTCCTGCAGGTATGTTGTCCTCCGGGGCTGCGGCGAACGGCAGGTACTCGTCTTGCCGACGTCCTTTGGTATCGTAGCTGAAGAATGTCACGAGGTCTTTCCCCGACGGCGAACCGTTGACATTGACAATTTGTTGCGGACGTCCGAGCCCGTCATAGTAGGTGATGTCCTCGATGTAACCAACACCCGTGCTGTCAGTCGCCGTCTTGGTGGAAATGTATGCCTTGCTTCCTGTCTTGCAGGCCACGATATTCGAAGTGGCTTTGCCTCCTGTCGAAGTTTCTGCCACACGGCGGTAATAAGCCGGTCTGGCAATTTTTTTTGCAGTTTTTTCTCCCGTCGAGATCGTTTCCCAGTTTTCCAGATCGGTGCTTTCTTCGATACGCGTGTGTTCCCACGCAACGGACGGACTTTTTTTATCGTTGATGATCACATAGCGGTTGTCTTCTGATAGTGACATGGAAATAAGTCCGGCATCCAATGCGGTAAGGACTTCTACCGTATTCGAATAAGCGGTCTGTCCCCCGCTTCTTGTGGCCTTGCGGCGGTAATAGACCGTTTCTTTGCCCGTGACATCGGGCTGGCAGGTTTCACCGTTTTGTCCCGGCATGGTAGTCCATTCCTGTGCGGTTGCAGTTTTCTTTTCCCATGTATAGGTGAGTTCCGGGTTGTCGACGAGATAAAGTCCTCCCATCGCAGGGCGGTATGACGATATTATGGGAGGCAATGTGCCGAGCGGGTAAATTTCCGGGCCGTTGAGGGTGATCCTTCCGCCGAAAAATTCTGAGTAAGGTTCTTGCAAATAACTCAAGGTTATCCAAAGCACCTCATTGTCGTCGACGACATTAATGTGCAGGCGGACTTGCCCGCTGGCGCTGTAGTCTGGATGGATCATTGCGACTTCGATGAAAAACGTGCCGCTCATATTGGTTACGGACGTGACAAGCGGGGAGCTGATTTCGTAGTCGAGTAATTTGACTTCGCTGGTTACCAATTTGATTTTGCCGGAATCCCCTGCTGCCGTATAGGCCAGGGAATACTCCAGCTTGCCGCCTTCCGGGGGAACGAGGGACGAGGTGGTTACGAGTTTGTAACGCGATGTCTGCCCGGCACACGTATTATACGCCGCAAAGAACAGGATGAGTAAAAGGAATATGTGCTTTTTCATAATGGTCGTAGTTTAAAAGTGGTACTCGAGAGTCTGAAGCGCACCCAAACCGTCGTGCACCCCGGTCAGGCGGCCGTGGGAATCGTATTCGTAGCGGGACTCCTTGCGTGACGGGTCGAGGTGCCTGGTCAATCCGACATGGGGTTTGTATTCGTATATATCGACATAGGCACCTTCGATGGCGTATAGGTTGTCTATCTGCTGTTGGGAAAGGCCGCCGCTGAGCGGCGTGTTCGGGAGTCCCGCCGTCAGCCTGACCCTGCTGTATGTGGCATTCATAATTTTTGCCACGGGATATAAGCCTCCGTATCCCCATATGTAGCTGTATAAAGTTCCCTCCGCATCCCTTATCTGGGTGACGTTGCCTTTCGTGTCGTACGAGTCGTAGTATATCTTGGGCACGTATTCGAGTACGGGCGGAGTTGGCGGAACGGGGCTGTGGCTAACCGCGACCGGCTCCTCCAGCTTCGTTTTGCTGATTACCGAAGGTTTTACCATGTTGTTTATTCTGGTGTACTCGCATTTGGCGGCGGATGTGATGTAGTGGTCACTGGACTGTCTTGCGGGTTGCGAGGATTCGGCTATTTCTGCGGGATAATCCAGCGGGTATGTTCCCGAACCGGCGACGCTGACCGTTTCGTGCAGGTATTTGATCTCCGTAATGTAGCAATGTCCGTCGGCGGACGTCCGCATCGTAAGGCTCGGCTGCCCGTATTTGTTATAGTTGTATTTTGTTATGGTATACAGCGAGTCGGCGCCGAAATAGTCGATAGCGGTTCTGCTTGCCACCCGGTAGTCACCGATCGGTTTCCTTACGGAATACGCATAAGGGCCGCTGGCGACGACATAGGCCGTGTAACCGGAATCGTGGTACTCGTAGGATGTCTTTTCGCAGCGTACTTTTTCGTTTTGCGCATTATACATCGTTTTCGTATGGAGTTTTCCACGTTGGTTGTGGTGCGAGTTCGGTTCCCGGAGTATATTGTCGTAAAAATCTATGCGGTTGCTTACCGGATAGTCTTTAGGTAGTAAATTGGGAATAATCGCTATCCTGCTTTGGCCTGCATAATCGTCCGGATGCGTTTTGTAATTGTTGAATTCGTATTTGACCGAGGAACCGTCTGCGAAGATTTCCCGGACAACCCCATAGCCGACATGCGATTTGTCGAATGTGTTGGCCGGGTATTGCAAAAGCGGCAAGATAATATTATATCCTCCCCGTACATCGCCGTAGAAGCGGGGGAAATGCAGGACTATTCCCGACGAATGGGTGGCGTCGGCCATGTATTCGTAACTCCGGGTCTGAAAGCTCCCGAGTACATCCTGGTCGGTTATTTTCCGAATCCTCACACCTCCGGTTTCATCCGAATCTCTGAAAAGCGTGGAATAATCGTTCAGGGCCGCTCCGTATTGGGCCGGCATATTGCCCGGAATTTCAGTCCCGGGATCGTCCGGCAACGGTGTAACCACGTCCTCTATTTTGGGGTAGTTCCGCTTGAGTACGATATACCGAGCCCTGTTCGCCTCGTATTCGAACTCCGTGAACCCGCCGGTCGGGTATTCGATCCGTCGCAGACAGCCGATTATACTGTATTTCCAGTCGGGATTCCTGTATGGCAGTCCAATGCTTTCGTTCATGTCCCGGTCGGGATTCGCAATGACCATCGGGCAGAAATAGTCGTATCCGTTTCCCTTCCCGTTGTAGTATCCCCAGAAATCTATATCTGCCGTGGTCAGTCCCGGATAATCGTACTTTTCGTAATAGTCCATTTTGTAGGTGCCGGTTCCGGAGACGTCGATGGATTTGAGGATCAGGCGGTCGTTTTTGACCTTGTATCCGAAACGGCATGTGCGCAGTGTCTCCCGGTTGCAGGTGACATCAATCCTGTCCAGCTTCTTCAACTCCTGGGCGATCGTGCCGTCATAGCCCCGGTCTCCTGGTGTAGGCGTACCGTTTATGTCGTAGCAGCCTTTGGGCAGGTACGTCAGTTCGATGTTTAAGGCGTTGTCGACCGATATTCCCGTGAGGTAGGTGGTGCGTGTGATGCTGGCCTGCCGGTGATGGATCGGCATCTGTTCGCCCGTTCCGTTGCCGAGCTGGAACGAGGTGACATAGTAAGGGTGTTTTGTATCCCGGTTGATATAGGTGCCGCCGTGGTTCGCCCCGTCGTAGGTGAAACTGATTTTCCGGCCGTTGGGGGCGGTTACCGAGGTGAGCATCCAGCTTACGACCGGATTCGCCGGGCCGACGGCTAACTGGTAGTTCCCGAAACTTCCGAGGGAGCCCTTGACCATGCGTTCCAGGGCGGACTCCTTGCCGCCGAAGACATAGGTATATCCGTTGCCTGTCGTGATGGTTATTGTCGAATGTTCGCCGTTGCTCTGGCAACCGGTCATTTCGATCCTGTATGTTCCGTGTCCTCCCTGGGTGTTGTATATCCTGACCTGGCGTGCTCCGTCGTAATGGAATGTCCCGGAATGCCCCATGAAGCTGAAATGGAAGATATCCGCATCGACTTCGCTTTCGTGGGAACTGGCATCCGTGTATGCCTGTGCTGCTGTGGAATAGTGTCCCAAGCTCAGGTTCATCAGGTCGGATTCGTCATAGGGGATCGTACCGCACAGGAACCCGTTGACGTGGCCGGTGTTGCTGCCCCCCGGACTGAAGTCGTCGAGTCCCCGTATTTCGCGCGTAATGGTGCCTCCGCAATTCAGGAACCAGTTGAGGCCCAAAATACCGGTTTGGCGTTGGGGCAGGAATCCGTTGGAAGCATAACCTGCGGACAGGGAGAATTGGAAATCCGGATCCGAATATTCATAGAGGAGGACATCGGCTTGTGCTGTCCCCGTATAATAGTTTACGGGCGTATTCCCATACCGGATAAAGCTCCATGTCTGCGGGGTAGGGCTGTATTGCATGAGCGGAGGATCGGTCAGGTTGTCGAACGATTGTGGGAAAGCAGCATGCCCATAAATACCGAACAGGGTGGTCAAGACTGTCTGAAGTAGGTGTTTCATAAAAAGAGTTGTTTGAGGATAATAGTAACGACAAATAAAGGGTAGTGGAAAATTGTGGGGAGGCTCCACGCAGGGAGTGCTTTTATGCAAAGATAGGAGGGCTTGGGGATTGCCGAGTCCCGAATACTGGGAAATGTAACCTTGCAAAATTTATGTATGATGCTGGTTATCAGTTAGCAGTATGCAAATAATCTTATCCGCCACTTACATCTGCTGCGAATTTTTGTAATGTGTTGGTACTTAATTTTTTATCCTTGTATGCCGAGAGCCGGAAAATACGATGGCAGTTAATGAAAAGGCCGGAAGTTTTTACTCCCGGCCTTCCGGCTGACGCCTGCCTGTCGCTATTTTTCAGAGATATACCTCTTATATTCCGTTCGTGTAGAGTTTTTTATTTATCCGGTGGCATTTGACGTAAACCGAGTTTATGTTGTTAAGTTCGAAAATGATACATAATTCACGGGGTGTAAATCCTTCTTTATGAAGCATATATAATAATTGGTCGTTCGTGCTTACTTTTGTCCGGGAGGTGAAGAAATACCCGCAATGGTTGTCGACCACATGATAGGCCATCAATTTTTTGATGGCCATCTCCTTTTGCAGGTGTTTACGCATCAGTTCCGGATGGTGGTAATAGGTGTATACGGTATCTATCAGGATCCGGATATAATTCAACCGGGCCGTCGCCAGCTTTGAGGTATTCCGGAAATGATTGCAGAAATATTGGTATCCGGCCAGGACAAGCAGGATGTCCATAACGAAAATTATCAGGATGTATATCATCGGGTTTGGAGTTAGGGATTAATTGATAAAAAAATTTTCAGCTTGTATTTCCGTTAAGGCGAATGGTTTTTTTGGAGCATACAATAACCTTTTTTATAGTAAGTTATTTAAGAACCCCCATTTCCGGATAACATGCTTGATATACATATCGTTATGAATCAGACGGTTGGAATTTGGAAAGCCAAAGATAAGATTTTAGTCGGGAATGTGTGTTGATAATCAATGTTTTACGCTGGAATTGAAAGGCTGTTTTTTATGCCTGATTGTGCCATAATCCCTTGGCCGCATTATAATTTTGCCATATAAAAGAACCCGAGACTATGATGCGTACCCCTTCCCTTGTTTATCCGAGACTTCGTGCCTTTTCGCTTCCGGAACTCCTGGTTGTATTGGTAATTATCGGCATATTGGTTTTGATCGCCTTGCCGAACCTGATGCCTCTGATTTCGCGTGCGAAGGCGACGGAAGCGCAGCAGCAGCTGACGTTCCTTCACACGTTGCAGAAGAGCAATTTCTATACATATTCCCGCTATTCGGCCTCGCTCGAGGAACTTGGCTTCGAACAGCAGGAGCTCGTCACCGACGGCGGCCGGGCCAACTACCTGATCGAGATCGTCGAGGCTACGGAACACGGCTTCCGGGCCACGGCCACGGCAGTCGTGGATTTCGACGGGGACGGGACGTATAACGTCTGGGAGATCAACCAGGACAAGGAACTGAAAGAAACCGTCAAAGACTGACCCGATGCTTTCCCACTGGCCCTATAGCCTGCTGTTGTTCCCTGCCCTGCACCTTGCGTGGGAGGACTTCCGTATGCGGGAGGTTTCCGTTCTTTGGCTGGCCGTGCTGGGGGCGTTGTCCGTGGCGGTTGGCTGGGGCGTGTCCGGGCTGTATCCGATGGATATCGTAAATCTGAAATGTGACCCCATCCTCATCGGGTCCCTGCGGGCAGAACCGGGCTTTTACCCTGCCTACCACATGAACAAGGAAAACTGGATCACCGCCGCATTGGACGGCAGCGCCCCGGAGGATAAGCTCCGTCTGGTGCTGGACATGAGCTACAACGCCACCGCACCCAAGCTGCGAAAAAAGAAAGCTTGACCGCAGCAAAATAAGGGCGGGCGCTGCAATTGCTGCCCGCTCTCATTCGTATTCAGAGTAAAGGGACTGCATTTTGCAAAAGGAGGAAGCTATGGCTATTTTTGAAAAGACCATCCGCAACCAGAACTTCGATACCCTGCTCCGCAAGCTGGAACACGCCATCCCGGACAGCAGCTGGTCGGCAGAGCTGGAAGCCGGCAGCGATTTCAAGGAGGGCAGCGCCCGGTGCAGCGTGCGGGTGTTTGAGCGGTACAGCATGGTGGGCGGCAACCGCCTTAGCCTGACGCTGACCCTGTTCCAGAACGGGGACGAGCCTATCCGACTGTCGGCCATTGCGGCGGGCGGCAGTCAGGCGGTGTTCTTTAAAATGAACACCCTCGGCGAAGATGCCTTTCTGAAGGACGTAAAGCAGCTGCTGGAAGAAATTTTGGAGGGGTAATATGTTTTATACTGGGTTTGACGCATTTTTCAGCATCCTGTTCCCGCTGGTGTTTCTGGTGGTGCTGGGCATGATCCTGTTTACCGTGGTGAGCAACCTGCGCACATGGGGCAAAAATAATGCGTCCCCGCGCCTTACCGTCCCGGCTACTGTGGTGGCCAAGCGGACGAACGTTTCCCGCCATCATACGGACAATACGATGTCGCATACGTTCACTACCTATTATGCCACCTTTCAGGTAGAAAGCGGTGACCGCATGGAACTGGAAGTAGATGGTTCGGATTACGGAATGCTTGTCGAGGGCGATACCGGAAAGCTGAGCTTTCAG
>ENA-ORMN01004125-ORMN01004125.1-human-gut-metagenome-genome-assembly--contig:-NODE-4125-length-10740-cov-3.324286_pt1 | contig 10740 bp, 14 predicted proteins | sample MGYA00242102_ERZ508993 | MGnify/ENA primary metagenome ERZ508993 (study PRJEB26280, sample SAMEA2338770) | human gut metagenome | biome: human gut; feature: human-associated habitat; material: faeces... | reverse complement strand
GTTAAAAAGTCCATCCGGAAGATTTCCGAACTGAGCCAGAGCAAGGTTCTTCTTATCCGAGAACTGATCCGCCACAAAACAAGTCCAATCGATATGTACGTTTGTCTCTTTTTCAAGTCTCTTAAAAATGATACGCTCATTCGGATTCTGCGTTGATGTTGCAGGAGCATTTGTAATGAATGATAATTCAGCTTTTTCTTTCAGTGGAAACTGAACCTCTGATACCGGAGTATCCGGATTGGTTTCCGCCTTCATCTGCTCTTCTTTTCCACATCCTGCCATCCCAATTATAATCGAAAATGTCAAACCTAATGCCAACACTCTTTTTCTATTTTTTTTCCACATATCTGCATATTTCCTTTCTGACTATCCCTTCACAGAACCAACCATAATTCCTTTATCGAAGTATTTCTGGAAGAATGGATACATTACCAGCAATGGTAAACTTGACACAACGATAGTTGCATATTTCAGCTGTTCTGCTACTTTTGCCATCTCTGCTGTACTCTGGATATCTGCGATCATTCCCGGCTGAGGTGTATTCTGAACGAGGATCGATCTGAGAACCAGCTGCAGTGGTTGCAGGTTTGCATCATTTAAATATATCATCGCATCAAAGTAGCTGTTCCACATTCCAACAAATGACCACAGTGCCAGTACTGCGATAATCGGTTTGCATACCGGAAGCATAACCTTGAAAAAATGTTGGATTTCCGTTGCTCCGTCAATTGCGGATGCTTCACGCAGTTCTTTCGGAATAGACTGGTAATAGGTTCTTGCAAGAATCATATTCCAGACATTAAATGCACCAGGGATTAAAATTGCCCAAATCGTATTTACCATGTGCAGCTGATTGATCAAAATAAAAGTCGGAATCATTCCGCCACCAAAAAACATTGTGATCAGAAAGATTATATTAAAGAATTTTCTTCCTACAAATTCCTTTTTTGACATCGGATACGCTGCAAGTAAAGTTACAAAGACGGAGATCGCGGTAAATGCAATTGAATACAAAAAAGAATTCAAAAAGCCCCGCCAGATCATATCATTTTCCAGCACACGCCGGTATGCATCTAACGTCCAGTCTTTTATATGAAAACTTAATCCCTGGTTATTTAATACGGTCGGATCCATAAAGGATGCCAGAACTACATAGATCAGCGGAATTAAAATTGAAAGAACAAATACCCCAAGGAACACATATGCAATTCCCAAAATGATCCGATCTGTTCGTGAATATTTGATTTTCTTTGTTCCATTCATTTCACGTTCCTCCTATAATCCTTCACCATCATTCAGCTTCTTTACTACCCAGTTTACAAAAATAAGTAAAATCACATTGATTACAGAGTTGAACAGTCCAACTGCTGTCGAATATCCATAATCTCCGTTTAATAGTCCGATCCGGTATACATAAGTCGATAATATTTCAGATGCCGGTAAGTTCATATCTGTCTGCAGCGCATATGCTTTTTCAAAACCAATACTCATAATATTTCCTGCCTGTAAGATAAACTGGATCACAATAATGTCTTTGATCGCCGGAAGTTCTACATACCAGATCTGCTGCAGCAGATTTGCTCCATCCATACGTGCTGCTTCTTCCAGTTCTTTGCTCGCATTCGATAGTGCTGCAGTATACATGATCGAAGCCCACCCGGCTCCCTGCCAGATTCCACTTGCAATATAGATTGTTCGAAATGCAGCAGGCATCGTCATCCAGTTCGTGCTGATTCCCAAAAGTTTATTCAGAGGTCCAACCGGTGACAAAAACATACGGACCATTCCGCAAAGTACAATAACAGACACAAAGTTTGGAGCATAGATCAAAAGCTGGATCTTCTTTTTGATCCCCTGTTTGCGGATCTGGTTAAGTAAAAGAGCTAAGATGATCGGAACCGGAAATCCCCAAAGTAATCATAAATGCTCAGTTTCAATGTATTAAGCAGGTAATTCATAAAATCCGGTGAAGATAAAAACCGCTTAAAATACTCAAGTCCTACCCATGTACTTCCAAATACGCCCTTGATAACGTTATAATCTTCAAACGCAATCAGCAGTCCCCCCATTGGAAGATACTTGAATATAATGGTTAATATAAGTGCCGGCATCAGGAAAAACACATATAACTGCCAATTTTTCTTTACATAAGCCAGCTTACTTGCCATCGTTCGTTTTCCCATTGCCCTGGTTTGTTTCTGCATCCTTTTCATGCAACTATTCCTCCATTCCCTTTGTCCTTCTCGCTGTATAACCGGTAAAGTAACCGGTTACTTTATAACTGAATAGTACCATATAATAATCTCTCTGTCAATGCTTTTGTTTGCAAAAGTTACCGGTTACATAACTGGTTATTTTATAGTTGCCTTTTCGACTTTTAGTTGCTATACTATGAATAAGAATTTTTAAAGGAGTCTATTGATCTTATGGCCAAGAAACAAGTTACATTTGCTGACATTGCTGAATATACCAATTTTTCAAAAACAACAATTTCCAGATATTTTAATCACCCTGATTCTCTGACACTTGAGAATCAGGAAAAAATATCACAGGCACTTGATGCTTTGGGATATAAAAAGAATAAACTGGCAAAAGTTTTAGCAAATGGAAAAAGTGAATTTGTCGGTATTATTGTACCAAATCTCTATCTGCACTATTATTCTGAGATGCTTACGCAGTTACTTTCCAGTTATTCAGACTATCATTATAAGTTTCTTGTTTTTGTCAGCGATCGTGGTCCGGAAGAAGAAGAACAGTATATTGATGAACTTATGGCATATCAGATTGAAGGACTTATTGTATTGAGTCATACACTTTCTTCTGAGAAGCTGGCATCTTATCAGATACCAGTCATTGCCATCGAAAGAGAAGCTAAGTATATCTGTAGTGTAACAACCGACAACTATATGGGTGCACTACAGGCAACAAATCTCCTGATCCGCGATAAATGTGATATCCTGGTTCATATCAATGTCAATGTTCCCGATTTTGTACCGGCATATAAACGAATTCTAGCATTTAAAGAAACCTGTCAGGAACATAACGTTCCTTATGAACTGAATCTGAATGTAGCCGGAGATTCTTATCAGGATATTTTTGCACAAATGCATCGTATTTTTACGGACATCGACGAAAAATATGCTGATAAAAAGAAAGGTATCTTTCTTGCAAATGATACCTATGCCAATATGTTTCTTAATCTTATTTTTCAAAAATATGGTTATTTCCCTGACACATACGAATTGGTAGGGTTTGACAATTCTCCGATTGCAAGTGAAGCTATCCTTCCAATCACAACCGTTGGACAGCAAATCGATCTGATCGCCAAAACCTCCATGGAACTGCTTGTACAGCAAATGGAAGAACGTAAAAAACGAAAACCTGTACCACTTGCCGAACCCATTCATAAACAAATTACCCCTATACTTATTCGTAGAAAAACAACAAGTTAATACGACATTACTCCCATTTCTTAACGATTCGAAAAAAGTGCATGCAGCCGTCAGGCCACATGCACTTTTGCATTTTCCTATCTTCTATTCCGCCAGCACTTCTTCCGCAATATTTCTGGCATGGTCGGAAATTCTTTCCAGGCATACCAGAGAATCAAGGAATACCACTCCGGCTTCTGTGTTACACTGCTGGTTGGTAAGACGCTTGATATGCTTTGCGCGGAGGGAAATCTCCAGTCCGTCTGCCTCTGTTTCTTTCTCGATGGTCTTTAACGCACTTTCGCGGTCATTAGACTCAAAGGCTTCCAACGCATACAGATAACTTGCAATGCAGACATCCAGCATCTTGTTCAGATGTTCCACTCCAACCTCAGAGAAATCCACCTGCTTTTCCAGCAGTGATTCCGCAAACTCAGAAATGTTTTCACAGTAATCACTGATACGTTCCATATCCGACACGATCTGGAGCATATGCGCCACCTCTTCATGCTCACGTTCATTGATCTGCAGAGTCGACAGCTTGATCGCATAGGATGTGATACCGGCACTTAACCGGTCTACCTTGCTTTCTTCTTCCTTCAGGAACGCAATCTGTTCTTCTTTTCGTTCGAACATAACTTTTCTTGCAACCTCCAGAGAATCCGCAACCACATGTCCCATTCGGACAAGCTCGGAAACGGTTGACTGAATCGCGATACCAGGGGTCTCCAGCATACGGTCATCCAGAAGGACTACACTTTCATCCTGTACCTCTTCTTCCACATGTCCGATCTTCTTGGCAAGCTTGATGATCCAGTCAGAAACCGGGAACAGCAGAACGGTTGTCACAATATTGAATACCGTATGCACCATACTGATCTGTGTCTGGGTGATATTTCCCTGCGCCCATGCCGGATTCACAATACTCAGATATGCAATCGCAATAATACTGAAAATGATCGTTCCGATGATATTAAAGATCAGATGCATCAGCGCTGCGGTTTTCGCATTTTTCTTTGCACCCACACTGGACAGAATTGCAGTTACGCAGGTACCGATATTCTGTCCCATGATAATATAGATTGCTGCGCCAAACGGTACAAGACCTGCTGCTGCAAGGCTCTGCAGGATTCCGACCGATGCAGATGAGCTCTGGATGATCGCCGTAACTGCTGCACCCGCCACAATTCCAAGCAACGGATTGTGTCCCAGTGATACGAAAATATTGCAGAATGCTGCATTATCTTTCAGTGGTTCCACCGCTGAGGACATGGATGAAATCCCGACAAATAAAAGTCCGAAACCAACCACAATACTTGCGATATCTTTTGTCGAACGCCTCTTTCCGGTCAGCATAATGATCACACCGATCATGATCGCAACCGGTGCCAGATTGGACGGACTTAAAAATTTGGCCCATTCCACACTGGATACCAGCCATCCAGTAACTGTTGTACCGATGTTCGCACCCATGATAACTCCCATCGCCTGCTGAAGGTTCATGATACCGGCATTTACAAAACCGACTACCATGACGGTCGTCGCAGATGAGCTCTGGATCACTGCGGTAATGAACGCTCCAAGCAATACGCCGAAGAACTTATTCTTTGTAAGTGCTTCAAGTAATGACTTCATCCGGTTGCCGGCAGCATTCTCCAGCCCCTGTGCCATGATCTGCATTCCATAAATGAACATACCAAGGCCTCCGACAAACGGAATAATGATACTTGTGTACTTCATAGTCGTGTTATCTCCTCTTATGTACTTTTTCTTTTTCACTTTGATTCTTATTTTACAGGCCATTTACACAGCCACGATTTCATCTTAACATCATTTTTCTCCCTGTACAATAAATTTTCTTTCGTAGTTCTGACGAAAATTATTCCCATTACCCCTTCATCTTTGGTTCAAATATCCATGATGCAATGTACCCAAAAATCAATGCGCCGCTGATTCCTGCCGCACTTGCCTTGAATCCTCCAAGAAAAATTCCGATAAATCCTTCCTTGTCGACTGCCTCTTTTACCCCGTTCCATAAAGTATTTCCAAAACCGAGCAGTGGCACGCTCACGCCTGCCCCCGCATACTCCTGCAGTGGTTTAAATATCTGTACAAAACCAAGAATACAGCCAAGTACCACCAGGCTTACCATGACTCTTCCCGGCATCATTTTCGTCCGGTCAAGCAGGATCTGCGCCAGTGCACAGATGAGTCCTCCTACCCAGAATGCATTGATATAGTCCATTTTCTTTCCTCCTTTAACAATGTTCCAGCACAATTCCATGTGCAATTCCCGGAACGCTTTCTCCTTCATTGAAGCTGACCGTCGACATCAGCGCCCCCGTTGGTACAAAAAGGATCCTTTTCCACTCCCCCGATATCAGCTGTGGCATAATATATGCTGCAAGAGTGATCGCCGCGCAGCCGCAGCCGCTTCCACCGGAATTGGTATGCTGTGTCTGCTGATCGAAGATCGTCATTCCGCAGTCCATATGATTTTCTTTGATATCCAGCCCTTTCTTACGAAGCAGATCAAATAAAATCGATTGTCCCACATAGCCCAGGTCTCCGGTAATGATCCGGTCGTAATCCTTTTCACCCCTTCCAAAATCCATAAGATTCTGCAAAATCGTATCACACGCTGCCGGTGCCATACACGCTCCCATATTCTGTGAATCCTTCAGCCCATAATCCACAATTTTCCCAATCGTCACTCCACTGATCCGCACCCGGCTTTTCTTTTTTCCTACCAGAAAGGCTCCGCTTCCTGTCACTGTCCAGGTAGAAGAAAGTGGTCTCTGATTCGCATAGCCAAGTGGAAAACGAAATTCTTTTTCTGCACTTCCAAAATGACTCGATGTTGCAGCAAGCACCAGATCTCCATAGCCTGCCGCCACAGTCATTGCAGCAAGGGCAAGTGCCTCTCCGGATGTGGAACATGCGCCGAAAAGACCAAACACCGGGATCTGAAGTTCTTCTGCCCCCATCGATGTAGCAATTCCCTGTCTTAAAAGATCACCGCCAAAGAGATAGCGTACCTCCTCCGGCTGTACTCCCGCATTTTTCAATGCCAGCTTACACGCAAGCTTCTGCATTGTTCCTTCTGCAAGCTCCCAGGTTTTCTCTCCAAAAAGGTCATCCTCCGATGCAATATCAAAATATTTTCCAAGTGGTCCTTCTCCTTCTTTTTTTCCGGCAACCGATCCGGCGCTTACCAGATACGGACTTTCCGAAAATGCAATACTCTGTGTCCCTTTCATCGCATTCATGTCCATCCCTCCTTGCTCACACAATTCCGATCAGCGTCCCAATCCAGTAGAGCAGTCCCAGAACCCAGCTGGTGAAAACTCCGTACAGGATCACAGGTCCTGCGATCGTAAATATCTTGCAGCCAATTCCGAAAACCTGCCCCTCTTTTTTGTATTCAATTGCCGGCGCCGCAACGGAATTGGCAAATCCGGTGATCGGCACCAGTGCTCCCGCTCCTCCCCAGTTCGCGATCTTCGGATAGATTCCAAATCCGGTCAGCACCACACTTGCCAGGATCAGGATCAGTGAACACCAGCTTGCAGAAATATCCTTTGACATTCCCGCCTTTTCGCACGCATTTAAGATCGTCTGTCCAATCGTACAGATGATCCCGCCGGTCACGAATGCTTTTGCCATCGCAGGTCCAGGCTTCCTGACCGGTGTTTTCTCTTTTACATATGTTTCATACTCGTTTTCTTTCTCTTGTTGCTTCATTTTCTCCTCCAGTTACCATCTTTTATAGAAAAACAGAAGTGCTCCAAGGCTTTTTCCAAGCGCCATCCCAAAAATCAGCCATGGCACACATTTCAGAATTTTGATCCTCCGGATAAAAATCGGAAAAATATTCAGGATTTCCGCAAGTGCCATTGACCAGCAACCAACAAAAATTCCGGAAAAAAGTCCAAACACCGGAACGATCCATTTGCCGCCAGGCATTGCGAGCCCGTATACCCAGAAAATATTTCCAAGGATCCCACCTGCCATAATGCAGTTTTCATACAGCATGACATGCTTCCCGGTATGTGTCCGGTCTGCAAAATCTGACACTACGCCAAGTCCGATAATAAATGAAAACAGTCCTGCCGCGACTGCAAATCCGGATGCAAGACCAACCACCGCCACCAGAATCTGCCTAATCCACATCGACTTCTTTTTCCTTTCTCGCATAAGCTTCGATCAAAGTTTCCTGAATATCATTTTCATACAAACGCATTTCCACTTCCATCGGCGTCGGATCTGCTGTAAATTTCTTTCTTCCTAAATGATTGAAAAAAATCAGGATCCCTACGATCAGCCCGATGCAGTAAGTCAGCTCTATCAGGGTAAATCCATTCGATTCTTCTCCGGTAAGAAGCAGATAAATCCGGGAAAACATCTTTGTCACCGACACATCATTGTTAAATGCCATGATGGAAAATGCTGCTCCGATAAATGTGATTCCCGCAACTACAACCACTTTAATTCCCTGCCAGATAGTATTTCGTTTTTTCTCCCCTTCATAGGTAATGATCAGGTCACTTTCTCCTTCGTTCTGAATCTGTAGTCCGGGAATTTCCCGATGGATACATTCTATGATTTTCAGAACAGACACCACATATCTGTGCTGTTCTTTTTTCGGGATTTTCAGGATCCGCAGTGGTTTAATCCTGTTCATGATGGAAGAATTGCTGCATTCCATTGTCAGGATATCTCCCAATGTCACATTTGGTTCTTTCACCTCGGTATTCTTTTCCCCTTTGATATAAAGTATTTCATTTCCCGAAGACATCTGTATCCGTCCTTTCTTTTACCGGTAGCGCCTGCCAGATCAGCGTTCCTTCACTTACCTGGTCTGTCCCCCGGACGTCATTATAATAGTAGATCATTCCGATCAGAACAGCTGTCAGCAGGGCACAAAGAACACAGCCCCAGATATATTTTTTTCTTCTTTCCAATCGCATCCGCCTCCTTTGTGATCTGTTTCAGATAGGAAATAGTATCCCTGTTTTTCCAGAAAACATACATCCTTTTATTCTTTTGCGTGTTCCCGCATGGTTTTCAGGATCTTTTTCTCCATCCGCGATACCTGCACCTGGGAAATTCCAAGCTCTTCGCCGATTTCTGTCTGCGTCTTATCTGCAAAATAGCGCAGATACAGAAGCTTTCTCTCGTCTTTTTTTAATTCTTTTATCAGCTCTGTAAGCAGAAGATGATCCAGGATCTTTTCTTCTGCACCGCCTGTATCTGCAATCTTTTCCAGCAGCATTACTTCATTTCCATCTTTCATACCGACCGGTCTGTGAAGCGATTCCACTTCTCCTGCTGCCTCCATCGCCATCACCAGTTCCTCTTTTTCCACACCCGTTTCTTCCGCAATTTCTTCCAGCAGCGGTTCTCTTCCAAGCTTTTCCGTGAGCGCCTCCTTTGCCTGATATGCTTTATATGCAATCTCTTTTAAGGAACGGCTGACCTTCAACATCCCGTCATCACGCAGGAAACGCTTTATTTCTCCTGTGATCATCGGAACTGCATAGATAGGTAGAAAATTTCACATCATAGCCCAGATCAAACTTATCGATCGCTTTTAAAAGCCCGATGCTTCCGATCTGAAATAAATCCTCTGCCTCTGTGCCCCGTCCGTAAAATCTTTTCACCACACACCAGATCAAACCGGTGTTTTCCTCCACAAGCTGTGCCCTCGCATTTTCATCCCCTTCGTGAGCCCGTCTGATCAATGCGATTGTGTGGTCCATACAGCTTCCTTCTTTTCCCCTCCTGTCGTTTTCTTCATCCAAACCGTAGTCCCTTTTCCAGGCACAGATTCCACCTGTACTTCATCCATAAATGCCTCCATAAATGCAAATCCCATCCCGGACCGGTCCATATCCGGCCTGGTCGTATAGAGTGGCTCCATCGCCTGCTCCACGTTTTCGATACCGATGCCCTGATCCTTCACTGTGACTAGAATGGTCTTCTTATCTTTTTCAATCCCGCACCAGACCGTGATCTTTCCGGACGTCCGTCCCTCATATCCATGAATAATGCTGTTCGTCACTGCTTCGGAGACCGCTGTCTTCACGTCTGCCACTTCCTCCAGAACCGGATCCATCTGCGTCATAAACGCAGCCACTGCCACCCTTGCAAATCCCTCATTCTCCGATCTGCTGTCAAAAACTACTTCCATCTCGTTAAAATATTCCATTACATCATTCCCTCCTCATAAATCTGTATGATCTTCGTCACGCCGGACATATTCAGAATCTGCCGCATCCGTTCACTTGTATGTATCGCCCATACTTCCCCGCCAAGAAGAAAGATATGCCGGTACCGTCCCATGATCACTCCAATCCCGGAACTGTCCATAAAAACGGTCTCTGAGAAATCAAAGATCATGTTTTTTATATAGTCATGTCCAATAATTCGGTCTGATTCTCTCCGAATCTCATCAGAAGCCGGATGATCCAGTTCCGCCGGAAGATGTACAGTCAGCACGGTTCCGGATTTTTCAAAACCTGATGTCATTCTATCATTCCCCCATTTTTGATTTTTTATTCCATTTCTCATGACCAAAGGGTAAAAAAAGAGGAATGCGCCAACGCACATTCCCCTTATCCGAGGTTTCTCCTCTGTATGAGTTATGATCTTTTTTATTCTGTATAACCGTCATCGTAAGAGGAATCCTCATATCCTCCGTCACTGTAGCTGCTGTCTTCTCCGGTATCTCCGTCAGAGCTCTGTGTATCCTCTCCATCCGAAGCAGCGGCATCAGCTCCTGCTTCAGATGTTCCATCTGTGCTGCTGTCAGCACTTGCCGTTCCGTCAGAAGCTCCGCTCTCGATCCCGCTTACACCGGTCTTTCCGCTGATAGTACTGTAGATCCCCTTTGCAGAATCTGACAGTGTATCCACATATACCTTCTGGAGCTCCAGCGCTGCTGTATCCAGATCATCCTGCTGCATGGCAGTATATGCATTGAACAAAGCCTCATAGCTCTGACTGCGTTTCTGCTCTTCCTCTGCCTGCTTGGCAACTGCATCTGCCGTATCACTGGACTGGGCAACTTCTCCCTGAGCCTTGGTAAGCTCCACACTTTGGCTGGAAAGAGAATCACTGTATTGTATGATCTGCTCATTGGCCTGCCTGTAAATATCCTGTTTCACAGCCGGCAGTACAAGAAGCCAGAATGCTGCCGCACCTGCCGCAAATCCAAGTACCGTGGTAAAGAAAAGTGATATCTTTGATCTTTCTTTATAAGACGACGGCCTTACAACGATTTCTCCGGAAATATTATCATTCTCAT